>Ga0224558_1004224_pt1 | contig 11328 bp, 15 predicted proteins | sample 714S32024metaG_FD_180682 | JGI IMG/M metagenome (GOLD analysis project Ga0224558, IMG submission 180682) | Peat soil microbial communities from Stordalen Mire, Sweden - 717 S3 20-24 | ecosystem: Environmental > Terrestrial > Soil > Wetlands > Peat | place: Sweden: Norrbotten County, Stordalen... | reverse complement strand
AAGCGTTCCTGATACATGGAACGTCTGGTTGAGTTGAACGTTTGATTGCTCTGTTGAAACGGTGATATTTGTTGACGACTGGACGCTTAATGATAATTCATCTTCGGTTTCTTTTTCTTTATCTGCCAATAGTTCCGCTTGGAGGAGGCCCAACACCGCCTTACTTCCTTGAATCTCGATCGGGAACCCCGCTTCGCAGTTCTCCGTATTAGTAACCGTGAGCCGCGTATCGCCGGTTGCCGCGTCAGCAGAGAGTGCAATCTCTTCTGTGAATGTAAGGAAGTCAGAGTTCCAGGGTTCGCTCGAAAATGACTGCGATATTTCAGCACCTGGAGGAGCATACCAGTATGGATCGTCTGCTTCAACATAGAGTGGAACATTAACCGTTAAGCGGCTTCGTTTATCATCATCAACGGTTGTCTCGAACCCCTTTAGGTACCTGCAATACAATACCCTGGTTTCACCCTCTTCGTTAGTGACCCAAAGCTGGTGTTCGTCAACTTGTGTTATAGAATTTCTAATCCTCTCAAAGTTTCGATGGAAGTCCGCGGGATTTTGACCCGTGATCCTAAGTGGCAAATAAACGGGACGAACAGCGCCAACCCTCTGACGGAACTCCGCTCCTGCGATGTTTGGAACAGGATCAGATAGTATTGTATAAGGGAGGCCGTGGTGTCCGGTAGTTCCGATTAGTAAGTTGTAAACGTCATCATAAAGTATAGCATTCGGGTCGTTGCCTTGAACATTGAAGTTGTAGACTTGACCATCTGCCGTGTATAACTTCCATACTTCTGCCATGATTAAAACCCGTTCATATGGTGGTATCTCTCCAGTTCAAGATTTGACATAAGCACCTTTCTTGTTACGTTTTCTGAGTCCACACTGACGTATGTATTATAATTGATAGTTTGTGAGGATGATGAGGTCTGAGATGTTCGAACCGTTCCGCTAGGTGTGTTGGTACTGCCTACGATGCCCCCAGACGCGAACGACCCACCATATGATGCGACAAGCGAACTCCAATCTTCACCCCATCGCCTGCGGGGTACTACGAGTTCTTCTTCGTTCGCTTCACCCAGGAGGTATAGTGACCCGCCCGGCTTAGCAGGTACTAAAGCACCCTCAGCGCCTAATGATATGTGTAAGAACGGGGGGGTGGTATCAAGCGTAACATGAACCTGCCCTAAGGCACTTTGAAATGCTCCGGGAATCCCGGTGAAGAATCCCGCCGCCGCCGTCGTTAACCAGTCACCAAGTCCGCCTATCTGTCCCTTAATCCCTCCGGGAAGCCCGGTGAAGAATCCGGCGGCGCCAGTGAGTAACCAATCACCAAATCCTGATACGGCGCTTGTGATCTTACCAGGCAATCCAGTGAAAAAGCCTTCCGCCGCAGTGAGTAACCACGTACCGAATCCACCGAGTGCAGATACGATATCGTTCCAAAGGCCTGTCGCCCAATCAGCCCACGGCAACCCTTTGAGCCACGTTACCATACCACCTATCGCGCCAGTAAGGGCGTTCCATAGGTCTGTCGCCCATGTTGCCCATGGCAACCCTTGTAACCACGTTACCATACCACCTATCGCGCCAGTAAGGGCGTTCCAAACTGTAGTCGCATAACCACCCCAATCTAGACCTTTAAACCAGTTGACTATACCCGTTAGTTTGGCAATGAGTGCGTTCCATATAGCCAAAGCCATTCCACCCCAGTCCCTCGTTTCGAGTATGTTGAGAACCTTGTCGAACCCCGTGCTAAGCGCGGTCCACAGTTTAAGCAACGCGCCTCCCCAATCAATCCCTGTAAGTGCCTTGAGAATTGCCTGTCCAAAATATACTAATGTAACGAAGATAAGAGTGAATATCTGTAACCAATTAACCATTTTAAAAGCATTTAAGAGGGCTGTCCCTAATGCGACGCCCATAGACCCAAGCAGTTTAAAGAGATTTAAAATAGCGCCGCCCCAGTCTATCTTTTTTAGGGAGTCAAAGGCCCCCCCCAACGCTGCGCCAATACCACCTAATGCACCCATAAGGGCATTCTTTAGGTCGTTTCCAACCGGCCCCCAGACTGTTTTAAATGCATTAAGCATCCAGCCGCCTATCTGTGAGAGGTATCCGGGTACCGCTGACCAAAATGTAACGAACGCGCTGAGCATCCAGCCGCCTATCTTAGGAACAATCGCCCCGACAGTGCTCCAGAATGTGACAAATGCAGTCTCCATGGCAGTTAATATTTTACCGCCTATTTGTCCCAAATCAACCTTTGCTAATGCTTCTCCTAGCGCGGTAGCCACTTTAATGAATATCGTAGGTAACAATTCCATTAATTTTACAAAGACGTCACCGAGTTTGCCGAGTATGTCTGGACCTGCTTTGCTCACGCCATCGCTTAGTCCTTTGCTCATCCCGCCTGATACTTTGGTTCCCGTCGGACTTGTTGAAGAACCTCCACCACCACCAAAGAGACTGTCAAACGCTGCGCCTATCGCATTGATAATATTGTTAATCATAGAGGTCGGATCGAAGTTAAGCAAGCCAGTCAGGACATTGTCAATCGCCGTGAGCAGTCCGTTCACCATACCGCCCCAATCTATATTTTTAACTGAGTTGAACGCACCCATCAGCATGCCGCCGATCTTATCAAAGATGCCGCCTATCGTCGTGACGGATTCCCCGATAGCTGTGACTAACATTCCTGGGAGGCCCATTATATCGTTCTTTACAGTATCAAGGCCGCCCTTGATCCCACTGACCAAATCAGTCGAGAACTTGGAGAAGTTAAGGCTTGTTAGGTCTCCGACGAGTTCCTTGACCCATCCGAGAAGAGACATGAATTGACTCACAAGAGCGCCGATTGAGGTTCTAAAAGTATTTGATGTCGCATACAACAACATGAACCCCGCACCTATCGCCGCGATAGCTATAGTTATGGGGTTAAATGCCATTGCGATACTTCCAATAATTTCAAGGAAGCTTCCACCACTTGTTACTGCGCCGGCAATACCAGTAACTGTGCCCATTATAGGTGCCAGCATGCCACCGAGAAGAGCTGTTATCGGTGCGAGAACGCCTGCAAGTATGCCACCTTCACCCGCAGCAGCACCGAGCCCTGTTGCGACGCCTTCCGCTTCACCCGCCGCGCCGCCGCCTTCTGCCACTTCTGCGCCTTCAGCTGCTTCACCCGCTGCGCCCCCCCCGCCAACTTTTGGCGCGACTAGGTTAGTCACTTTACTCTGTAGGTTCATATCCTTCAGCGCAGAAGTAACCTTTGCGATATCCGCAGGTAGTTTCGTGATACTCATATCAAACAGTTTGAGCACCATCTGTAACGCGCCGACACCGCCGACTAGTCCTATGAAGGCCATACCGATCATCTGTATAGGCATCGGTAAACTAGTAAATACAGTTACTAAAGAAGTGATAATAGGTAGAAGCGGCGTAATAGCAGCAAGGAAGCTTTCTAGTAAACCAATTATAGACTCACCTAACGGGGCAAATGCTAGTTCGAGTTTGTTTTTGAATATGTCTAGTCGTTGTGAAAAAGTTCGCGTATCTTCATACGATTTCTCCATAGCACCGGAATTCGTGTACATCTTACCCGTCAGGGTATCAAAGTCAAACGCCCCGGATTTTGCTGCGGCAGTTAGCTGTACTAGAGCGGTTCCACTAAGTTTCGACACCTCACCAGTCTTTACCCCCGTTGTAGCATATTTGTCTAGCTCTTGAGTGAGTGTAGAGAACGCCTGCTTTGATGTATCGCCGCTCTTTTCAAGCGCCGCCATCCCCGTGTTTAGGCCACTTATAGCGGTTCTTGATTTAACCCCTGAGCTGTCCATCTGAGCAATCGATGCGGTCATATCATCGACGCTAACACCGGCTGCCGCATATGTCGGCCCGGCCTTTATCATATCACTTTGTAGCTGAGAGACTGGGATGTGAGCGTACTGCGAAGCTTGGGTAATGTCGTTAAGTGACGCCGCCATACTGGACGCTGGTTCATGAAACTGTGCAAAGGTCTTCATTAACTGGTCGGTATCTGTCGCCACGCTTGTGCCTGTTACCGTGGCGAACTCTTCAAAAGCAGACGTAAGTGATGTGACCGCTGCTTGCGTTGGCGGTACGCCGCCCTGCATATCTTTAAGTCGGTCATAGACCGTAGAGACCGCAGTGGCGGCGTCAGCAGAACTTATAGGGAAGTTACCAAAAACAGTGTTGAACGATCCCTTTAAGCCATTAAGTGCCGTGCCAGTTGCGCCGGTTTGTTTCTCTATAGATTTATAGGCGCCGTCAACATCCTCAGCAGACTTTACGGCGAATGCGGCAATTGCTACACCTGCAACACCGACACCTGCCGCAGCCATCGTGCCGATGCTGCCTAACTTACTACCTAAGCTGCTACCTAAGTCCTCGCCTTCACCTTTCGCCTCAGCCATCCCCGCTTTAAGTTGGGTAAGGTCTGCCCCGAACTTAACAACGATGTCAGATCCAGTGCCTACCACTATTCACCCCACGGTGCTTTTCCAAAGACCTTCGGATCAACTTTCTTAATCTCGATCCCGCCCTCTAATACGATAGAATCTTCCGCGGCTTCCGGTCCGCAACAGATGATCGCTATGTTCTCTGCTTCTGTCCATTCTTCTGAATCCTTCTTAACTGTCTCAGGATCGAGCCCGCGCTGTTCAAGGATCTGGTGCGTCGTCATTAAAAGCAGTTCATCGCGTGGGATTGCCGGACGCATTGGTATATCTATCTTTTCAATTACTTCATCAGGTACATACTCTTCATACCACGGCAGAATATCCTGAATCGTTACGACTGGTTGTTTCTCGTCCCATCGGTTTGAGTTGGCGATTGTAACCATGAGTTGAGCGTTTCTGATTTGCTCTAGTTTCTCACGTTCTTCCCACCCGCGATAGAGTTGTGTGAACTGAAACGGCGTTAAGGCAAACAGTTCATCGTGTGTAAGGTGTAGCACCCCGAACGCCGCTTCCATTATCGCGGACATATCGAGACGGGTTACTTTTTTGCTTCGCCCTCCACACCTTCAACAAGGGTCTCTGTAAACTCTTTCTGGTCTACATCCTCTTTGATCTCTACCGGAACGACGCCCTCAAAGGCAATGTTCATCGCCGTCATTATCTGCGCTAACACATCGGTCATCGTTTCGCAACCGAGGACTTTATACGCAATCCTTAGATTCATCGCGGGGAACTGGTCGCGCAGCCCGTGTTCTAGCATCACCGCAGTTTCAGCAATGCTTATCTTTTCAGGGTTTTTGTTGTTCCTGTCGAGGATCTCGAAGACAGATATACTCCAACCGAACATGCGGCGCAGTTCTGTTTCGATGTTTCCTAGAGACTCTAAAGTATATTTGAGATGTACCTTTCCATGATTAGCTGGTTGCAGGATTTGTTGTGCAACTGCCTTTCTAAGATCAATCTCAACTTCGCCTTTATGTGGATTCACCATAACGATTTCTTATTAAACTCCTTACTAAATTATTGTCCTACAGTCGGGGTTTGCAGTACTGCTATGCTGACGTTTCCAGTGTCACCGGCAAACGTAACAAGAACCCGGTTAGGCAACTGCGCTGCACCTATTGTCTGGTTGTATCGGGACGTTTGGAACTGACCGATAACCTTAAACGTTGGTGTCACGCTTCCTGCGGTCTGACTTGCGATAACATCGTGTTGGGGACTCTTAAATCCCTGGTCGCATGCAACTGCACACTGAGCGGTCGTCGTGACAACGTTTGCGGATTTGCTCATCACAACGACCACTTCATGTCCCGTGTTAAGGAACGTGATACCATTCGTCCAATCCGCTGCTTGTAGCGTGTAGAACGTCATGTTCAGCCCTGTCGTTGGAGCTAAAGGCGTTGCGTCTAATGCATTAGTATCGTGGATTGTAGATGCTTGTGGCGTAATGTCTATTGGATCAACCATTTTTGTTCACTCCTTACACGTACGGATGCTGTACGATTAGAACCTTGACGTTGGTTACGCCGCCTGTGCCGCTGAATGTAACAGGAATCGAACTTCCAAACTCTTCTACACTGAACGGCCCGTATTCCTTAGTCGTTGATGCTGGCGTTGTTTCTGTCAGGTCGTGCTCAACTCCATACGAACACTGCCCTGCTGAGAACACTACCGTCTTTGCATTCGCGCCATCTGAGTTGATGTGGTAAAATAGTTCATGTCCTGTATTAACAAATGAGTCCCCGGTTAGTCCACCTGGCGTAACTGCACCTGCAAGCGCAGTCGTCAGGTTAAGAGGCGTATCGCGCCCCATGACAACCGGCGTATAAACTGTCGCTGCCATGTTTAACTCTCCTACGAGTAAGACAGTGGTCCGCAGCCAGTTATGGTTAGACTCATCTTGGTAACTGCTCGGTTGGTTGCATCGGTATCCCATCCACAGGTTGCATAGCCATAGTAACCAATGCTTGAACCATTAGGCTTCCATGCGACTCTTCGCATCTCAAGCGCCAGTGGCATATTCCGTACAAGCATTTGGCCTGCGTCGGTGAGGTTCCATTCCTGATCCGAAGTAAGTGACCAATCATAGCCCACTGCGATAGCCAATCCCGCAGGCGAATCTTTGTTCGTAGCATCTGCGGTTACAGGTTTCACACTAAATTTCGATGTAGTTTCGCCACCAAGTTGAACCCATCCGGGATCGCCGGTAAGATTCGCCGCGATATACACACGAGTGAGCATACCGTTCTCAAAAGATGGCGGATAGCAGCTAGTCATTTATTATAGCCTCCTTTTAGATATCTTCTCAGCTTTCACGCTGATGGTGAGTGCAGACTTCCGCACTCCAACTTCTCTCGAATCTGCTTCTTTTATAACAGCAGCCGTGAGTTCAATATTCCCTAATACAAACGGTTCCTTTAATGCGGCTCTCACCGAGTTCTTTAATATTTCAAGGCGTGTCTTTGTCTCGTAGCCCTTCGCCACTACGCATGTCATCCGAACCGTAAAAGTAAATGGTTGGAATAACGGAGGTTCGCCTACAAACATCGGGATCATAGCCATATCATCATTAACAAAGTCCTTTCCAAGTTCAACGTTGGGAAGTCGTCCATTAACTGTAATGTCTTCTGCTTCGAGGCGGTCATTGATAAGGTGATAAACCGCCCACATATCGCTCTTTGGTTCCGGGTCTTTGACTCTAGCTTTAGCTTTGACTTTGACTTCCGGCTTTTCAGATTCCTTAGTATCTTTCTTTTCAACCACTCCATCACCCTCTCGTTTGTTCAATCATGAAGGACATTGTAAACGTAGACTTTTCAAGCAATTCGGGGAACAGCGCGTCATTCCCAATGACTTCAGTGCTGCCGCCCTCGAAGTACATCATACCGATTCTAAATTTGCTATCATCGGGGAACTGTAATGTCTTTGTGTTAAGTGCATTTGATAGCGCCATCTGAACACCATTCAAGATAAAGACGTTCTCAAGCGTGCCGCCGTAGTCCGTAAAGATATCAACTTCGAGCACGTACATATCGATGGTATAACTTTTCTGTTCGTCAGGTGTCCATGTCGCTCTTCCTATAGCGATATACGGCCTTGGTAACTCTCTTGGCACTGCTTCAAAGACTGGTACAACTGAGTTATCAATCGCAAGGACGTTACCGTTAAGTAAGCTGAATATCAGGGTGCGTAGTTCATACTGGGGACACTGTTTGATAATATACATTGTTTACCAAATATCTTTTACCGCTGCTTCGAGTATCGGGATCGCCTGCACCTTTGCCGCATCAGCGACTGGTTTGATGAAGTTCCTTGCTGGAAGTCCCCGCTTTGCGATTGCACGGGCGATAATGAAACCACTCCCTTTCGGGAATCCGTGGCGTGTTCCCCATGCTTCCAGCGCATCCGAAGGTGGCATGTGTGGCTTGGCTCCTTGATCCTGAGCGAGTGTATAGTTTGCATCCGATGTAATTACTTCTACAAGTGTTTCAGGCGTTGCGTGAACAACCTCAACGTGCGTTGCCATATACGACGTATCTCTTGGCATAGTGGCACGAAGTTGCGAAGCAGCAAGGGTTCCAATTTTGTTTAACCCTAATGCGACTTGTGTCCTAATCTTCACATCTGCCGCAGCCATCTTAAGCTCAAACTGTTTTGTATCAATCGTTGTTGAACTCGAACCTGATGCCATTATGCACCCCGTTTACTATAGTAAACAGTATTCACTGGTATGCACCCGCGTTATACACTGCCTCGACTGCCTGTATCTTCATCCATATATGCCTAAACTCAACGTCAGTAACTTTGTGAATATTCGCATAGCGCATATTACCATTGAAATAGAATCTCAACCGCATATCTTCAGTAATCCTCGGGTCATAACGAACGATGATCGTGTGCGTAAGTTTGACGTTCTTTGCCATTGCGATGACTACTTCATCGGAACTCGGCTCAGATATCTGTGCATAAATACCTAGTCCATCAGGGCCTACGATATAGTCCTCATAATCTGCTGGTGTTCCGCCCGCTGCATCAATGGTTCCCACCGGCCGTTGCACTACGATGCAGTCACGCATCTTTGACCAGTTATTAGGAAGTCCAGGGTTCTTTTCAACCCATTGCCATTTATTAGCGGCAGGCATTTTCTACAGATCACCTGGGCTTATTATGAAGTCGCTTACTGCATCAATCGCTGTCGGTGGAATACTATAGTCTAAGTTCTCACGCCCTGCATACCATTCAGCAACGCACATCCTAAGTCCGTTGCGAAGTTCAGGCGGAACGTCGCTTAAGGTATCGCCGTATCCAGCGGTGAATCTAATTTTATAATAACCGCGAACCCACCACTCCCAGTATCCACCATAGACAAGTTGCAGTTCAGCAGGTTCAACGTCATAGTTGACCGAATAGTTTACCGCGTTTTGAACGTGCTCAACACCCATCTGATCTACACAGACAACTGAAAGAACCGACTGGCACGGCGGACGCCATATTTTAATAACCATTGGAAGGACTTGATACCCGTATACTTTACCTGCAACGTTAGGAACCGTCTCAAGGTTAGGCACTAAGACCATATCATACGTCTGTGTCATAAATGCCCTGGCGCAGTAGTCCTCAAGTTTCCCGACTGCTGATGCGATCAAGTCTTCTATATACTGCGCTTCGCGTGCGAGTGCGGGGTTAGACGGATCGAGTTTGAGCATGTTAAACACGTCATCTCGGTCAAGTGGATAACCGTTAGGTGGCGTAATCTTCTTTAGTGAATATCTCATGATTAACTCATGTCCTCTATAGGTAGGATGAACATTCGACCTCTGATCGCTAAAAGCGTCGTGGGCACTTGATAGATATCCTGCGGCCCTAATCCTACGGGGAATTCAACTACTGCCATGTGATCCCACACGATCTGCGTTCCGTATGATTTTGTAGATGGTAGGATTGTATCGCCCGGCAATAACTGGAACGTGAATTGTGAGATAATCATTTGACACGCATCGGCAATCGCATATGAGTTCTGCAAGGGCGCAGTCATTATCAGTTCGAGCCCACTTACCTGTGAGATCGTTGCATACTCACTTGCCCCGGAAACGTTTGTCAACGTGACTACATCGCCTGCTGTAAATGGTAATATCTGTCTGCCCCAACTATCAAGACCGAACCCCGTAACTTGAGTGAGATGCACATTATTCTGTCCTGCACTTGCCGCCGCTGTGAGTGTGGTAGCGGTGATAGGTGCGAGCATAACAAGCATCGTCGGCGTGTCCTTTTTAATCATCTCAGTCCCGTTTGCAAATGCCTTCCAGATTACCGTTCCGCCTGTGAGATCCATCGGAGTTCCATCAGGATTAGTCGGATTGACATTGACCGTCAATGATGTTTGCTCTGCCATATTAAGGTCTGGATCAGTTGGTGTGAGAGTTATACTTGTCATTTCAACTCACTTCGATTAATATGCTGTTCGGTTCCACCATAACGTAACCTGTCGCAAGCAAGACCCGACTGCCTCCAACGCACTTCGTTATCATCTGCTTGTAGGTGAGCGGCATAATCTCCATCGTATCCGCTGGAACGAACCCCACTACCAACTGGCCCGGATTTACGTCTGAGATAGTCAGTCCATTGCCAACCGTTTTTATTAATGCATTGCCTGTTATGTCATGGTAGAGCGCCCACACGAACGAGTCGCCTGTGATATCATCAGGCGCAGCGGCAGGCGTGTTGATCGTGATAATTATAGGTTTGGTATCGCCTTGATAGATCGTGATCGGCGCTAATGCCGTGGCCATTACTCATCTACCTCCTCGTAGAACGCATCTGGATCTTCGGTGATCGTTTCATATATCGGATACATTATGAACGCTAGAGTAATCTGTGCAGCTAATTCAATGTCTGGAACAACCCCCTGCACGATGTGCATGCTAATCAAAGGCGCGAGAGCTTGTAGGAGTATGTCAGGAACTTTTGGAGTCACACCGACATCTACGTGTGGTTTCAACGCAGCTAACGTGACATTAGGAACAACCACTTGAGAAAAGGCGTGGCCTATTGCAGGTGGAATTGCTACTGAAGAGACGTTAGGAACGACCGTCTGGGTCGGCCCTACGTCTACCGACGGTTTGTTCGTCGCGTCGGTCACGTTCGGAACGACAGTCTGGATTGGCCCTACGTCCACCGAAGGTAGTATCGGCGCCGCTATTGCTACATCTGGTGTTAAAGGCACTACTCTAATGCCTACTGTTGGAGCGTCAGGGGCAGCAAGTGACACATCTGGCACGACGGACTGAACTATCGTTACATCCCTACCGTACATCACGTCTCCAGATTCATCCACGAACCGACCGCCCCGCGATAACGCCTGCAATCCAAACTCAGTAGTAAAATAGTTACTGTCGCGTACCGCGAGTAATCCTTCGTCGGTCACGGCAGTTTGAACGATGCGCCGGTCGCTGCCGTATGTTACATCTCCAGATTCATCGACGAACGGCCCTCCGCGTGATAACACGAGTAGTCCAAACTCAGTAGTAAAGAAGTTGCCATCACGTTTTGCGGTTAGCCCTTCGTCAGTTACTATCATGGGGATACTGGCACCAACGGTAAATAAGTCAAATTGTAATGCGCCATCGCGGCATCAATCGTAGCGAAGTCGATGTACCCACCTAGAATTGTTATCGCGTTCGGCCCTACCGGAGTGTCTACCCAGTTAATGATGTTTACTTGATACCGTACTCCGGTTGAGTTGTTGACATAATCTCCGTTCGGATTAAGCACCATTTGATACAAATTATGACCTGACGCGGCAGTTTTATACATTTTACACCTACGTTGTAGAGTTTACCGTCCATCCTAA
>Ga0224558_1004223_pt1 | contig 11333 bp, 11 predicted proteins | sample 714S32024metaG_FD_180682 | JGI IMG/M metagenome (GOLD analysis project Ga0224558, IMG submission 180682) | Peat soil microbial communities from Stordalen Mire, Sweden - 717 S3 20-24 | ecosystem: Environmental > Terrestrial > Soil > Wetlands > Peat | place: Sweden: Norrbotten County, Stordalen... | reverse complement strand
TCTGGGCCGCGCTGATTCCAAGGCGCGTCCCGATGGGCCCGGAGCGGTCCTGGCGCTTTGGCAGAGCATTCAGGGCGGCTGCGAGGCTGTTTTCAAGGTCTTGCATGGGAAACATGGTCAGTTTTGCGAGGCTCGCTTGTGACGGCTTGTGAGTTCGGTAACCCGGGCCAATTATAGGGGTTTTCAAAGAAAATCTTTAGGGGGGGGTGGGGTGCCGGGTGCCCCCACGATGCCCCAGGCCGTGCGCTGCTTGGCGTGTGGCGCGCCTTATCACTGCTTGCCCTCCGGTATCTCTCCCGCTGGTGCTGGTGGATCCACTGGCCTGCAGCCGACACAACGCCAGCCATAGCCCCGCAACATGCACTTGAGCAGCCTTGCCAGCCGCTTCTCGGGCGGTGCCTGATAGTTACCCGGTGCGGGCGTCAGGTGAAGCACGATCACGGCGGGCGGGTTGTCGCGTTGCTGGTTCATCCGCGAGTGTGGGTGCTGTCACCATCAACTGCCACACTTCCGGCCTTACCTATAAGGCCGGTGACAGTATGACAGTGGACTGTCATGGCAGTACTTTTGGCAGTGGTTTGGCAGTTGGCAGTAGTCATGGCTAAGTGCCTTTAATCCAAAGGCCAGCAACGGATTTCCGAATGATGTTTAGCTCTGACAGTCGCCCCACACGGCGGGCTGCTGTGCGGTCTGATACAGCCAACCGCTTTTTGGCAGTAGTCACTAGGTCTGTGTAGTGCATAGCTGGATGGTCCAGAAAGAGGTCATCTGCCAGCATCCTCAGGCGTTCGATTTCCTCCTGCTCTGTGGCATCGTGACGGCTTTCGACGCTGACGTGCATCCCAGCTTCTGCGCTGAAAGTGAAGCGCGGCCCCAGGTTCTTCGGGATACCGGCGCGGCGGTTCTTTGTGCTGTAGATGACGGTCGTTTGGTCTGCGTCCTTTTCCAGCGCCAGATTCGTTTCGGCCTTCCGTTCGACTTGCGAGCCAAGGTGACCGCGGCTTTTCTCACTGCCAGGGTTGAAGTGAATCACGCCGATGATGGGGCAATCCCTTTGGATGGCCATATCATGCAGTGTGGCAACAAAGGCGTTGCTTTCCTCTGCGTCGTTTACGTCGGCAACCAGATCGGCAAGGCCGTCAATCAGAATGGACTGAATGCCGCCATGACGATCGGCGCCCGCTCTTGTCGCCTCTGTAACGCACTCCCAGGCGCGTTTACAGCCCAGCCCGGTCAGGCAATACGGATGGAGCCAGGCCGGCGGCTCTCGAAGGCCGGCACGTTTCACCGACCTATAAACGCCATGCCAGAAGTCATCTGGACTTTGTTCGCTGTCGAACCAGAGCAGAGCCATCTCCTTCGGATTGCTGGAACTGAAGCCGAGTAGATCGGCGTCTTGGTTGTGTGGCATGGCGGCGGCGGCCATAGCGCCGACGACCGCGCTCTTTCCCGTTTTGATTGCGCTGGTGATGGTGGTCAGGTTGGCAGGGGTAGAAATGGGAAAACCGGCTAGCGTGTAGATCGGCCTGAGTGGGGGCGGTTCGATGAGGTAGTTGAACTCACGCTCCTTTATCAATCGCATCAGTGCGCTGGCTTGCGGTGTCCAGTCCGCCGCATGGTCAACCAAGTCCTGTAGCTGGCCAACATCCCCGCCGGCCATAAAGAAATCGTGAGCGTCCTTGACGGCCTTTCCGGCAATGTCCGGCAGCTCGAGTACTCGAGTCCGCTTGGCGATGCCATGCAGCTTGTCGGCTACAAACTCAGCGTGCTTTCGTCCGGGCTCGTCTTTGTCCGCGATGACGATCACGTCCGCATCCCTCAGGATCTCGCTGTAGCTGTCCTGCCACTTGCCGGCACCGCCAGCGTTGCATGTCGCGGTGAGTCCTTGCTTGACCAGCGCGGCGACATCCTTCTCGCCCTCTACGATGAACACGGGAAGCCCGCGCGTCATGTCCCGCACCAATTCAGGGAACCGATAAAGGACACGCTCCACGCCTTGCATATTCCAAATCCATCCGCCTTTGCCGTCTGGCCTGCGCTGTCGGAAACTCTTGTGGGCATATCGGACAACTTCGAACCGGACCTTTCCGCTGGCATCGTGGTAAGGGTAGGTGGCCACAATTTCACTGGCCGCGCCGTTGCCATTCCCGCCGAGTTCCTTGATCACGTCGCCAACCGACTTGCCGGTCTGTATCGCAATCCAGGTGATTATATCCCCGCCCTGGCCGCAATCATTGCAGTGCCAGACTTGTTTTTCCACGTTCACCGTAACGCATAGGTGTTCCGGCTTGTGTTCCGTCATGGCGCAGCGGTTCGTGGTGCGCTCTCTGCCGGAGCCGATGATCTTGGCCCCGAGGGATTCTATGTGGACTTCGAGCCGGTGCGCTTGCTTGATTTCATCGGCGGTCATGGTCTCGCCCTCCACTGGCGCACCAGACGCCGCACGATTCTAGCGAGCATGGCAGGATGTTCGCGGCGGAGTAGAAAACCGGGATGGTGGGCGAGGATCTGAAGCAAGGCGCGCCATTGCCCGCTTGACGGTGCCTCAGGGGTGAGCGATATTCGCATATCTGAAATTCCTTTGGGCGCCGTGGTGGGCGCCCTTTTCGTTTTGGGATTTCATGCGGCTCCCTTAGCAGACGACCGGCCCGCGAGCCCGGACCATCGCACCAGCCGGAAGCGTGCGAGCCCGCAGCAACTTCTCGACTGCGGAGACGCTGTAGTACACCAAACCGCCTCCGCGCTTGGCTGTGGGGTTCGCTTTGAATCGCGGGATGCCGGCCTTATCCAACATTTCCCGCACTGTGTCGCGCGAGGGTACTGGGTCGAGGTAAACTGCGACGGTAGTTTCTCTCAACCGGTCCAGAGTGGCCAGCCGGGCCGAAACGTCTTTAATGTCAGGCATGTCGCCACTATCGGCGGCAATGGGAACCAAGAAAAACCGTCAATTCCCCCGAATATTTGTCATCTTGTGGGGATTCGCCAGCCATTCGTTTTTCGCAAACGCGCGCGGGCGTGTTCAACGACTTTCGGTGACACCTTGCATTTAAGCTCGCTCGCGGCCCTGTCGGCTATAGCTTCGGCTTTGTCAGTGAAGACCCATTGCTTTCCCAATAGCGTATATTGTCCCCACAGCCAACTTGCTATCTTAAAGACGGGCGACGCACTTCTCGTGTTGATGAGCTTCCTTAGATTGAGCATGATCTTTAGAACAGCATCGGGCGAGGCTGCGAATAGGTGAGAGAATAGAATCCCGCACAGCGTAGCGTCTTCATCGGAGGGCGGCCTGCTGCGTCCCATAGCCTTCTCTATCGAGTCGCAAGTTGGAACCTCTGGTTCCCCATGCCAGCATAGGTGCTTGGGATAGCTCGTTATCAAGAGCAGAAGCCTTAATTCATCCTCTCCCCCCATTCCGAAGGCGCGCCATGTTTTTTGAAGATTCGGCGGGCATCTTCCCGAAGCATTTCCATCCCAAAGACGTAGCCTCTGGGCAGTGATATATCTGGTCGCTTTGCGTGTCTGCTCACTTCCCGCCTCCTTTTCAGAATTGAACCAGCCAGCTTGCCGGCGTATCCCGGTCCAGCCTTGCCTCTCGAAGCATCCCGCGCGCTGTCAGGCCAAAGGCTTCAACCTTCAAAACCGACCCGACCCGGGCGCGCTCAAAGCGGCTGTGCATCGCAACCCGCCCGCGCATCTCTCCACTGTCCCTGTCTGCCAGGATTGCTGAGCCAGTCCGCTGGTCGAGCCCTGTAATGCGGCAGTAACAGACCATGCTCCGCTTGGACTTTAACCACGGGACACCCCACGGAGCATTGAGGTCTTTTGCGACTACACCCTCTCCGCCGCGCGCCAGCACTAAAGCCAGGAAGGCCCCATCAGAGCCGACAGCCGGCTGGGGCAGGTTCATACCGTCCAACACGGTCAGACGCTCAGAAAGGGGCAGCGGGCGCAAGTCCTGCCCATCGTAGCGCAGCACGTCAAAGGCGTAGAATCTCCCGTCGCGCATCAATTCACCGATGACGGTTGCATGGGGCAATTCTTCAACGTGGAACTGCCCGTCCATCTTTTCTTCGTAGCGCCAGCCGGCGCCAGCGCGCCAGCGCAGGCCGGTTTCCATTGGCACCGAAACGAAACTTGGTTTGTTCACTTCCGGCCTCCTTTCTTCGGCAGCAACGCATAGAAAGCTTTGGTGTCCTCGCTGCTCACGCGGCCTTGGTAGTGCTTTTTGATGATCGCTTCCGAGTTGCCGAATTGCTCTGCGGTCTGGCCATAGCTCCCGGTCCGGCGGAAGTACTGGCTGATCGCCGTGTGTCGCATCACGTCATCCGGCCACGGTTTCAACCCCGCTGTTTTCTCTCTCTGCTTTTTGTTCAGGCGGTCGGGATTACCAAAGCCCGCAGTGGCCTTTATGGCGTCAAAGTCCTTCCGCCAGTTGACGGGATAGAACGGCTTGCCCCTGTGCGCTGCCAGCCATACGGCCAGCGTGTCGTCAATGGTGATGACCCGCGCTCGCTTGGTTTTAGTCTGGTTGGATTCGAGCCGGATTTCCCGGTCCTCCAAGTTGATTTGCTCCCAGGTCAGCCGCGCTGCCTCAAACGGCCGCAACCCGCCGAACAAGCACACGGCCACGTAAGGAGCCAACCGGGCTTTGCGATACTGCTCTGCCGCTTGCAGCAGCTTCTTACACTCGGCCAGGGTGAGGATGGACGGCGCCGCGCTGTCCCCGTTTTTTTCTACCCGTACCTCGCGGCAAGGATTCAGTGATGCCCAGCGCCGCGGGCGCTCGATGCACCAGCGGAAGAAACGCGAGACGGCACGGCGGTCGTTGTCCCGGGAAGCGGGGGACACGCTCCGCTTTTCAAGAAAGTCCTCGATGGTGTCCGGGGTGATGTCCGCAACGCGAAAATTGCCGATGCTGTTGGCGAACACATTCACCCGCAACCGCAGATTGGCTTTAGTGCGCTCCCTCAGCGTTGGCGTAGTGTCCAGCCATTGCTTGAACGCTTCAACCGCTTCGTCCAACCCGGGGGACTCGGCAACGCTCTGTTTGCGCCCATGCTCAAGCCAGTGATTGAGTGCCCATAGCATTTCCTCGTCATCGTCCAGCCGGATGAAACAGCTCTCCGCAATCCGCAATTGAGTATCAGTCAGCCGGGTTGCCCGAAGTGCGGAGTCCTCATGTGTCCTCGAAAAGAATTCCGCCTCAAGTTGGCTGCGACGTGTCTCGGCGGCTCTTTGGTCGCTGAAGTTTTCCCGCACTCGGCTGCCATCGCGTCGGCTGCCGGTGACTCTCCATGCTCCGCTTCCGCCTCGATTCTGGAATTGCAGAATCTTGAACCGATGCCGCGAAACGTCAGCCGGTTTCTCTGGTGCTTTGGATGGCAACAAGGGGATGATGTTAGGGGCAGCGGCTTCTTGGTCCGTTGGTCTTTCAAGTTGCTTAGCATTCATTGTCCCCCATTGTCGCCGATAGCCCGCGCTTTGTCAACAGGCTGGCAACCGATTTATTGACGTGCAATCAACCCCGTGTTTTCAGGGTTATAAATGACTTTTGGACGGTGTCCATTTAAGCCGTTGGTCCCGGGTTCGAGTCCCGGCCAACCCACCATTTTCCCAAGATGCAGTATTCATGCTACTGAGGCGGCTGCGGCAGCGGACCTGGCGGTATAGGCGAAGGGGGCTTGCGGGGGCCGTCGCGATCCAAGGAGAGCACCATTATGGTGCCAGAGTTGTTGATCTTGACGCTGCCTTCGGTTTCGTCAATCGCCACGACTTCGATCGGCCCTTCCCGCTGGCCAACGCTCAGGATACAGGATACTTCTTTGGCCGGCTCAGGTGGCCGTGAGGGGAAGTTCACTTTCAGCAACGCCAGCTTCTTGGCTAGCATGGTTGTGATGCCAATAGGTGTGACCTTTGGGATAATCGCCGGTGGCGTGGGGGAGTCCTGCGGGGGCGGGGGTCGCAGACGAAAGACATTGCTGCCAGCGATCACGCCGTACGGATTACCCGCAGCGTCGGTCACCAACAGTGCTGCGCTCAGGCTCAACAAAAACCTGCTCAAGAGCCTGACGGGCCGTTTTCCAAAGTGCCTCATGCCTTCAAACAAACACCGCCGGGGACCTTTGGTTGCGATTTCTGAGGCCAGCCCCTGCTAGAAGCGCACCCTTTTCAGAAACTCAACGCTGGACGGGATTTGCGCTGAGGGAATTACGGCTTCGTCTTCGATATAGGAACGTTCGACTCCGATCATTGCGCATTCCTTCCGGATGGCGTCAGGGGTAAGTCCTGTCGCGGCCACCTATTGATCAAGTCCTTGGCCGCTTACCGAGGCAGTGTGTCCGGGCGCTCGCCGGTGTAACATCGATAGTCAATTCCCTGGGGAGCGTAGTGTATCCGGCTGGCACTCCCTGTCGTCCAGAGGATCATGCATCCTCGGTTGTGGCGCCACCATCCCGTCGTCAGATCCACCCCTGGGTAGAAAGCGGCATAAGCCGATCCAGGACTCCATTTGGATAGGATCTGGGTGTTTCCCGGAAATAAACCCAGCGAATCATCCGGGCCTTCCATCAAGGGTTCAAACGAATCCTGGCAAAAAATCGTGGTGGCGGGGCTCAAATACGCGGTCCGTTTCAAAGGTCCCCGGGCGCTGGGGCCGTACTGAGTCCCGGTCCCAGTGTACGGCGTCGTCAAATACTGGCACATACCGTAGGTCGAGTTGGCCCAAAAACTGTCGGGATAATTGTAGCCCAAATCCCGATATTCATCCACGAGCTTTCCATCTGGGCAACCAAAAAGCCTCTGGTTACCGCTGAAGTATGGGTTATATCCCAGAGCCCAATACGCATCAAAATCCGTTGGCATGCGCAAGGTGGTTGAGTTCGGCCCCATCGTCCATTGTCCGCCATAGGGCACGGAGCCTCCCTGGAGGCAGAAGAACGTATCATTGTTGTCGTCAGCGTACAAATGCGAGGCAATACCGATTTGGTGGAGGTCGTTGCGGCACACGGTCGCCCGGCTGGCTTCTTTCGCTCGGACAAGGACAGGGAGTAGCAAGCTGGCGAGGATCGCGATAATCGCGATCACCACTAACAATTCAATAAGTGTGAACCCGGCGTCAGCAGAAACGGCCCGCAAGCAGGGCTGCTCTCCTTCGGGCCTATGTCGGTCACTGTTCGTTCTCTTATTCATGAACAAATCCTTGGGCAGCTCAAATCAGATTGATCAGTTCACAGCCCGTCGTCAAGTTGTCTTCTGGACAACGGGATCCCAGCATAAACGCTGCCAATACAAGCTCGCTTGATCTCTTTCAACGCCGTCAGAGAGAGTCCTTCAACCAGATCCGAGGCGGCAATCCCTTCAACCTGCTATGCTCTGTACCTCCTCGGTTTGCGTTCCCGGAATGCCAGAACGGATAAACCCATCTTGGCATGCAATAAGCTTAACGCCTTTTGAGACAGTCCTGTCTCGGATCGGAGCAAGGCAAGCATTCCCAAACGGCTCGTCGCGGTTCGGAAGATCGCCACACCAAAAGCGGTCACCACGCTTCGGTGAGCTGGATCTTCCTCCTTTAGAGCCGTCTCGTGACGTCGTGACTGCTACTGGATCAAAATCCGATAGAAGGCCTGAGTCTTAGTGGCTGGATCGGAAACAGTCTTGGTGCCGCCGTCGCCGACGATTTCTTCAAGGGTCTGCCAGCTCGAAGGATTCAAGGAGTCGGACTCTTGCACCACGTAAGAAAGCCCTGCCGTCGTATTGAAGGAAAAACTGAGCGTTCCCGCTGAAAGGAGCGGCTGGGCAATCATCACTTGATTCGCCAGAACCACAGAGACGTTCGTGCCGCTATAATGAGCAACCCAAACGGCGCCGCCAACAGCCGGCGCATTGATTTGGGAGAACGGACCGGCTTGCGAACCGCAGGTCAGAACCTGAAACTGGTCTCCCGGTTGAGGAACGAAGCCGTTGATCAAGCGCAATTCCAGGGTCCCAGCCAGGCTGGCGTTGCCTCCAACAACGAGCTGATCGTATTGGGTGTCGGGGTTGTGACCGCCAAGCTCAATTTGCAGGATACCACTGACCCCTTGCTGGTAGTTCTCACCAGGGCCGAGTGACAATGTACCCGGCGAGCCTCCAGGGCTGACAACCCCATCATTAACCACCGTGGCCTGGATTGTTCCGCTACCCGTAAGGGTCCCACCTCCAATGCTCAGCAGAGTCCCTCCGAGCACAGTGCCGCTATCCACCGTAGTGCTGCCCATGGTTTGCGACCAGGAACCCTGGAATTGGAGCGTGCCCGCTTTCACCTCGATCGTGCCGGAGTTGTTCAGGTTGGCGGCAATGAGGCTGGTCTGCGTCCCTGCGGATTTCATGAACCGCCCGGAGTTGCTTATGACCAGCATGGGAGCGGCGTTGCTAAAAGTAAGCGCCGCATCCGTTTGGATGTCGAGTGTTCCGCTTGGAAGGTTTCTTAAGGTCGCTCCAGTTCCGCAGGTAATAGTGGCCTGGTTGCGTAGGAGAATGTTCCCTTGGTTGTTGAGCGCGCACCCGGAGAGCTGCCGGCTCGTTCCGGCTCCGCCACTTATCAGCATGGTCGCATTAGTGTCAACGTTGATCGCTGCCAGGCTCAGCGTGCCGTTATTCCAATTCAGTACCGCAGTTTGTGCCGGATTGCCCAGGACGTGCACGCTGCCTGCGCCGCTGCACGACGAAAGGATCTCCAGGTTGCCGGTGGAGAACGCCGAAGTATTTGGATCTACAGCGCCGACCTGGGCGGTGCCGTCAATGGTGCCGCCACCGGGCCAGCGGTTGGTCCCTGGTCCAGTAAAAGAGCTCGTGGTCCCGCCGTCGGCGTGAAAGCCGCTGGCGAACAACATTAGCGAGTCTGTTGAAGCGGAGCGGAACTCCCCTGTACGGGCGCTGCAAACCCAGTCGATGCCGTTGTCAAAACGCAACGTGCCGCCGTCCACGCGGATAAGTCCACTGTTATCCACGATCAGGTGGCCCGCAGCAGAGCCTTCAATGGAGGTCAGGTTCGTAGAACTGAGGACAGCGCCTTGCTCGATGATGATGCCGCTCTGGGGGAGACTGCCGCTGGTGATCTTGGAACCCCCATTCAGAGACAATCTCCCGAAGTTCCAGAGAACAGAATTCTGAGCGAGTGTCAGGGTGGACGCCGTGGCTGGCGAAAGTGGTGCGAAGGTGGCCGACGCTGGAATGGCGATCTGAAGAGTAGAGTTAACGAGAAAGCAATTGGTCCCGCCAACAAACAAATTGCTGATAAGGTTCATGGTTAAGCCAATGAACGTGCTTTCGTCCCGCATCTCCGCGTCCTGAACCGCATAAGTGCCATTGCTGATTGACCCATTAGCACTGACAATCAAGGTTCCGATAGTGACTGGATTCCCGGATGTGCTAGTGGTCCCGACCAACAGACCATTGGTACCAAGCTCGAGTTCCGCGGCGGAAACGCTGCCGTTCACAAGCCACTGTGGGGCCGAGGCGCCTTGATACAGGCGAACTGAGCCGGCGCCGGTGAAACTGGCGCCCGTGCTCAGGGTATGTGTGCCACCCCAAAACCAGAGCACCGCGTTGGTTTCGGTCTGGAACTGCCCGGAGCTGATCCCGCCCATTAGATCGAGCTCGCCACTGACAACGTCCACTAAACCCGCATTGTTGAAATCCGGGCCTTGGGAAAGACTTACGGCTCCGAATTGCGTGAGGCCGAGGCTGGATTTCAGAAAGGTGCCCGCGTTGTTGACCGCTCCCCCCACTGGGAGGGGAGACCCGGAAAATGTGCCGTCGGCCATCAGGTTAATCGTGCCTCCAGCCAGGTTGTTGATCGTCGCTCCCTGTGCCAGAGCGAGGTCGCCGCTTAAGAAGGAGCAGATGCCGAAATTGTTGACCGCACAACCGGAGAGTTGCCGGGTGGTTCCGGCTCCGCCGCTGATCAGCATGGTCCCATTAGTGTCCACGTTGATGGCGGCCAGGCTAAGCGTGCCGTTGCTCCAGCTCAATACGGTAGTCTGCGCAGGGCTGCCCAGGACGTGCAGACTGCCGGAGCCGCTGCACGAGGAGAGGATTTCCAGGTTGCCCGAGCTCGGGTCTAACGCACCAACCTGGGCGGTGCCGTCAATGCTGCCGCCAACGAGCCAGCGGTTCGTCCCTGGTCCAGTAAAAAGGCTAGTGGTCCCGCCGTCGGCGTGGAAGCCGCTTGCGAACAGGACCAGCGAGTTTGTGTCAGCCGCTCTGAACTCCCCGGTGCCGGCACTGCACTCCCAATCGATGCCGTTATCAAAAGTCAGCGTGCCGCCGTCCACGCGGATAAGTCCGCTATTATCCACGGATAGGGGGCCCGCAATGGAACCTTCAATGTAGGTCAGGTCGGTGGAACTCAGGACCGCGCCGGGTTCGATAATCAGTGCGCTTTGGGTCCCATTGCCGGCGATAATTCGGGAACTCTCGGCCAGCATAACCGTGCCGTAGTCTAGGAAGACGGAACCCTGGGCCAGCGTAATCTCGGAACCGCCGGCCAGCGTGACCGTGCCGGAGTTTTGGAGGACGGAACTCTGGGTCAGCGTAAGTGTCGATGCCGTAGCGGGTGCCACCGGCACGAAAGTGGCATAGGCGGTTGACAGAACATCCATGACGCTGCCAATGAGCGTGCAGTTGGTGCCCCCGACATTCAACGAGTTAACGATATTGTTAGTAGCATTTTGGAAACTGCTCGCGCTGAGCATCTGAAGAGCGAACACGGAGAAAGTGCCGTTGCTCACCACGGCGTTATTCGTCAACAGGAGGTCGTTTACGCGAAAGCCAGTCCCTCCCGCGTCCACCAGCGAGGTGATGATTGCGTCATCGTCTTGGTGGGGCACACTGCCGGCCGGGACGAGATTTCCACTCCCATCGAGGTTGAACCAGTTGGCGGCAGCGCTCCAGCTATAGTTCGTCGCGCTCAGGATGTTGTCCCACTGCGGGATAAATACAAAGGTGTTGCCGATCGCGGACGCCGTCAGCGCCATCAGGGCGGCAATCAACCAAATTCTTCTATGTGCGGCCAAATTAATACTCAGACGAAGTATACGATGAAGTCAGTGGCATATGTCAATTTCTGCCGTCTGCAGGTTTCAACAAATCACCGAGCTCGGGCAGGAGCGAGTATTTGCGTTGCCAGGGAGTGTACCTGAGCCCGCGCACTTGCGGCGTTTGCCGGGCTAGTATTACTCTGTTACGTGGAATCCACGAAAACGTCATCGAATTTTCGCCCGCAACAGTGGCAGAAGCCGATCCACCGTAGCAACCACGGCCGCATCCTCCTCAGTGTCTGTTCCCACGTCACA
>Ga0224558_1004222_pt1 | contig 11334 bp, 8 predicted proteins | sample 714S32024metaG_FD_180682 | JGI IMG/M metagenome (GOLD analysis project Ga0224558, IMG submission 180682) | Peat soil microbial communities from Stordalen Mire, Sweden - 717 S3 20-24 | ecosystem: Environmental > Terrestrial > Soil > Wetlands > Peat | place: Sweden: Norrbotten County, Stordalen... | reverse complement strand
ATGCAGCAAATGGGGCTGGCTCCGGGACGCGCCACGCGCAAGTGCGCCCGCATCGTCGGCGAAGTCATGGGCAAGTACCATCCGCACGGCAACCTCGCCGTTTACGACGCGTTGGTGCGACTGGCGCAGCCGTTTGCCATGCGCGCGCCTTTGGTCGACGGTCAAGGAAATTTTGGGTCAGTCGATGGCGACCCTCCGGCGGCGGATCGATACACCGAAGCGCGTCTGACGCGCGTCTCTACCGCTCTGCTCGAAGACCTCGATAAAGAAGCGGTCGACTTTTATCCGAACTACGACGGCACGGAAACGCAGCCCGCGGTCCTGCCCGCGCGTTTCCCCAACTTGCTGGTCAACGGGTCCGATGGCATCGCCGTCGGCATGGCTACCAAGATTCCGCCGCACAACCTGACCGAAATCGTCGATGCCACCATCACGCTGGTGAATAATCCCGGCGCGCAGCTGCCGGAGATTCTGAAATTTGTGCAAGGACCGGACTTTCCGACGGCGGCCATCATTCATGGGCGCGCTGGAATTTTCGAGGCGTACCGCACCGGCCGCGGCCGTTTCATGATGCGCGCCCGGGCGGGCATCGAAAACATCAACAAGGACAAGCAGGCAATCATCGTCACCGAGATTCCCTACCAGGTGAATAAGGCTCGCTTGATCGAGCGCATTGCCGACCTCGTCAACGACAAGACCATCGACGACATCTCCGACATTCGCGACGAAAGCGATCGCGACGGCATGCGTATCGTGATCGAGCTCAAGCGCGGAGCCGAACCGCAGATCGTGCTCAACCAGCTCTTCAAGCACACTTCAATGCAGGAAGGCTTCAGCATGATTCTGCTGGCCGTCGTCAACGCTCAGCCGAAGGAAATGGGGCTGATCCAGGCGATCAAACACTTCATCGACCATCGCGTCGATGTGGTGCGCCGCCGCACTTCGTATTTGCTGGCCAAGGCGCGCGATCGCGAACACATTTTGGAAGGCTACCTGACCGCGCTCGATCACCTCGATAACGTGATCGCGATCATTCGCGGCAGCGCCAACCGCGCCGACGCGAGAGAGAACTTAATCGCGTACTTCGGCGGCAAGAAGATCGACATCAACACCACCGGACGCGCTCCAAAGCTCGCCGCCGAGAAACCGTTCACCGCGAAGCAGGCCGACGCTATCCTCGAACTGCAACTGCACCGCTTGACCAAGCTCTCGATCGAAGAAATTGCGAACGAGTTGAAGCAGGTGCGCGAGGCCATCGCCGAATTCGAATCGATTCTCGCGTCCGAGAAGAAGCTCCGCAACGTCATCATCAAGGAACTGGAAGAGGTCAAGAAACTATACGGCGACGCACGCCGCACGGTGATCGAAGACGAAGCCGCGGAAATCATGCTGGAAGACCTGATTGCCGACGAGCAAGTTGCGGTCACGGTCAGCCATTCCGGCTATATGAAGCGCACTCCGATCTCGACCTACCGCATGCAGCGGCGCGGCGGCACCGGGCGCACCGGCATGAAGACGCGCGACGAGGATTTCGTTGAGCATCTGTTCATCGCCTCGACTCACGCCTACATCTTGATTTTCACCAACACCGGGCGCGTCTACTGGCTGAAGGTGTATGAAATTCCCGACATTGCCGCCGCCGGCAAAGGCAAGCACGTCGGCAACCTGGTGGGCCTGCAGCCGGGAGAAACCGTGCGCACCATGCTCGCCGTGCGCGACCTGGAAGAAGAAGGCCGGTACGTTTTCTTTGTCACGCACAATGGCACGGTGAAGAAGACCGAGGTAAAAGACTTCTCGCACGTGATGTCGCGCGGCATCATCGCCATCAATATCGAAGAGGGCGACGAACTGGTCGCAGCCTCGCTGACCGACGGCAACCAGATCGTTTTCCTCGCCTCGCACGACGGCCAAGCGATTCGCTTCGACGAGAACGATGTGCGCTCCATGGGACGCAACGCTACCGGCGTGCGCGGCATGAATTTGGCCGAGAAGGATTACATCGTCGGCATGGCCACTACGATCAAGCCGGAGGCGCAGGCGGTCGCGAAAGAAGGCGAGATCGCTCCCGAAATCGCGGACTTGATCCCGGAAAAAGGCTCGCTCATTCTCTCCGTCACCGAGAACGGGTACGGGAAGCGCACTCCCGCCGACGAGTATCGCCTGACCAATCGCGGCGGCAAGGGCGTGATCAACGTCAAGACCACGGCGCGCAACGGCAAAGTCGTCGGCATCTCGCAGGTGAGTGAGAAATCCGAAGTGATGCTGATCAGCCAGTACGGCAAGATCATCCGCATCGAATCAAAGTTCATCCGTGAATCGGGGCGCTCGGCGCAGGGTGTGCGATTGCTGAACGTGGAACCGGGAGACCGGGTCGCCGCGGCGGTGGTGATCCCTCCGGAAGAGCCTAACGGGAATGGGACGCTGCTTCAGTAGTCTTGCGTAGGGGCGGACGCATTCGTCCGCCCCCGACCGTCGAACGCTGGGGCCGCATTACCGCAGTCACTCCCAAATTAACGCATTTTCCATTACTGTTAACCTCAGCGACACTGCCCCTCCCCGCCTGTGCCCGCGCGGTTGCAGACTGTTCGTAAGCGAGCGTTTGTGCATAACATCGACATCGCAAAAACTGAACCCGCGTACCAGGAACTTCTGAGCCGGCCGATTCGCGAGCTGGGGCTTACGCTTGCCGCGTCTCCGGTGGAGCGGTTTGTGGAACAACTCTATCGCGAACTGGAGGCCAAGGGGCTGACGAAATTTCGCCCGGCCTGTTACTTGACCGATGAGTGGGGATGTCCGTCGGGCGAACCGATTATCGGGATTCCGTTTTACCTGGCGAATGCGGCGTTGGCGCAATTGGAAAAAGAAACGCATGACCTCGAAGACGCGAGAGAAATCATGATGTACCTGCGCCACGAGGCGGGGCACGCGTTCACCTATGCGTACAAGCTGCACAATAAGCCGGAGTGGAAGCAGATCTTCGGGCCCTTTCGCCGCCCCTATCACGACAATTACCGGCCCGCGCCGTTTTCTCGCGATTATGTTCGGCATTTGCCGGGATGGTATGCGCAGAAACATCCGGATGAAGACTTTGCCGAGACGTTTGCGGTTTGGCTTACTCCGCGCTCGAACTGGCGCAAGCGCTATCGCGGTTGGGGCGCGATGGCGAAGCTGCTTTATCTGAACCGGCTGGCGCGCAAGTTGGGGAAGAGCGAGCCTGCGCGGCGGCGCGGACAGACCGATCTCACGGTTGATGACATGGAGACAACCGTGGCGGAGTTCTATCACAAGGATGGGCACCAGGCGGCGCACGAAGAGGTTGCGGTCACCGAACTCACCCCAGATACGGATTTGCGCGACATCTTTCCCGTATCCAAGCGGCGGAAGACGGCGCTGCCGGCACGCGACTTTCTGCACCAGCACCGCAAAGCGGTGATCGACAAGGTTGCGCAGTGGACGGGCGCGCAGCGTCCGCTGATCAAGACTTTGATGGACACGATTGAAAAACGCGCCGGTGAACTCGACCTGCGCGCCGACAAAACACGCAGCGCGGAACATCTGGCCGAAGTCACGGCCTATGTTACCGCGCTGGTGATGACTTATGTGACGAAAGGAAAATTTATTCAGCCGTGAGGGAGCTCGTAGCTCCAAGCTCTCCGCTCTCAGGAAAATCTACGACACTGGCCGCGTCCGGGTTTCGCTGAGAGCTGACAGCTGAGAGCTATGGCACCAAAGATGTTTTCGAGGATGACATAATGATCGGAGCAAAACTGAAAATCGCTTTGCTGTATGACGTTTGGAACGAAGACCCGGTCGCGACGGCTAAGGAAGAGACAACTCCCCCGCGTCAGCCTCGCAAGAAAGTAAAGACGGTAAAGAAAGAGAAGACCGATCGCGAGGAAATCTTTGAAGCTTTACAGAAACTCGGGCACGACCCCTCCTACTTCGAACTCGATGGGCGCCCGCAGTCTTTGCACTCGCTTTCGCGTTGCGATGCCGACCTCATTTTCAATCTGACCGAGTCTTTCGACGGCGACGACACCAAGGAAATGAACGTGGTCGCCTATGTCGATCTGCTGGGATTGCGCTACACGGGCGCGGGTCCGCATGCCATTATTCTTGCCCAGGACAAAGCGATTGCCAAAAAGATTTTCGCGTTTCACGGCATCAAGACTCCGTTCTTTGCGACCGCCTATCGCGGACGCATCGAGCATGCCCACGACATTTCTTTTCCGCTCATCGTCAAACCCTCGTGGGAGGATGGATCGATCGGCATCGATGCCGGCGCCGTGGTGAAAAACGTCAAGGAGATGATGGAGCGCGTGGAGTACATCCAGGATGAATTCGACTCCCCGGCGCTGATTGAGGAATACATAGAGGGGCGCGAAATTTACGCCGGAATTCTGGGCAGCTACGAACGGGCGCAGGTTTTGCCGCTGATCGAGCTCGATCTTTCACGCTTGCCCGAAGGCACGCCAAAAATCGCGAGCTACGATGTGAAGTTCGAGAGGAATACCGAAGTCTACAAGCTGACCAAATCGCAAATCGCGGAGAATCTGGACGAAGACACGATGAAGCGGCTGTCCGATACGGCTTTGGCCGCGTACCGGGCGCTCAAGCTGCGCGACTATGGACGCATCGACATGCGGCTCGCTCCGAACGGCGACGTGTATGTCATCGAAGCGAATCCGAATCCCTGGCTGGCTAGCCGGCAGGAATTTGCCATGGCTGCCAAGGCTTCGGGGCTCTCTTACACGGAGATGATCGGCGCTATTATCGACCTGGCTATGAGCCGCAACCTTAACGCCAACCTGGCGGCGGCGGCGGCGGCTATGCGCTAGCGTTGCCTCGCACAAGTTCGCGGCATAAATCTTAAAATTTTCCTACAGGCCGTGGGGAAGCGAACGTGCATCGATTGTTGCTAGGACCGGCAAGTGAGGGTGCCGTCGCGTGGACATTCAGCGCCGCCCGCAAACCGCCCACGCACGGGCGGGCAGCTCAATTACACCCTCGGCGTCGGTGGGCAGCGAATCACGCAGCCGCTTGCGAATAGCGTTTTGGGTAAGTTCATCGCGGGTCTCAAGATAGTTGGGAGCAGAACCTTGTCCCGTCAGGAATGGTTGCCAGTAGTCATCGAAACTCGTGAACCGTGTGGTGATGTCGAGCGCACGAACCCTCACTTGCTCCACGCAAGCGCGCTCAAAGAGCTTTCGTAGCGCCTCCGGATTGCACAGCGGGAAGCGGCGGCCCTGATCGTATGCCAACGCTTTGCGGTCGGTAGCTGCGGCCGCATCCCAGAACTCGCGCAGGAACCGTGCTCCCCCCGCGTAGTCCCAAACGTAGATTGCGATGACGCCCCCAGGAACCGCAACGCGGCGCATTTCTAGCAGCGCACGTTCAGGCTCCGGAACGTAATTCAACCCCAGACCGCAGACGATAGCATCGAAGCTGGCTTCATCGAAAGGAAGAGCCATCGCATCCCCGGTTTCGAAGCTGACCGCGGGACCATTGCGATGCTCGCGAGCAAATCTAATTTGCTCGGCAGATGCGTCCACACCCGCAACCCGAGCGGGCGCGAAGCGGTCGACAATGGCCTTTGTGAGGACACCGCTTCCGCAGCACAGGTCCAGCCAGCGCAAATGCGAGGGCAAACTCAGCCAGTTCAAGAACTCATCCGCCAGCAAGCGGCTCCAGCGCCCCATCCACTGGTCGTAGGCGGCGCCAGACGTCCATTTGTCCATACTCACTTAGTCAGAGTTTCCCTAGAACTCATTCCATAGGTACTGGTTGTACACCTCGTGGTGGAACTGCACTTCGGAGGCCTTGACAATCGTGCCCAGCAGGCGCGGGCAGCGGTCGGCCGATGCCTGCTTCAGGTCGGCGTAGCGGCCTTTCACGTCTTCCCCTAGAAGTTTGGTTGTCCACTCGGCTTTGCGGAAGTTGTCGATCGCCGTGTAGACATTGTCGGGCAGGTAGCGTTCGGCCTCGCGGAGGTTCTTGATTTTGGACGTCTCGCCTTCCAATCCGGTCTTGAAAATGGAGAACATCACCAGGTAGGGGTTGGCGTCGGGAGCGACGGCGCGCACCTCCAGGCGCATGCTGCGGTGGTTGCCGATCGGGATGCGCACCATGGCGCCCCGGTCCACGGCCGAGGCTCGCAATTGGTTGGGCGCCTCAAAGTGTGGATCGAGGCGGCGGTAGGCGTTGACGCTGGAATTGAACACCAGGCAGAGGTCGTTGCCGTGCGTGAGAATGCGGTCCAGAAATTCGTAGCCGAGCTTGCTGAGTTTTTCCTCGCCCTTGGGATCCCAGAAGAGGTTCTTGTCCTTCTGGCTGATGGAGACATTGGTGTGCATGCCGCTGCCGTTGACGCCCACCACCGGCTTGGGCAGGAAGCAGGCGGTCAAGCCCATGTTGCGCGCGACCTGGCGGCAGATCAGCTTGTAGAGCTGGATATGGTCGGCGGCGGCCACCGCTTCGGCGTAGCCGTAGTTGATTTCGAACTGCGAGGGCGCAACCTCGGGATGATCCTTTTCGTTCTGGAATCCCATGGCGCGCTGCACTTCCGCGGTCGTATCAATGAAAGTGCGCAGCGGATCGCCGGGCAGCGAATGATAGTAGCCGCCCGTATTGACGTATTCGAACTTGCCGGTCTCGTGGTAGGTGCGCTCGGCGTCCGGCCCATTGAACAGGAAGCCCTCGATCTCATTGGCGGCGTTGAGGGTGTAGCCGTGCTTTTTGTGCAATTGGTTGCCAAACAGCTTCAGCATGCTGCGGATGTCGGCGTTGTAGGGCTCGCCGTTCTTATCGATGACCTCGCCAAAGACGAGCACTTTGCCCGGTCCGAAGACATCGGCTGGGCCCCAGTAAAATGCGCCCCAGTCAATGCCTAAACGCAGATCGCTTTCCCGCTGCGCGGTGAAGCCGCGAATCGACGAACCGTCAAAGGTCAGGTTGTCGTGGCTCTTCAGCAGGAATTTCTTGTCATAGTCCAGCATGTGCAGGCGGCCTTCCAGGTCGCTGAAGAGCACAGTCACGGCCTTGATGCGCGACTCGTCCGTCAGGTACTTCAGCCGCTCCTCCTGAATTTTGTGAGGTGCGACGCGGTCCAGGCGCTGCTTCTTCGCATTCAGATTTATCTCTTCCAGTTCGTCGTAGGGGATCGCTAGAAAATTTCGCAGTTCAGTTGACATGCCTCTCCTTATTGGGGCGCAGCCCAAGAATCAATTAAATGACCGGGGTAACCGGATAAGGCTATCGCGTCCGGCGCATCCAGACAAATAGAAATCGGTTATAGATGCGATTAGGTTTTCCAATTTGCATCAGGAACGGTGCAGAAAATGACTTCGGGCAGCCAGTCTGCGGTCGAAGTCTTTACCATAGGGAGCACAGAGGAACGCAGGGAAGATCGGATTTCCCCTGTGTTTCTCTGGGCTCCTGTGGTAAAGCCTTTGACTGGTTCTTTTCCGTGAAATAATCAGGTCCGAGGAACTGCACTTGAGTTGCGCGCTTTGTGAAGAACGCAAAGAGAAGCGGTTTTGCCCGGCCGTGCACGGGAAAATCTGTCCGCAATGCTGCGGCGAGCAGCGCGAGGTAACGTTGGACTGCCCGAGCGACTGTCCTTATCTTTTACAGGCACGACAGCAGTCACGACAGCAGTCACGACAGCAGGCGCGGGAGCAGGCGACGGCGCACTCTCACAATCACAATGAGCGGCCGGACCCTCCGGATCGTGAGGCTTGGTTTCGCGATCTGGAGATTCCCGAGATTGAGATCCAGGAGCAGTTTCTCTACGAGCGCGAGGAACTGATCATGGGACTCAGCTTCGCGCTGGCCAAGAGCGCCCGCGCTGAGCGCTCGCTTGATGGTCGCTCGCTCATGGATCGCGACCTGATCGCGGCTTTGAGTTCGCTGGCGAAGAGCTACCAAACGCTGGTGAACTCCAGCCTCATCTATGAGCCGCAGACCTCGAACCTGGCGCACCAGAGCATTGCTCGCGAGGTCGAAACCATGGTGCGGGAATTTCGCGAGGCCGAGAAGAAACATATCGGCCACACGCGGCTGCGGGATGCCGACGTGCTTAAAGCGCTGGTATTCCTCTTGCGCATGGGCTTGGGAAGCGCGTCCGGGAGGCCGAAGTCGCGGGCGTTCGTCGATTTCCTGTTCGCGCAGTTCCCCGAGAAGAACTCGGCGATCGCCGGGCCGGAAGACGCAGGGAGCCGGATCGTGATCCCATAGGATCGGGTAGAGAGCCGGACGGCCGGGGGCGGCCGTCTCTCCATGACGAGGGGAGGAATTCAGAGCCGCCGCACCATCTGCCCGTCTGCCAGCTCCGCCAGAAGTTCTCGCGCCGTTTTCCCGAGTTCGGGATGGCGTGCCTCTGGAGCAATCTCGACCAGCGGTTCCAAAACAAAGCGCCGCCGGTGCATTGAGGGATGCGGAATCTTCAAGCCGGGCTCATCCACCACGTAATCCCCAAACAGCACCACGTCGATATCAATTCTGCGCGGGCCTTTGTCGCGCATGCGGAGACGTCCCATCTCTGCTTCGACCCGCAACGCAAGCTGGAGCAGTTCTCTCGGCGTCTCATCGGTTGCAATCGCCGCCACGCAGTTCAGAAACCACGGCTGCTCCGGGACGTCCACCGGTTGGGTCTCATATAAAGCGGAGACCGCCAGCAACCGGCCGGCCACGTCCATTTGCGCGACGGCCGCGCGCAGGTTGGCCGCACGATCTCCCAGGTTCGATCCCAGCGACAGATAAGCGGTCTCGGCCACCCAGCTAGTTTCGCGGTGAAAGGCGTGAGAATCCAGAAAAAACTGACGGAAACGGAATCATTCCTGATTTTCTGGGCTGGGAAGGGTGTCCTCTATGGTTAAGAGAATCTTTACCACGGAGTTCACAGAGAGGGGCCCAGGGGAAAGGCGACTCGCCAGAATCGCAACCAACGCTAGGGCTTTTCCGCTGTGCCGGCGGGACCTCTGCGTACACAGTACCTAGGTCACTTTCCTACCTTCCCGGCTGCCGCTAGTATCGAAAATGCCATGAATCTGGACTCTCTTCTCATCAGCCAGGATGCCGCTTTGCTCAACGTGCTGCGTCCGGCACTGGAGAAGATCTCGGTCAATGTCCAGATTTGCCCAGGCATCCAGCCCGGCAACGATGTGCTGGCGAAGCGCAAGTTCGATGCGATCGTCATCGACTGCGACGACCTGCAGAACGGCCGTGACCTCCTGAAATCGCTGCGCCAGACCCAAAGCAATGCCAAGTCTGTAGCCTTTGCCGTGGTCAATGGGAAGACGACCACCCAGGAGGCCTTCCAGTCCGGAGCCAACTTCGTTCTGCAAAAGCCGCTTACTTCGCTGCATGCCTCCCGCTGTTTTAATGCCGCGCTCAATTTCATGGTGCGGGAAAAGCGCCGCTACTTCCGCCATCCTGTGGAGATGCCGTTGCGAATCACTCTTCAGCGCAACCAGGAACTGACCGCCACGTCGACCAACCTGAGCGAGGGAGGCATGGCCATCCGCATCCTCGGCAAGATGGAAAAGGATGCGGAGGGGCAGTTTTCCTTCACGCTTCCCGGGAGTAACATTTCTCTCGAACTGAAGGGCGAAGTCGCATGGACCGACGGAACCGGCCACATCGGCATCCGCTTCATCAAAGTTCCCCAGAGCTCACAGTATCAGCTTGAAAAATGGCTGACCGAACGCTTGCAAAGCGAAATGCCCGCGCGCTTGCAAGGCTACGTGGCGCTTCCCTAAGCGATCATCCATTCGCTCTTTCCTGAAAACATTTCCCGAAAATGCCCACGCCCCCGGCATCCAGTTTGTAACTTGCACCCAGCCGCCGCTGTGGCAATGTAGAGACGCGCGTCTCATTGTCCCAAGCATGATTACACTGGAAGAAAGAATCGCCCGAACCGAGAGGTTGCTGCGCCGCCTGGAAGAGGACCAGCCCTACTTGCATGTGCGCTTGTCCGAGCTCAGCGCCGAGCACCGGCAGAGCGCAAATGCTTTCGCCGACCGCGTCCGCGCCGAAGCGGAAGCCGAACTACAGCGCCTGCTGGCCGAACGCGCAACGCCCTATGCGGGGAACGCGCCCGGGCCCACCGACTGAAACTAGCCATCTCTATCAATGTCGGATCAATTTCATCCTCACTGACTCCGCCGTGTGGGCTCTCGGCTGTAAGTGTAGGTATGAATACATTAAGGTCATCTCGGTGTTTGCAACATGTTGAGAAGCACTTGGGTCGTCCAGCGGTTACTACCTGTTGCTAGCAAAATAGGTGTCAGTGATCTCTCGGTCAGGTACTTCTATGTCGCTTTCGCCCCAGGAAGAAACAACATGAAGCACCATCCTCTGCCGCGTGAATGTGCTGAAATATGTAGTCGAAGTACTTGATCCAGAAGGTAGCGAAGGGAAGTGCGTTGCGTGCGGCAAAATGCCACGCTTTCGAATTAGAAAATGACCTGACAAAGTATTCAATCGACCATGCGAGCGCTGTTCCGGGGCCCGCTACCATTCCAGCCGACTCTTTCTTGAACTTTCTGAAAAGTCGTCGGCAGCCGACCATGGAAAAGCGAGTGAAGTCGTAGGCTCCTCCGTGCACTTGCTGCATGAACGGAACTTCACTGTAAATAATCCCGTTCGGACTTAGGACACGCCATATCTCGTTAACACATCTGACAGGATCGGAAACGTGCTCCAGCACGGCCTGACAGATTACAGCATCAAAACTGTTGTCTTTGAATGGGAGTTTGTGCCCGTCTGCTATGACATTCACTCTGTGCCCAAAATACACGTCGCTCTCAACAAAACTAAAGCGACTGTCCCCTAGCAGATCCTTCAGACCTTTTCCCAACTCTCCCACCCCCACTATCAGGACCAGTGGGCTCGGAGATTGCGTGAGAGCCAGTCTTGCCAGCTCCTTGTAATTGGCCTTTGCAGTAAGGTTAGTGCTTGTCGCGGGCCGAAGCTGCTTCAGTGCTGTCGTAGCCCATTTGAATCGCCCATGATTGTGGGAACATGGATCCCACTCCAGCCCTGTAACACCCGCGAACAGTGAAGTCGAAGGATCGATCAAGACTGGTGTACCGTACTGTATTGGGAACGTGCTACCACAGGCGGTGCAGGAGAAATGGGTACCAACCAAACGCAATTCCGCCGAATCACATGGGCAACACAAGAGATGATAGAGCGAAGGCGCTAGGGGCCTAGCAGCCCGTGGTAGAAGTGATTAGTTCACATCGCCGCAAGCGAGATAGGAATCTGGATGTGCATGGCGCGAGAGCAGATGAGTGCAGGCACGGTGCGCTTTCTTGTTCTGTGCGAGCCAAA
>Ga0224558_1004220_pt1 | contig 11339 bp, 10 predicted proteins | sample 714S32024metaG_FD_180682 | JGI IMG/M metagenome (GOLD analysis project Ga0224558, IMG submission 180682) | Peat soil microbial communities from Stordalen Mire, Sweden - 717 S3 20-24 | ecosystem: Environmental > Terrestrial > Soil > Wetlands > Peat | place: Sweden: Norrbotten County, Stordalen... | reverse complement strand
ATCGTGATGGGGGTGGTTCCGACGGCGTATGCCAGGCGGAGCTGGTTTATCCGCTCGCCCGTCTCGATCGAGGCCAGGTACAGTGCGGCCCCGGCCACAGACAGCGACCTCTTGTCCACCAGCGTCTGGCTCTCCCGGACAATCTCCAGTATCTCCAGCGCGCGTCTCTGGACCGTGACGCTGAGTCCAGCCCGTCCGGCTATTCTCGAGACATGCAACGATGGGTTGGCGTGGGCCGGTTCAAGGTTCATCGTCCTTATGAGAAGGCGATAGTACTTCCGAGCCATCCTCCCTCTCACCGACGTCACCGTGCGCTCCATCTCGTCCAACGAACACGAGACGCCCACGGTTGCAGCAGCGATCAGGACCGTCGCGGCGGCCATGTTGACTATTGATTTGCCTTTGATGACGCCTTCCTTGAGGCCTCTGCGATAGACTTCCTGTGCCTCGTTGCTGACCGAGACAGGCAGAGACATCGCCTCTGTGATGCGGTTGATCTCCGCGATCGCCTTCATCCCATTGTTTGTCTCGGAGTCTCTTGATATCGATATGCGGTTCAGCCTCCTCAGTTGGTCGAACTCGTGGCTGTGCCGGATCGTCTTCCCGTTGGCGTCGACGTTGTCGCTCCCGATCAGCGTTGGGAGATGGATGTCATACATCAGGTTCGACTCGGGCTTGCTGCGCGAGTGAGGCAGTCCGGACGGAGTAGGAGAGTCCTGATAGACGGTCGCGCTAACTACGCCGCATTTGCGGCATAACTGCTCGCCACTCTCTGAATCGTAGACGAATCCGCCGCCGCACTGTGCGCACTGCCGCGTCAGTTCGAGCGGAGTTGATACTAACACGTTCTATAACTAAGTTCTGTAGTCTTTAAGCTGTCGGCAAGATGGTTAGTAAATAATCTATAGTGGCTAACCGATAGAAGAATGTCTGACCGGTGATTCCGAGAGAATCTCTCACGGAGACGAAGCACCTGGAGGCAGCCCAAGCCTCACTGAACAAACAACTAGCAGTGATGATCGCAGTGTTGACTTCGCTGGGCGAGGGAGCGTCGCACGTTCGCAATGCTCCCTGTGTTTCCGATCGGTCTGGACCTATCGTTGGGACGACTAGATTGTGACCGTCTCGTCGACCGCTGTGGTCGGCACCGTCGTCTTGCCGCTTACCGAGATTATGTCGTTGATCTGGTCGAACGCGTGGAGATAGTGAAGACCCTTCTCGCTGAGCTTGTACAGGTGCGTCCCTTGCTCGTAGCTCAGCAGTTCTTTCTGCTGGAGGAACTGCAGATACTCTTGGACCTGCGCATAGGAGAGGTAAGCACCATACATGATTCTCGTCTTCGTTGCTCCCTTGTTCGCAGCCTGCAGAATCATCGCGATTATCTCAGATCTGCTGCGATATTTCATTCCAACTCTTCACTACTTGATTTAGTGTTATCTCGACTATATATATCAACTGGAACATTGTTCTATGGTTTAGCGTCAGTCGCACGGGGTTCCCCACAAGGAATCAAGTGGGCGGGACGCAATCAGGAGGTGTAGGTGGCTGTCAACAAGACGTTCTGGACGAGGGTGACCGTCCTGCAGGAGTCCGTGCTCTGATCGTCCCAGTGAATGAACGTGAAGCTCCCGTAGTTGCCCACGCAGACGGTGTAGGAATCGCCGGGCACGCCCGTGTAGCTCATGGATGTGAACCCGGAAGCCATGATGTTACTGTTGTACGCCACCGTTGTCCACATTCCCGAGAAGGCTCCTCCCGTCTGAGCGACTGACTGTACGTTGATGGTTGCGGACGTCGAGTATGTAGCGGTGAGCGTCATCGACTGTGTAAGGGTGATTGTCCTGGAGGGGCTACCGTTCCCGCTCTCCCAGTGGCTGAAGAGGTACTCCCCGTAGTTCGATACGGACACGGTATACTCTGCGCCGGTCGTGCCGTTGAAAGCCAGAGGCGTGAAGCCCGATGCAACCACGTTGCCGTTGTACGAGACCGTGGTCCAGAGGCCGGTGACGGCGTTCCCGCTCATGTCCGCCGACTGGATGAGAAGAGAGGACATCGTAGACGGGGTCGCCGTGAGGTCGGAGACCAGCTTCGCGAGGTACGAGGGCAGGGCGGAGTAGGGGTTGGGCATGCTTTCGTCCGTTATGAATACGTAACCGACATAGGCGGCTACTGCGCTCACGGAGGAAGTGGTCAGTGACGACACGCCGTAGGACATCGTGGCAAAGCCGCTCTTGCTCAGCCCCATCGTAGAGGATCCGAGGGCCGAAGCACTCGGGATTCCCGCGTTCTCGTAGATGACTATGACGTCGACCGCCCCGATGTAGGAGCTTGGGACCGCGGCGCCGGGGTTCCCGACCACGGTGTTGAGACCGAGGGAGTGCGCGTAGCTGGTCAATGCGGAGTAGTACGACTCGTGCCCCGCGACGTTGGACATCTCGTCGAGGAAGATGCCGTTCACTCCGTACCATGCCTTGTAGGCGTTGATGTCGGCCACGACTGAGCTCGCGCTCCTCGCTCCATAGCTGGTGTAGACGTAGCCCAGGACGTTGACGCCTGCCGATCTCAGGTTGTTGATCCAGGTGGCATAGTTAGGGTCCTTCGAGGCGCCTGGACCGCTGGATGGATTCACTATCACGGTGATGGGTACAGACGGATAAGCGACCTTCTGCTGGATGATCGCGTTCCAGTTGCTCCCCGGGTAGGAGTATAGGGGTATTATGACCCCGCTCGCAGAAGCTCCACTGGCGGGTGCCTTTCCGGGTATGTACGCCATCGCTGAAGATACTGCCGGCATGCAGAGCACTAATAATAAGAAGGATGCAACGAAGCTGTAGAAGATTCTATGAGTAGAAGCGTTCTGCAAGAGTCTTACACTGAATTCCGGCTGAAAATCTACTATAAAGGGCATATGAACATATCTTATGTAACCAAGCTACCTCTGGCCGTCTTGCGTCCTTTTGTAGCGAATGCCAGCCGAGTGCATCACCTCCTTGGCGAGGATCCGCGGACAGGATAGCCGGGGGTTCGAGATTGGCTAGGAATGCGACGGTGCTCGTGACGGCCGCAGGCACCGTAGTCGCGCAGGGGATCATCAAGTCCTTGAGGTACGCGAACTCAGGACGGAGCAGGCGCGTCCGCTACAGGATCGTCACGGCCGACATGAGCGCGCAGGCCGCCGGTCTCTATCGGGGCGACATGGGCATCCTAGTCCCATCCGCATCTTCGAAGGACTACCTGGATTCCATCAGCGCCGTCTGCAGTAAGGAGGAGGTCAGCGCAGTCTTCGTAGGCTCCGACGAAGAGCTATCGGTGCTCGCGGCTTCAGCCAGTCGGATAGAGAAGGAGACGGGGGCGACCGTCATGACGAACTCCGAAGGCGTGATAGCGATAGGGAGGGACAAGTGGAGAACCTTCGAGTTCTTGAAGAAGAATGGACTGCCCTGTGCCGAGTCCGCTCTTCCCAGGCGACGGAGGAGCTTCGTGAGGGAGTTCGGGCTGCCGGTCGTCGTAAAACCCCGGGAGGGTCACGGCTCGCTACAGCTCTTCATAGCCAACAGCTCGGAGGAGGTCGATCGCGCCATAGAGAGCATCGAGGTTGGCGGGGGGCGCCCGGTTCTCCAGCAGTATCTCAAGGAGGAGGACGAGGAGTTCACTTCGGGGGTGATGTCGGACAGGAACGGCAGGGTAATCTCATCGATCTCGATGAGAAGGAGATTGAAGGGAGGGCAGACCTACAAGGCCTTCGTGGGCGACTTCCCGGAGGCCAGGCAGTCTGCTGAGAGGGTAGCCGTCGCCATAGGGAGTAGGGGCCCCCTGAACGTCCAGGCGAGGATGAGCGGCGAGGAGCCCAAGATATTCGAGATCAACCCGAGGTTCTCGGCCTCCTGTCCTATCCGCGCGGTCGCAGGAATCAACGAGCCGGACATCCTGTTCAGGAGCTGGGTCCTTGGGGAGGAGATAAGGACCAAAGACTACCAGAGTATTGCATCCTTCAGGTACTGGAACGAGGTCTACGTGACGCAGTCAACCTTCGACAGGACCCTCAGCGAAGGCCGGACGAGCAAGAAGGACTCGTTCATCCCTGACTACTTCTGAGCTACTCTCCATCCTGAGCCAGCGTGGAGGCGATGACTGCGGCCACCTCTTCAGGGTAGAGGCCCATCGCTGTCACATGTATCTGGCGAAGAAGAGACTTGCCGGCTTTCTCAAGGACTTGACGACCAAGATGGTTGACACGGACGTCGTCGCAATGGCCGAGAGCCCGTAGGCCAAGACTATGTACTGGAACCCGAATTGTGCGAAGATTATCCCCCCCACTCCGAGTACCGATACGCCCAGGAGGGCGATTCCAACGAGACTCCGGATCTTGTTCAGGAATATGAGGAAGAGCGTGTTCGCCATGAATACTGCCACCAGAACGTCGGAGAGCGCGGCGAGCCGCAGGACGTAGATGCTCGTCCCGGAACCTCCAATCCAGGATTCGATAATCGGGGCGAAGACGAAGAGGACGGAGGCGACCGACGCCGCAGCGAGCACCGACGAGAGCAGGAGGACCTCGTAGCGGTGGTTCAGGAATCCATCGACTTTTCCAGCCTGGGTGACGGTGATGCTCGTCGTGAGGTTGGAGATCTGCTCCGAGATGGGCGTCATGATGACGAACTGGATCACGGCCGCAGGGAAGATGACGAGGAGTGCGACGTCGGCCCCGACGTGATAGGTAGAATTGAAGACCATCGGCAGCGAGATGCCGTTGGCGCTTCGGACTGGATTGAACGTCCACGACAGCACCCTGTCCCCGAAGAGCATCGCGAAGAAGAGCATGCCGAAGAGATAGTACGGCAGGCCCTCCCAGAGCTGGACCCTGAAGTTCGACATTATGGTCTTGCTGTTCACCACTATGGTGTTTAGAGGGTTCCTGTTCTTGTCGCCCAACGAGTATACGGAGTTGGCCGTGAACACCCTGTAGCTGTAGTAGATGGGTACCACTGACAGGACGGCGATTCCGGTGCCCAGGGAGACGAGGTAGCGGTTGAGCGAGAGAGGGATGATGTTGTACATCAGGAAGTAGACCGTCAGGAGTGAGACGAGGGCGGCGGCGTATGAGACGACGATCTGGGCGAACTTCCTCAGTGCGTAGATGAGGATGTAACTGACCCGGTGCGCGAAGATCGTTGATGCGCTTATCATGGTGAGAATCGTGAACTGGGTGGGGATGTTAGCGAGGCTGCCGAACACATACACTCCTCCGATGATCCCTGCCACCAGGCATGCCGACAGATAGTAGCTCCTCCTGAGCGCCCTCTTCACCTCGGAGAGGTTGTACTGGTTGTAGTAGAAGACGATAAGGCGCTGGAAGAGTTGCATGGGCCCCTCGCTCAGCAGCAGTCCGAGGAAGACTCCCACTATCAACGACGTTACTATGGTCAAGGGGAGGCCCCACACCAGCCAGAGCGACACCCCGAAGAAGTACAGGACGGCCAGAGACCCCATCCAAGGGAAGGTAAGACTCAGACCCTGCCCCACCCTAGCCCCCACGCTGGGGATGGCGATGGTCATGGAGCGCTCCTGGGTCAGTCTGGCCTTCTCTCGGTCCATGTAGTGGTCGAGGGAGCCGTATAGGTGGCCGGCGACCTGGTAGAGGTCCTTGAAACCGTTCTCGGCCGCCGTCTTGTTGTTGTACCCAAGGACTTCGAGGAAGACCACTATCTCGGGGACGCTGTCCAGACTGGGCTGGATCTCGGCTATGGACCTGGCGGTCTTCTCTAGGAAGACGATAGACCGCCTCGACAGCTTCCCAGGCCCGTAGTCTCTCAGCGGTTCCACTCGGATCACCCGGACGAGGCTGTGACCGGTATTGTTCCCTTTACAGCTCCGAACTGGCTGACCACGTCCACGAGGCCTTCCGTCAGGGACATGGAGGGGCGATAGCCGAGCAGGCGCTCAATCTTTGAGATTGAAGCAGCTCCGGACCTGACGTCGCCTACTCGTGGGGGTTCGAAGACAGGCTCGATGTCATCGGCCCCGATGATCTCCTTCAGCGCGTCTATCAGCTCCAGCAGTGTCGTCGTCCTCCCCGAGGCGACATTGAGAACCTGACCGGCGGCCGAATCGGACGCCATAGCGAGCATGTTGGCGTCCACGATGTCTCTTACGTGGACGAAGTCGCGCGTCTGCAGGCCGTCGCCGTAGATGGTGGGGTTGTTTCTCTGCAGGATCTTGTTAGCGAAGACCGTGATGACGCCGCTGTAGTCGCTCATCTTCTGCCTGGAGCCGAAGACGTTGAAGTACCTCAACCCCACCGTCTCGAGGCCGTAGGTCCGGTAGAAGGCCGATAGGTAGGCCTCGACCGCGAGCTTGGAGGCACCGTAGGGAGACGAGGGCGCGCATATCAGATCCTCCGACGCGGGGACGTCGTCGAGGACCCCGTACACCGCGGCCGACGAGGCGAACACCATCCTCTTTATCTTCCTGCTGACGCAGAACGCCATCACGTCGAGAGAGGCGTTCACGTTCACGTTGTGGACGAGGAGCGGATCTGTGACCGATCGCGGGACGCTCGCTATCGCAGCTTCGTGAAAGACGACGTCCACGCCTTCGATGTCTGGCAGCAGCTGGCCGATGCGGGCCGCGTCGCCCGTAAGCACGCGCAGCAATCTGTTGTCCCTGTGCTGTCTGAGATTCCCCGCCGACCCGGTCGTGAAATTATCGATCACCACAGTTTCGATGCCTCGTGCGATCAGCTCGTCGACGATGTGGCTCCCGATGAAGCCTGCTCCGCCGGTGACTATCGCCTTTGAGACGCTCTTCATGCGGTCACCATCATCTGCGGTATCGCTTCCGTTGGGGCCCTTCGGGTTCTCTTCGATTCCAGATTTGCCAGTTCATCATAAGTTTCCCTATACCGTTGGATGCACCTCTCGAGGCTGAACTCCTTGCTCGCTCGGGCGAGAGAGGCTCTTTCCATGTCGTGCCTCAGTCCTCCTTCGTTAAGCAGGCGCAGGATGCCTTCCGAGAGGTCGTGCGAGCTCCGACTCTTCACGAGGAGTCCGCAGCCTTCCAGCGCCTCGCTCACTCCCCCTACGTCGGTGGCCACGATGGCCTTTCCGCAGGCCATGGCCTCAATCACGGCGAATGGGAACCCTTCGGTGATGCTGCTGAAGGCGACCACGTCGCCGGTCGCATAGGCCTTCTCGGGCTCCTTCGTCCCTCCCATGAAGTAGAAAGTGCCCTCGAGATGCAGGTTCTTGACCGCCTCTGCGCACCGCTCGTAGTACTCGGGCTCGGTCGAGTCGCCGTAGAGCAGGAACCTCACGTTCTTCACGCTCTGTCTCACGCGATCGGAGGCCTGTATTAGCGCGATGATGTCCTTGAAGACGCTTATCCTCGCTACCGAGACCACGGTGGGTCGCGGGTCTTTGGCTACCTCCATCGGCCTGAACCGCTCCGTGTCGACGCCGTTGTAGATGACCCTGACCTTTGAAGGGTCGGCCCCGAGCTTTGTCTCCCAGGTCGTGTTCGCACGGCAGACCGGTATTATCATGTCCGCGCTCTTGTAGATGGTGCGGACGACGTTGTGCGTGAAGACGGTCCAGAACAGTTTCGAGGCCTCGCTGTACAGGAAGGTGTTGTAGTATAGCAGCAGCTCCCTAAACGCCACGCCGTGCTCGGTCAGCAGGAAGGATGAGCCGTTCTCCATCTTCGCCGAGACCCCGAGCAGGGACGGCAGCCAGGCCAGCGAGCTGTGGATGATGTCGACCTTGGGGAGCTTCACCGAGAGCACCTGCATGCTCCTCTGCAGGACGTGGTAGTTGGTCAGGGCCTCCCTCAGCTTCATCTCCTTGTAGAGCGGATCCTTCATCACTCGCTCGAGGAAGACATCCCAGGTTCGGGGGTGCTCGAAGCACTTCTTCGAGTCGTAGACTGTCAGGAAGTTGTGGAGCTCGAGGACCAACTGGGCAAGCCTGTCTGGGTCGCAGGTGTCGGCCAGGATGCTCTCCAAGAACGCCCCATACAGCGGCAGGAAACGCTTGACGACGACACTGTCGGTCGTGCGCCTTATTCTGGGAATCAGGGCGCTTCCGTCCGTGAAGAACTCTTCGAGCCGGGTAGTCCCGAAGACCGGCATCCCGATCACCTTCTTGACGTTTGGAGGGAGACGCAGCGTGGAGTTCGAGTTCGGGTTCGAGAGCTGGTTGAAGATGGTGAACTCACAGTCAGGCATGTTCTCGACGAGGCCCCTAGCCCACGTGGAGACCCCGCCCGAAGCGACGTGGGGATAACTATCCCAGTTGATTAATAATACTCTTCTCGTCATAGGTATTACCTCGCCGAGACTTCGACGGGCCTGCAGTCCGCGGCGCGACCGGCTTCTGCGCCTTTCGGAACCCTGTCTTCCTCATGGTCAGGAACTCCTCCACGTCCTTTACGACCCGGGAAGCCGCAGGTGGAGGCGCCGCGTCTCTCCTGTCGCTCGGGGCCCGGGGGGCGCCGCTTCCTATCTCCATGGCCCGCGCGGTCCGATCCTCTGTGAACAGGTTGACGCGCTTCGATATGGTCATGTACCTCTTGTAGGCTTCCTCGGATTTCGCCTTCTCGCCGGACATGAGGTAGAACTGGGAGCTCTCCTGCAGGGACCAGAGCAGCTCCCGCACGGAAATCCCTGCCACGCGGTCCGCGTTCTCGCTGTAGATCGCGGCGGTCTCCCCGTACAGCAGCCGGGCAGCACTGAAGAGCGACAGCTTCTCTAGGCAGTCGGCTGCGCATGCGGCGCTCAGCGCAGCCTTCGCCGGCATGTTCTGCTCTAGGTTGTCCGAAGCATCCTTGAGGTAAAGCCTGACGGCGCTGACAAAATCCCGTTCATCTTCACTCTTGATTGCGTTCAACCAAGGGTTGGACTCGTCTGTGATTCTGTCCACCCAGGTAGAGGTCTGCATTTGAGATAATTCAGTAAGTACTCTTTTAAGGGGTAGACAGCTTAATACCAGTGAAGAGTTCTGGTAGATTCTTCCTCATAGAATCTACCCGACGTATAATATGGTCTGTGTGTATGGAATTACGTGTGTTCTATAATAGGCTATGAGGGCCGGGGCGAGGCCGCTCCGCTGCTCGTCAAGGGCCTTCAACGGATGGAGTACAGGGGGTATGACAGCGCCGGAGTCGCCATTTTGTCTCAGCGTGAGATCTCGGTACGGAAGGGAGTGGGCAAGGTCTCCGAGGTTAACGCCTTGGTCCACATGGACGAGCTCAGGGGAGAGGTCGGGATCGGTCACACCAGATGGGCAACCCATGGCGGCGTGACAGAAGCAAACGCACATCCGCACCTTTCGAATTCCGGTCAGATCGCTCTCGTGCACAACGGGATAGTGACAAACTACATAGAATTGAGAGAGGAGCTTCGCAGCAAGGGGTTCTCCTTCAACAGCCAGACGGACACCGAGGTCATAGTCAACCTGCTTCAGCTGAACTTCGAGGAGACGCGCGACGTCAAGACGGCCATGATGCGAACAGTAGCGACGCTAAGGGGAACTACTCCTTCGCCGCGGTCTTCCCCGATGGCACGCTCGCGGCGGCCAGATTCCACGAGCCGCTGATAGTCGGGATAAGCAGGGACGGCTATCTCGTGGCCAGCGACATCCTGGGGTTTGTCGAGCAGACAGACAAGGTGATCTACCTGGACAATCGCGAGATCATAACAATGAAGGACGGAGGGCAGGTCATATGCGACTTTGATGGTAAACCCGTGCGGCACGAGCTGATCCGGGTATCCAACGAGATTGCCGACGCCGACAAGGGCGAATACGTGCACTATACCCTCAAGGAGATCTTCGAGCAGCCAGCGAGCATCCTAAGGACCGCCGAGAAGATAGCACCTGAGGTTGCCAGGGCTGCGGAGATGATAGAGAGCGCGAAGAACCTGTACATAACCGGCAGCGGGAGCAGCTTCCACGCCGCCCTGGTGGGGAAGTACCTGCTCTCCAAGTTCGGAGGCCTGAACATCGAAGCGATAATGGCGAGCGAAGCGGAGTTCTCCCCTCATCACCTCGACAGCGAGTCCGTGATGATAGCCATTTCCCAGAGCGGTGAGACCGCGGACGTTCTCGAGGCCGCGAATTGGGCCAAGGAGAAGGGGGCAAGGATCATATCGATTGTGAACAAGACCTCGTCTTCGCTTGCCCAGATGTCATCACTGACGATAGGGCTCGGTTGCGGCCCTGAAATCGGGGTGGCCGCCACGAAGAGCTTCACGTCCCAGCTGGTCGTACTGTATACCATCGCAGGCTTGCTGAGCGGAGGCACCCTCAGCCCGCGCTTCGACAATCTGTCCCGACAAATGTCAGAGGTGCTCGATAATCAGACGAAGATCAAGGCCCTTGCCGAGAAGCTGACGGGCCTCTCCGACATCTACATCCTTGGCATGGGGGCTAACTACAGCATCGCTTCCGAGGCGGCGCTCAAGATCAAGGAACTCGCCTACGTACATGCGGAAGCGCTTCCCGGCGGAGAGCTCAAGCACGGTCCGCTCGCCCTCCTCGATTCAAACTCCTATGTGGTCTTCCTCAACCCGTCCGATTCGACCTACTCGAACGTGATGACGAGCGCCCACGAGGTGAAGGCTCGCGGGGCGAAGATCATAGGAATCTCAAATCGTCCGAGCGAGATATACGATTACTGGATAAACCTCCCGTCGACGGAAGCAGAGATGTTCCCTCTGGTCGAGATGATCCCGATGCAGCTTCTCGCCTACTACCTGGCGATCCACCGGAACGCGAACCCGGATTACCCGCGAAACCTCGCAAAGTCGGTGACGGTCAAGTAGCCGTGGGTCAACCCCGACGGCCGCCATCATCCGCAGATTCAGTTCGCAGGAGGCGCCTCTCCCCGTGGCTCAGGCAATCTTCTGTAGGCTTGTTATAGTGATAAGATAACCTAAGGTAATAGACCGACCGCAGCATCTACATGCATTATGAGTAAGACGACTCCGGCGAAACTTGACCTGATAACCCGCGAACTTTCCCCCCCTGTCACAGAATCGCGCGAGGCTTTCGCTACCAGGAACCTGCTCGTCCAGACCTGCGAATCCTGCGGGAACAAGATCATTCTGGATGCAGGGGACGTCACCTTCGGAGGAAGATGGTACCACGCGGCATGCTGGCAGCTCGAGGGGTTGGATTCGAACGCGAACGAGTCCTTCGGCTAGCCCAGAAGTGCCCGAAGAACAGCAGATTTTCGGGGAACCTTCGTGCCAAACAGCAAGTCCGATGCAGAATCCCCGACATTTTCATATATCGCACCTTGAGGATGGCGACCAGATGACAAGCGAGCCCTTGGAGATCCGCGTG
>Ga0224558_1004219_pt1 | contig 11339 bp, 9 predicted proteins | sample 714S32024metaG_FD_180682 | JGI IMG/M metagenome (GOLD analysis project Ga0224558, IMG submission 180682) | Peat soil microbial communities from Stordalen Mire, Sweden - 717 S3 20-24 | ecosystem: Environmental > Terrestrial > Soil > Wetlands > Peat | place: Sweden: Norrbotten County, Stordalen... | reverse complement strand
TTACGCTCAAGATCCTGACGGGCATCTTCGTCCAAAACTATTGGTCTTGCAACGCGCATATTAAGCCTCTGTAGATAAGATGCCCGCAGACGCATAAAGGACTCTATTTATGACGGACTACACTAGGGCCGCGGCGGAATTAGCCGGGTGGCCCCTTGGAATGTAACAGTGAATCCCCAGGAGTCCGTCGGGGATAGCGGCTTAGCTCGTGGGCGTTGACATTGGCGGCGGGGGGGCCCTGCTGCCTGAGGAGCGGCCTATTATCGAACCAGTAAACAAAATGGCTCAGATTCGAGTGTTTTTTCCCTTTTTCGCCGTCAATCGCACGATTCGGCGCTGGTCTAAAGCAAGTCTTGAATGCGCTGGCAGATTGGTTCCCTCTCAAGCTCGATCAGGAACCGGCAGCAGCTTCCAGCTCGGCCGTCTCTTCAATGCTGAGCCTCAGCCCAGCCGCAGCGATGTTCTCTTCGAGATGCGCAACCTTGGATGTGCCCGGAATCGGCAGCATGACCGGCGAGCGTTGCAGCAACCAGGCCAGCGAGAGCTGTGCCACCGTAGCCGAGTGCCGGGCAGCAATCCGGGTCAGCGTCTGCGCCGAGGGGTGCTCCGGCTTGAGCAGCTTGCCGGCGGCCATCGGGTACCAGGGCAAAAATCCGATTCCCTGCTTTTCGCAATACGCCAGCGTCTCCTCGTGACGCCTGTCGGCCAGACTGTATCGATTCTGGACAGTGGCGACTTCAACGATCTTGCGGGCCTCTTCGATCTCCGCCGGGGTCACCTCGCTCAGGCCGATGTGGCGGACCTTGCCCTGCTCCTGCATCAGCTTCAGGGCTCCCAGGCTCTCTTCGAGCGGCGTTCGAGGATCGATGCGGTGGAGTTGGTAGAGTTCGATGCGCTCGAGCCGGAGGCGGCGCAGGCTCATCTCCACACATTGAATCAAATAGCCGGCGCGGCCCACATACTCGGTCTTTGCGGGGCCCTGGCGGGTGATGCCGCCTTTGGTGGCTATGACCAGGCCCGGCGCGTAGGGCGACAACGCCTCGCCGATCAGCCGTTCGGCAATCTCCGGGCCGTAGGCGTCTGCGGTGTCGATCAGGTTCACTCCCAGCTCGACGGCGCGACGCAAAACGCGGCGAGCTTCGGCAGGATCGCCGGGCTCACCCCAGGCTCCGTCGCCTACCAGACGCATGGTTCCGTAACCCAGGCGGTGGACGGGCAGATCGCCGCCGATGAGGAATGTGCCGCTGGCGGTCGCGGAAGGATCGTGTGTGTTCATGATTCAATTTAGATGCTGTCGGCCCGTCGGACGCTGCGGATCAATCCCAGCGGTAGGCGGCCGGGAACCCCGCACCCGCCAGTTGCGTATCCTGAAGGCGAGAGCAAACGAGGAGGATCAGCCATGAGCAGCGCCCCGTACCCCAATCCGCAAGCCATTTTCTATCAGCAATATGAATCTGTGCGCCGCGACGAGGTCGTGGGCATTCTGCTGGCGCTGTTTTTGGGAACCTTCGGCCTTCACCACTTCTACCTGCGCCGGACCGGCCTGGGGATTCTCTACTGCTGCTTTTGCTGGACGGGCATCACGGCGATTCTGGGCTTTATTGAGTGCTTTTTCATGCCCGGCCGGGTGCGGGAGTTCAACGCCATCCAGGCAGCGGGGATTGCGGCCGCGCTCGGCATCCCGCTGCCGGGGTGGGGCCAGCCGCTGAATGTGACCGTGAACATGCCGCCCGCAGCGCAGCCGGGCACACTCAGCGCCTGCGGACGTTGTTCACAGACCAACCCGCCGGGGTCGCGCTTCTGCTCCGGTTGCGGGGCGGTGCTCTAGAAAATCGGCCTATAGCGCTTCCAGGAATGGTGTTACTCGAAGCCAATCCCGGCAAGGCGACGCGAGCCTCAGCGAGCGGCGACCCTGAACGAAGTCGGAAGGGGCAAAGCATTCCTGGAAGCGCCGTAAGGGCCATCAGAGCTGAAGGAGCGGGCTTCAACCCCTCTGTCAGGAGCCGATTCTGATTTATACTCCACTCGGCTTTGCAGCGAAGTCGAAAGAAGACTTAGATGGCAGCGACATATCGTGCAGCGAGCCTCTTCGCTAACTTGCTGACCTGCCGACTTGCTAGCTACGGCTTCACCGCCGTCTTCTCCCCCTTGTAACTCACCGTAGCCTCCGCCGCCTCGCTCTCTTCGATCCCCACGCCATGCTCTTTCCCCACCAGCACCACGCGGAAAGTCCGCTCCGCCAGCATACCCTTGAAGCTTCCTTCCCGCGCTCCCACAGTCAGCGTCTTCGCCCTATCGTCCCAGTGCAGCGCAATGGTCGCATGCGCGCCCTTCTGGTACCGGTAGCTGTCGTTCTCATCCTCATACAGCGTGAAGTCCCCATCCGCGCCCGGATAAACCCGCAGCTCGATCGGGTCCGCCGGCTTTTCCGTCGTCCACTCCATCGCTGGTCCCATCGGCACAATCGATCCCGCCCGCACAAACAGCGGCAGCTTCTCGAGCGGCGCATCCGCAGTGATCCGAATGCCGCGCTTTCCACCCTCCACCTTTTCGCCCGTCCAGAAGTCGTACCACGTCGCCTGCGGCAGATACACGGTCCGGCTCGTCGCTCCCTCCGTAGTCACCGGGCTCACCAGGATCGCCGGCCCAAACAGATATTCATCCCCCGTGTTCTGCGCCTCCACATCCTCACGCCAGTCCATCACCAGCGGCCGCATCAGCGTCCCGTGATGGCTCGTCACCTGCCACGCCTCGGAGTAGATATACGGCATCAGCCGGTATCGCAGCGTGTCGTAGTCCACCAGGATCTTCTGCGCATCCGCCCCATACGACCACAGCTCGTTCTCGTCCGGATTGCGCGTCCCATGCACCCGGAAGATCGGCGAGAACGCCCCGAACTGGAACCACCGCACAAACAGCTCCCTGAACTTAGGATCGTTCAGGTTCCCGCCTGAAATAAACCCTCCAATATCCGTCGTCCAATACGGCATCCCCGAAATTGAGTAGTTCAGCCCCGCCGGGATCTGTCTCTGAAACGTCACCCAATCGCTCAGCACATCCCCCGACCACGCCGTCACGCCATACCGTTGCGATCCCGCATACGCCGACCGCGAAAGAATGAACACCCGTTTCTCCTCTGAAGTCGTTCGCTGCCCATTCGAAACCCCTCCCGCGTGAAACAGCGGATACACATTCGCATACCGCGCTCCCGACCCCAGGTGCAGCTTGTTCGTGGTCAGAATGTTATCTTCCCGTCCCTCGGTCTCCGGCTCATCGGTGTCCAGCCACCACGCATCCACACCCTTCTGAAACAGCGCTGTGTTCGCATTTGCCCAATACTGTTTCCGCGCCTCCGGATTGGTCGCGTCATAGAGTGCCTGTCCGAGCGGATGAAACCCCGCCGTCTGGGTCTTCGCCACAAACCAGCCCTTCTTGTCGAACTCGTCGTAAACCGCTGTCCCCGGCCGGAAATACGGCCAGATCGAAACCATCAGGTGAAAGTGCTCCTCGTGCAGCTTGTCGATCATCCTCTGCGGGTCAGGGTAATTCGGGTTCCACTTCATCTCCCCCATCGTCACCCACCAGAACCAGTCCTGCACAATGTTGTCCGCCGGAATATGCAGCGCCCGGTACCTGCCCGCCACCGTCTCCAGCTCTATCTCCGACTGGTACTTGTTCTTGCATTGCCAGAACCCATAAGCCCACCGCCCAAACAGCGGAACCTCCCCGGTCAGCTCGCGATAGTGCCCGATAATCTGGTCCGCCTCCGGTCCATAGAGAAAGTAGTAATCCACCCGGTCTGCAACCTCCGCGCTCAGATACAGCGCATGGACAAACCGGTTGTTCACCCGGCTGCGCGACGGGTTGTTCCAGAAAATCCCATACCCATTTGTCGAAACCAGCAGCGGAATTGCAATATTCGTGTTCTCCTGCGACAAATCCACCGTCTCTCCGCGATAGTTCCACACCCCCGCCTGGTGCTGCCCCAGCCCGTAGAACCCCTCATGCGACCCATAGATCGAGAACGACACCTCCGCATGAAGTGTTTTTTCGCCGTTCACCTCCACCGGCCGCAGCGACCGGTAGCTGTCGGTCGTCAGCAGCTTCCCCCGCACGCCCCCACCCGCTGCTCCAGCTCCCGCCGCGCCAGGCCCCGCCGTTCCTGACCCGTCCAATCCGATGTAATGCAGCGCCCCGCTCTCCCGCTCCACAATCACCTTCAACCTCGACGTCGAAAGCGTAATCGTCTTCTCATCCGAACTCACCTCAAACGCTGCCCCCGGCCAGGTCTTCTTCTCCACCACTCCATCGGACGCCCGTTCCGGCACCACCACGCCCAGCGGAGAGTACCTCACGTGCAGCACATCCTCCGCCTTCACCTCCAGCCGCAGCACTCCAAGTTTCTGCAGCACCTCCAGCCCATCGGCCAGCTTCTCAAAGCTCGCCACCGGATTGGGCGCATTCCACTGGCCCAGCGCTCCCGGCCCTCCCAGCCCTGCCACTCCCAGACCCAGCCAAATCCCCCAAAATGCAAACCTCTTCATCGCAGAAACTCCCTCTCCCGCCGCGTTGCCGACCCGCACCAGTCTACGCCCGCCTGAGCCCCGCCGGCCTTCAACCCAATGCGCAAAAAACCCATCGACCAATCGCCCCCAAACCTAGCCACAGCTCCATATTTGCCGCCCGGCAGAAATGCCTGCGTTATGAATTCAAGAATCAACAACAAGGGAACCTTTCCCTGGCTTTTCCCACTCTGGCGTAACAGCGCACAGCCCGGCGGCCGCCCAGCTTGGGACTGGATGAACCGCCGTCTGTTCCCTGTTCCTGTTCCCTATTTCAGTAACTGTGCGGTACTGTTCTGGAACTCGGGGCTGGTGATCGAACGGGCCGTCGGCTGCCTGGCAATTCACTTCTTCGTCCGGCTGTATGAAGAGCCGACGCTCGCCCGCCGCCACCCGGAAGACTATCCCCGCTACAAACGCCATGTACCCCGCTGGCTGCCGCGCCTCACGCCCTGGCAAGATGCCGGCGCCGGACAAGGACAGTAGAGCCAGGGCAGTAGAAACTTCCTGCTGGAACCTTTCTGGCTTCGTCAGTGTCCAAGAAAAGGTGGGGTACGCCTCAGGCATGGATATTGGGTTCAAGAGTCCGGGGTCCCCAGCGACAGGTCTTCGTCGCTGGGGCGGAAACGTGTACCCTGAAGACCGGAGCCTGTTGATGCGTTGGATTCCAATCCTGGCCTATTCGTTTTGTTCGGTTGCGCTGCTCGGCGTGAGCGCAGCCTCTGCCGAGGCGCAGGCCGCCCCGGCAAAACCCTCCGCACCGGAGGCGCCCGTGCATTTGATGCTTCCCCCCGTGCCTAAGCCGCTGCTGCCGGACTCCTTTGCCGGATGGGTTGCAGCGGAAGCGCCTAAAAATGTTACCGACCCGGCCCAAGCTGATTCGGCCAACGCAGCGGCCCTCAAGGAATACGACTTCACCGAAGGCGCGCTGGCCAACTACAAGCGCAGCGGCGAGACGCTCACCTTGCGTGCGCTGCGCTTCCACGACGCCAGCGACGCCTACGGCGCCTATTCGTTCTACCGCGGGTCAGGGTGGCCCAGGGAGGAGATCGGCGCCGGCGCCGCGTCCAACCACAACCGGGTGCTCTTCTGGCTGGGCAGCACGGTGGTAGACGCGAATTTCTCCCGCATCGGTCCCATGTCCGGCTCAGAGTTGCGCGAGCTTGCCGGCCAGTTGCCCCTCCCCGAAGGGACCAGGGCGCTGGCGCCGCCCATCCTGAGCAACCTGCCCAAGGCCTCGCTGGACGGGCAGACCTCCCACTATGCCGTGGGGCCTGCGGGCTATGCAGGATCGGGCGGAGTATTGCCGCCTGACCTGGTGGGCTTCGATCGCGGCGCGGAGGCCGTGACCGCAACCTACTCGCTGCGCTCCGGCCCCGCCACGCTCACCATCATCGACTACCCCACGCCGCAGATGGCCGCCGCGCAGGAGAACAGGATTCGCGCCTTCCTCAAGGCGGGCAGCCCCAAGGCGGGCGATCAAACCCAGCCGGCCTGGCCCAAGCCGCTCGTGGACTCCGACCAGGCATCGCTCGAGGTGCGCCGCAGCGGGCCGCTGGTGGCCATCGTGAGTGGCGACGCCGTACCCGACGAGAGCCACAAATTGCTCGTCACGGTGCACTTCGAGACCAACCTCACCTCGATCCCCCAACCCATGGAGTCCGAAGTCGCCAAGACCGGCAAGCTGCTGTTGGGCATCGTCGGACTGGTGATCATCGGCTCCAGCGCCGCCATCCTACTCGGGTTTTTCCTCGGCGGGGGCCGCGCCCTCTACCGCTTCGCCCGCGGCAAACCGGTTTCCTCGGTCTATGACATCGAATTCATTCGCCTCGATTTGCGGGAAGAATGGGTCGAACCGTCAGAGACCGTTGACAAGGCGCATCCGAAGGGTTAATGCGGTCCTCAAACCTGTGGAAAACAGGGCGCAAACCCAATGAAACACCCTGAAATGACGGGGATGTGCGGGTGTAAAAAGGCGAAGAAGCGTCGAACAGCGGGGCCGTACGCTTCTCGATAAATGATTTCTAAATAATTGATCTAAAAGGGTTTATTTCTTCTCAGATTTCTCCTTGACACTCCCTTCTACCGCCCATACTATGCAGCCAGAAAGTTCTGATGGTTTTGCCTCCGTTGGAACTATTCTCCCTGAGGAGAGAGCTGCCCTGTTGCCGGGCGGCTCTTTCCGTTTTTGAGGATTCACCGTTCGGCCTGTTCCGGTTTCCCATCCACATCTGCTGCCGGTTCAGTCCACTGCTTCCCGCATGCTTCGCATTCCCACGTATTGAACGGGTCAACACCCTCAAGCACCGGGTCTCCGGCCCCACAGCTCGGACATTTGGGCGCTTCGAATTCCGGCACGTCCATCCGGGATTGATCGATGATCTCCTGCGGAATCGGTCCCGAGGCAATCGCGCGCGCCTCGTCAAGCTGATCGGCCGCGACCAGGACTCGGGGATTGCTGATGCCGAAGGAATAACGCGATCCCGGTTGCTCGACCCAGCTCTCGATTCCCGCCCGCTTCAACACCTCGCAAATCCGCGACGCCTCTTCCCGGTCGTCACACTCGCACAGCGCTGTCTTCCAGGTGTACTCATGCAAGAGATCGTCTTCCTCGTTCCCGTCGGTGGCGTTTGATCGAATGTCGCCAGGGTTCGGATTGTCGGGGCGATCCCACCGCGGAGCCGCAGGGCGATCTGCACCCTTTGGCACTTCGGCCGCGGCTCGCGGTTCATTCAGCGCGCGAATCTTCATCTCGTTGCGCAGAACCTGCTGCGCTGTTTCGGTCAGATTGACGAAGTCGGCTGCCAGTTCCTGCAGTTCTTCGTCGCTCATCTCGCGGTAGTGTTCCGTGAGCGCTTGCCAATCCTCTGCCGGGTTGCCTTGCATGAGGAGCAGTATAGCCGCAGTCTTTACGCTGCGCACGCATCAAGGTAAAATCAACTGAGTAAGCCGACGTAGCTCAGTTGGTAGAGCAGCTGATTCGTAATCAGCAGGTCGTCAGTTCAAGTCTGACCGTCGGCTCCATTTCCCTCCTCCGCTGCCGACCCTCCCCTCCGCACGGTTCTCGCCGGTTTCGTTCAGGAATTAGATGCATTTATGCATTTCTCCTCGGTTTTCCACAAGCCTCATCGCGCCCCAGCCCTGCCGTGAACCAAGTCAGGCACTCGTTATCCACCTATTTTTTGTTGCGGCGGTAATTCCGGTCTGATTATCCACGCATACTCTTGGCATAATCGCAGCAAGAGCGGTTCCTCCGTAACTGTTCCAAGAGGTGGATTCAGGACCTGAGCCGGGAATTCGAGTTCAGGGACCGAGTTCAGAACACGAGTTCAAGTCCCAAGGCCGTGCCGTACTACCGGTGGGAGCACTCAAGGGTGACCAGCTATAGCCGTCAGGACGTGTTGCGCATCTTGCAAATCAGTTCCCACCAGTTGCTGGGGTGGGAGCGAGCCGGACTCATTCCCCAGCAGCAGATCTACAGCTTCCAGGATCTTGGGCAGTTGCGGACGTTGCGCACCTTGCGCGAGGAGGATGTGTCCGCGGCCTCCATCCGGCACTCAATCGTAGCCATGAAGGCCGTGGCCGGCATGGCCAATCCGCTCCTTGAGGCATGCCTGGTTCGTACCGGGACGCGCCTCGCCTTCCGCCACCGTGGCGCTATGGTCGATCCCATTCGCCGCCAGTTGCTCTTCGACTTCGAGCGCGTGGACCGTCCTGACCTGATGGGCCGGATGGACCCGTCGTCGGCCATCTTCGAGCCGTCTCCGCTCCGTCGCCCAGGTGCTGTGAGCCCGCGTGGCGTGCAGGACCGCTTTCTGGCCGCTGTGCAGGCCGAGGAGGCAAGCGAAAAGGAGCGCGCCATTGCCCTCTATGAGGAGATACTGGAACTAGATCCGGAGTTTGCGGCGGCCTATATCAACCTGGGTACTATTAACTTTCACCTGCGCCAATATGACCGTGCCGAAGAACTCTACCGCCGCGCCACCGTGGCCGACCCCGGCTATGTGCTCGCCTACTTCGATCTCGGCAATGTGCTGGACGAGCTGCAGCGGCTGGATGAGTCCATCGCCGCTTACCGCCAGGCCGTTGCGCTCGCGCCCCGCTACGCCGACGCCCACTACAACCTGGCCCTGGCCTACGAGCGCAGAGGCCAGCGCCGCCAGTCTCTCCGCCACTGGCAGTCCTACGTCAAGCTGGACAATCGCGGCCCCTGGGCCGACCACGCCCGCGGCCAGATCCGCAAGCTGTTGAGCCATGAAAAGCTCTCCATTGCCTGCCGCGCAACCAGCTATATTCCGCCCCGCAAGGGAATTGCGGCGCTGGAGCTGGTTTAGGACCGGGATGGACGGCGACTCTGATCGCATGCGAGGAACGCGGTCCTGAGACAGCGCATGATCTCTGACGTGTACCTCTTCTCTTCCCGGACCGCCTTGAGTCCGTTTTGATACACTCCGAGGCCGGAGGCATTTCCCCGTTGGCCCATGTAAATCCCACACCTCTCACGCAACTCTCTGAAGAGGAGAGCCTCTTTTACGCAACGGTGCGGCAGTTTGCCGAGGAAGTCATCGCCCCGCAGGTTCGCGCCATGGACAGCGAACAGCAGTTTGCCGACGGCCTGGGCGAGCGGATCTTCGACCTGGGCCTGATGGGCATTGAGGTTCCCGAGGAGCTTGGGGGAGCGGGCGGCAGCTTTTTTGACGCGGTGCTGGCCATCGAGGCCATCTCCACCGTGGACCCGGCGGTGGCCGTGCTGGTGGATGTGCACAACACGCTGGTGATCAGCGTGCTGCGCCGTTGGGGAAGCCAGGCGCAGCAACGGCATTGGCTTCCACGGCTGGCGACGGACACGGTAGGCGCCTATGCGCTCAGTGAAGCCGGCTCCGGCTCCGACGCCTTCGCCCTGCAGACCCGCGCCGAGGCAGTCGCGGGCGGCTTCCGCCTCAACGGGCGCAAGCTGTGGATCTCGAACGCCCGCGAGGCCGGGCTGTTTATCGTTTTTGCCACGCTCGATCCTGGCGCCGGCTATCGCGGCATCACGGCTTTTCTGGTGGAAAAGGGCACTGCGGGCTTCACCGTGGGTCGCAAGGAAGACAAGCTGGGGATTCGCGCTAGCAGTACCTGCGAATTGATCTTTGACGGCTGCGAGGTTTCGCAAGAGAGCTTGCTGGGCGAGCCGGGCAAGGGCTACAAGATCGCCATCGAAACACTGAACGAGGGGCGCATCGGGATTGGCGCGCAGATGCTTGGCCTGGCCGAGGGCGCCTGGGGACATGCGGCCCGCTACGCCAGGGAACGCCGCCAGTTCGGCAAGCCTATCGCCGAGTTCCAGGCAGTGCGGTTCACCCTGGCCGAGATGGCCACGGAGATCGAGGCGGCCCGGCTGATGGTCTACAACGCCGCCCGGCTGAAGGATGCCGGCCAGCCGTATGTGCGCCAGGCGGCCATGACCAAGCTCTTTACATCGCAGGTGGCCGAGCGCGTGGCCAGCCAGTGCGTTGAAATCTTCGGCGGGAACGGCTTTGTGCGCGATTACCCGGCGGAAAAATACTATCGCGACGCCAAGGTAGGCAAAATCTACGAGGGCACGTCGAACATGCAACTGGCCACCATTGCCAAGCAGGTGCTGACCAGCCGGTAGCTCTTTTTTCGGCTCAATGCAGCCTGGCCGCCGCCTGCGCTACCTCTAGAATGTGCGCGGGCCGGGTGCGGCAGCACCCCCCCACAATCTGCGCTCCAGCCGAAAACCACTCTGCCGCCCGCGCTCCAAAACTCGCCGCATCGCCTGTGCCGGTCCAGCACCGGGCCGCGGCATCCCATCCTTCGCCGGAGTTTGGATAGACCACAACCGGCTTGTCCGTGGCCCGGCGCAACTCGCCAATCAGCGCCGGCATCAGCGCGGGCTGGGTGCAGTTCACGCCAAGGGCAACCGTATGCGGAAAGAGCGCAACCGCGGCGGCGCACGCGCTGAGCAGCTCGCCGTGGGCTACGCGCCGCTCATCCTTGCAAGTGAAGCAGAACCACGCCGCCAGCTCCGGCCAGGGGATGAGCGCCTCGCCAATGGCCTCGGCCTCTTCGAGCGACGGCAGCGTTTCAAATGCGAGCAGATCGGCGCCGCCGTCCGCCAACACGCGAATGCGCTCACGGTGAAACTCGATCAACTCGTCGAAGCCGCAGCTGTAGTTTCCGTGGTATTCGGCCCCGTTGTGCAGCGCCGCGCCATACGGACCAAGCGAAGCGGCCACCACCGCCCGTCGCTGGGGATATTCCGCGGCGGTCGCCCGCGCCAGGTCCAGAGCGCGAAGCAGGGCAGCGTCGGCCCGCCCCGGTGCCAGGCCAAACTCCGCGTAGCCCATCCGCGAAACCTGGTAGCTGGCCGTCAGAATGCACTGCGCCCCTGCCTCGATGTAGGCGCGATGCACGGCAACCACCCTTTCCGGCGCGTCCTCCAGCACATGCGCCGACCACAGCGGCCCATCGATGTTGGCGCCCAGGTACTCAAGCTCCGAGGCCATCCCGCCATCCAGCACGCGAATCCCGCGCAGGATTACGTCTCGCTTTTCAGCTTTCTCTGTCATGAAGTCATGCTACTGCCGGGCTTGTGCCTTAGGGAGACTCTGCACAAGTCCCAACCCTGCACTCTGCTTGGATAAAATGATAAGTAGAGGGTGAGCGCGATGCGGCAACAAACACTGGCGTCACAGGCGAGTTTCGAGAAGTTTGGTCGTAAGGGCAAGCGGGAGCTGTTTCTGGACCAAATGAAGCAGGTGGTGCCGTGGT
>Ga0224558_1004217_pt1 | contig 11341 bp, 5 predicted proteins | sample 714S32024metaG_FD_180682 | JGI IMG/M metagenome (GOLD analysis project Ga0224558, IMG submission 180682) | Peat soil microbial communities from Stordalen Mire, Sweden - 717 S3 20-24 | ecosystem: Environmental > Terrestrial > Soil > Wetlands > Peat | place: Sweden: Norrbotten County, Stordalen... | reverse complement strand
ACCGAAACCTCCAGGCCCGACGGCACTGCCCCATCATTGGTTACGGGCGCGGCCCCGGCTCTATCTCTTTGCTGTACCGCCAACTTCTCGAAGTGTTTCAGCCCCACCACCGTCACGATGAGCCCCGCGACCAGAATCACCGCCGTCACCACCGTCCACACGATCACCTTCCGCGGCATGCCTGGTTCATCCGGCGGGGCCGCCAGCATCAACTCGGTTTGCTTTCGGCAGTGCGGGCAACTAGCCATCGTGCCGACCAGTTCCGCCTGAAACTCGATAGACCCGCCGCACTCGCTGCATACGCCCGTCAAACGCTTGGTCCGATTCATTATGCTTGGCAAGGCTACCAAACACCTATCCCCTCGTCACCACGCCTCTTTCACCCTCGATCCCGCAATCGCTTCCGTCTAATGTTTGGATAAGGCGACTTTGCCGCATTGTACGCTTGATCTGCGCTGGGCCGGCGTGGCAGGCTCGGCACACATTGCTGCCATGAAATTACTTCGCAGATTCTCTCCGGTGTTATTGACTATGCTGCTCCTTGCCTACTGTGCGCCAGTCTTGGCGGCGTCCGGCCAAGCAGCGAGCTCGTCACGCGTAAAGGCGCTGTTCAAGAACCCGCCGCGCGAATACAGCACCGGCCCCCTCTGGGTCTGGAACGACCTGCTAACCGAGCAGGAAATCCGCGACACCCTGCGCGACCTCGCCCGTCAGCAGGTCAAACAAGTCTGGGTCCACCCACGTCCCGGCCTAATGACGCCCTACCTCTCTGACGACTGGTTCCGGCTCTGGAAGGTCGCGCTCAATGAGGCCCAACGCCTGGACATGAACGTCTGGATCTACGACGAGAACTCCTATCCCTCCGGCTTCGCAGGCGGCTGGGTGCCCGAGTTGATGCCCGAATCCCGTGGCCGCGGCTTGGCCTTCCGCGAGGCCAAAGCGGCGCCTCGATGGTCGAACGATCTGAGAGGGGTTTATCGCCTGGAAGGAGAAACGTCGGAGAACGTCACCTCCAAAGTCAAAACCGGTGAGACGCTGCCAGAAGCACGCTACCTCGTGGCCGCCGAAGTGCGCGCCAAAGACTCGCCCTGGACCGGCAACCGTTGCTACGTGAACCTGCTCTCGCCCGGCGTCACCGAGAAGTTCCTCGAAGTGACCATGGAGCCCTACCGCCGCGAGATCGGGAAGCAGTTCGGCAAGCGGGTGCCCGGCGTCTTCACCGATGAGCCGAACATTCATCCCGCGGGCGACTTGCCCTGGAGCGAGACCCTGCCCCAGGAGTTTCAAAAGCGCTGGGGTTACAGCCTTCTCGACCACCTGCCCAGCCTGAAACGACCCATCGGCGACTGGCGCAAAGTCCGGCACAACTATTTCCAGGTCCTCAACGAGCAGTTCATCGAGCACTGGTCCAAACCGTATCACAATTACTGCGAGACCAACCAACTCCAGTGGACCGGCCATTACTGGGACCACGAATGGCCCAACTGCGTTGGCGTGCCGGACAACATGGCCATGTATGCCTGGCATCAGCGCCCTGCGATTGACTGCCTGATGAACCAGTACGCCGAGAACACGCATGGCCAATTCGGCAACGCCCGCATGCCCCGGGAACTCTCCAGCGTCGCCAATCAGCTCGGCATGACGCGCACCCTTTGCGAAGTCTATGGCGCGGGCGGCTGGGACCTCCGTTTCGAGGACATGAAGCGCATCGGCGACTGGCTCGAAGTCCTGGGCGTCAACACCCTCAATCAACATCTCTCCTACGTCACGATCCGCGGCGCGCGCAAGCGCGATCATCCACAGTCCTTCTCCTACCACGAACCGTGGTGGGACGTTTATCACGTCTCGGCGGAATACTTCGCGCGCGTCTCGCTGGCCCTCTCGCAGGGGGAGCAAGTCAACCCCGTGCTAGTCCTGGAACCGACGACCACCGCCTGGATGTATCAGGGCGACGAGGCGAAGCTTAAAGAGCTCGGCGATTCGTTCTTCAAATTGCTAATGGCCCTCGAAGCGGCGCAAATCGAATATGACATTGGCGACGAGGATGTAATTGCCCGCCACGGCTCGCTCGTCGGCCGGCAGTTGAGAATCGGAAACCGCACTTACCGGCAAGTGGTCCTGCCGCCTTTGATCGAGAACATTAACTGCAAGACCAAGACTTTCCTGGACCAGATAGATATGATGGTCACCACCACTTTGCCGGAGCGCGTGGACGGTGCCGCCCCCAAAACCTCCGCCGGCTCACAGGCAGCCCTTCCTACCGACTGGATGCTTAAGGTCAACACCATTATAGCTGACCTCCAGAACGACCAGAAGAAGGACGGCTTCGGGATCGAGCGCACTCCGGTCGACCAGGGCATCCTGTTCCATCACCGCCGCCAGCTCGCTGACGGCCAGATTCTCTTCCTCGTCAACACAAGCATTGAGCATCCGTCCAGCGGGGTCGTGCTCTCCAACTTGCGCGGCGTCGAGTGTTGGGACCTTTACACGGGGAAGGTCAAACCATATCCCTCTGTGAAGCTCGAAGGCGGCCTCTCAGCCAAGTTCGACCTGCCGCCCTCTGGCAGTCTGCTGCTATTCCTGTCGCCGAAACCGATCGAAGGCAAGTTCCCACCTGAGACCGTCACCGCGCTCGCCACCACCGCGCCGGTGAAGATCAGCCGCCTCGAACCCAACGTCCTGACGCTCGATTACGCGGATGTGACCGCCGGTGGTGAGACCAAACAGGACATGTACTTCTACCAGGCCAACCAGTTCGCGTGGCAGAAGAACGGCCTGGAGCGCGACCCCTGGGACAGCGCGGTGCAATTCAAGGATGAGCTCATCCGGAAGACCTTTCCGGCCGATAGCGGCTTCGCAGCAAGCTACAAGTTCACGATCGAAGGGGCGGTGCCGCAGAACCTCGCTGTCGTCATCGAGCGGCCCGACCTCTACACCATCACCTGCAACGGCCAGCCGGTGCAGGCCAAGCGCAACGATTGGTGGCTGGACAAGGCCTTTGGCCGGATTGCCATCGCCTCCGCCGCCCGAACCGGCGAGAACGTCGTCACCATCAAAGCCTCGCCCTTCACCATGTTCCACGAACTGGAACCGGCCTATGTGCTAGGCGATTTCACGCTGAAACCAACGGACAAAGGCTTCGCTATTGCCCAGGATCAGGGGCTAAGCCTTAGTCAGTCAGCCCAGGCGACGTCTGCCATGAGTCGTCCGGGCTGGAACGTTCAAGGTCACCCTTTCTATAGCGCAGGGGTTACCTACCGGGAATGCTTCGACGTCAAACAGCGCGGGGGCCGATTCGTTGTCACGCTTCCCAACTGGTATGGCAGCGTTGTCAAAGTAGCCGTCAACGGCAAGCCCGCCGGCTTCATTGACGCGCCCCCCTGGGAATGCGACGTGACCAAATGGGTCAAGCGCGGCCAGAACGAAGTGGAGGTCACCGTGATAGGCACCTTGAAGAACACGCTCGGCCCCCACCACGGCAAGCCCGCCCTGGGCGCAGCCTGGCCCGGCAGCTTCCACGTCGGCCCCAGCCCCGGCCCTCCGCCGGGCGCCAGCTACTCCACGGTGGCCTACGGCCTGTTCGAGCCGTTCGTCCTGAAACAAATGACTGGGAGCAGTCCTGCCCGCTAACCACGCGAAAAGACGCTAAAGTGCCATGTTTGGGAATGTTCTTTGCTGAGCATTCGGTTGGGCATCCCGTCGGGTATAGCTCTCCGCTTCTGATTCGGTTTTAGCGTGGTTAGCGTGTTTCGCGGGCAAGCCCAGAGGGGCTCACTGCGCAGTCACAAACTCCGGCTCCACAGCCGCGCGCCGGCGGTCAGACCAGGCTCGCCAGAGCACCCATCCGCAGGTTGCCGCGATTCCGAGCCAAGCGATCAGTCGCGCGGCAGCCGCAATCCTGATGTCGTATTGCAGCACATCCCAGCGGGTGAAGATGGTATTCCAATCATGATCTCCGCCACCCACCAGCGGTAACTCCAGCTTCCGGGCGTCCGCCATGTAGCGGGCGATGTTGAACCAGTTCTCGAAGAACCAGATACAGCCGGCGGCAAAACCAATGGTCTCCCCCTTGCGCCAGAAGGAAACCGCCAGCACGCAGGGAAAGACTAGTTGGCCGATGGTGCCGCCATAAGTTTCGAGCCGTGAGCTGAACAAGCCCACGACCGGATGGCCTGCTTCGTGGAAGAGCAGGTTGGCGTGGTCCAGGAGAAACACGAACCCCGGCTCCGAGCGGAGGACAAAGAACAGGAACACCCCGAAGCCCACGGCAAAACCGATCAGCCTGGCACGGGTCACCGGTTCCCATTCGCGTCGTTCCATGACGGCTGGAACAGCAGGAAGTTCGCCAAAATGCAGCTTGGACGCCAAAAGCCGCCCGGCTCATGTGCTGAACCGGACGGCTTGCCGAACTTGTGCGCTGCCAGCTCCGCTTCCGGTGCGACAAACGCGGGTTGCCGCTGGCGCTACTTTGAATTGGCGGCCGAGTACTGGGAGATAGCCCGCATATATTGGGCGCGCTCGAAGGCACTCGGATCGGGACAGTTCTTCTGGCTCAGGCTGCCCTTAAGCTGGGTAACGGATTCGTATTCGTGCTCCTCCATCCAGGCGATGAGGTCGCGCTCAACGACGCCGATCTGGCGCACGCCATGCCGGATCAGCGTCGAGCACAGCATCGTGATATCGGCCCCGGCCATGAGCATCTTAAGAACGTCCGTAGCGCGGTGAATACCGCTAGTGGCCGCGAGGCTGGGGCGCACCTTGCCGTAAAGCAACGCGATCCAGCGCAGCGGAACGCGCATCGCCATCGGTGTGCTCAACAGGATGTTGGGCTTCACTTCGAGCGCTTCGAGGTCAATGTCCGGCTGGTAGAACCGGTTGAAGAGGACCAGCCCGTTCGCGCCGGCCTGGTCGAGCCGCTTGGCCATGTTGGCGAAGTTGGTGAAGAACGGGCTGAGCTTCACCGCCACGGGGATGGTGACCGCTGCCTTGACCGCCTTGAGAATATCCAGATAGGTCTGCTCAACCTGGGCCGAGGTGAGGTCCATATCCGTCGGGATGTGATAGATGTTCAGCTCCAGGGCATCGGCCCCGGCCTGTTGAATGCCCTTGGCATAATCAGTCCAACCGCCCACCGAGGAGCCGTTTAGGCTGGCAATGACAGGGATGCGCACCGCTTGCGTGGCCTGGGCGATATGCTTGAGATACTCCTCCGGCCCGAGGCGGAATTCCTTCGGCTCCGGGAAGTAGGTGAGCGCCTCCGCAAAGCTTTCGGTGCCGTGCTCCATGTGGTGGTCCAGCTCAGCGCGGTCCTGCCGCAGTTGCTCCTCGAACAACGAGTAAAGCACTACGGCCGACGCCCCGGCATCTTCCATCTGCTTGATGCTGTCAATCTCTTCCGACAGCGGCGAGGCCGCGGGAACCAGCGGCGTGCGGAGTTTCAGTCCGAGATAAGTTGTCTTTAGATCCATATGCTTCCAAGAGTTACTTCGTTAAGACGTGATGCGTGAAACGTGAATCGTGATGCTTGTTATGGCTGGTCGGCCACGGTGGCGGCCGCAGTGGGCTGAGCCGCGCCGCCGTTGCCGGCCTTGGGGATAGATCCAGCCAGGTATTGGTAGTAGGCCCAACGCTTGTCGGCGTCGGTCTGCGCCTGGGCGAAGAACCTCTTGGCATCCTCCGGCTTGCTCTTGGTGAGCATCTTGAACCGGTTCTCTGAGAGCAGGTAGTCCTGCACCTTGGTCTTCGCCGCCTGGGAATCCAGTTGCAGCGGGTTTTCGCCCTTGTCCGCGCGACGCGGGTCGTAGCGGTAGAGCAGCCATTGACCCGACTCAACCGCCATACGCTGCTGTTTGACGCCCGCGCCACGGTCCAGGTCAATGCCGTGGGCAATGCAATGGCTGTAAGCGATGATGAGCGAAGGCCCCCGATAGGATTCAGCCTCGATGAACGCCTTGAGCGTGTGCTCGTCCTTGGCGCCCATCGCCACGCAGGCCACGTACACCGTGCCGTAGCCCATGGCAATCAGGCCCAGGTCTTTCTTGCGCAGCGGCTTGCCGCCCGCGGCGAACTTCGCCACCGCACCGCGCGGTGTGGACTTCGAGCACTGGCCGCCGGTGTTGGAATAAACTTCGGTGTCCAGGACGAGCACGTTGACGTCGCGGCCGCTGGCCAGGACGTGGTCGAGGCCGCCGTAGCCGATGTCATATGCCCAGCCGTCACCGCCAATGATCCAGACGCTGCGGCGGATGAGGTTGTCCGCAATGGCCATCAGCATCTTCGCTTCGCTGCTGCTGTCACCTGCCAGCTTCTGCTTGAGGGCGGCAAGACGTTCACGCTGGTCGTGGATGCCGGATTCGTCCGCCTGGGTGGCATTGATGAGGCCACTAACCAGGTCATCACCCAGCTTCGGCGCGAGCTTCTTGAGCAGCTCGCAGGCGAACTCCTTCTGCTTGTCAATTGAAGCGCGGAAGCCTAGCCCGAACTCGGCATTGTCCTCGAAGAGAGAATTGTTCCAGGTCGGGCCGCGGCCTTCGTTGTTCTTCGCGTAGGGCGTGGTGGGCAGGTTGCCGCTGTAGATGGACGAGCAGCCGGTGGCGTTGCCCGCCACGATGCGGTCGCCGAAGAGTTGCGTCATCAGCTTCAAATAGGGCGTCTCACCGCAGCCGGCGCAGGCGCCGCTGTATTCGAAGAGCGGTTGCATCACCTGTTGTTGGCGGAGCTGGCCGACCTTGACTTTGCGGCGGTCGAACTCCGGCAGCGCGAGGAAGAACTTGTAGTTCTCGCGTTCGCTGAAGCGGATTGGTGGCTGCGGGCGCATGTTGATGGCCTTGAGCTTGACCTCGGTCTTGTTCTTGGCCGGGCAGACTTCGACGCAGAGGCAGCAGCCCGTGCAATCTTCCGCCGCCACCTGCAGCGTCCACTTCATGCCCTTCCATTCAGGGACGCGGGCATCCGTGCTCTTGAACGTCGCGGGCGCGCCTTGCAGGCACTTCGCATCGTAAACTTTCATGCGGATGCAGGCGTGCGGGCAGATGAACACGCACTTGCCGCACTGGATGCAGGTCTTCTCATCCCAGACCGGTATCTCCTGCGCCAGGTTCCGCTTCTCGTAGCGGGCCGTCCCGGTCTGGAAGGTACCGTCGGGGCTGAAGGCGCTGACCGGCAATTCTTCGCCGCGGTTGCCATAGATGACGCCCAGCGTGTCAGCGATATTCTTGGGGGCATCGGCGCTGAAAGGAGGGGGAAGTTCCTTGGTGCTGGTCACCTGGGCGGGAACCTTGACCTCGAAGAGGTTGGCGAGCGTCTGGTCCACGGCGGCGATGTTCTTCCGAACGACTTCCTCGCCCTTGCGCCCGTATGTCTTCTTGATGGTGTATTTGATCTGTTCGATGGCCTCTTCGCGCGGCAGCACGCCGGATAGGGCGAAGAAGCAGGTCTGCATGATCGTGTTGATGCGCGCGCCCATGCCGGTGGCCTTGGCGACCTCGAGGGCGTCAATGACGTAGAACTTAAGCTTCTTCTTGATCAGCCCCTCCTGAACGGGCCGGGGAAGCTCATCCCAGACCTTATCCGCACTATGGACGGTGTTGAGCAGGAACGTGCCCCCGGGCACCAGGTCCTTGAGCATGTCGTAGCGGTCCAGGAAGATCGGCTGATGGCAGGCGACGAAGTTGGCCTTGCTCACCAGGTAGATCGAACGGATTGGCTTCGGCCCGAAGCGCAGGTGCGAGATGGTGACCGCGCCTGCCTTCTTCGAGTCATAGACGAAGTATCCCTGCGCGTAGTTGTCCGTATTCTCACCAATGATCTTGATCGAATTCTTATTCGCTCCGACCGTGCCGTCCGAGCCCAGGCCATAAAACAGCGCGCGGACGACCTTGTCCGACTCGGTGGAAAACTCCGCATCGCAGGCCAGGCTGTTGTGGGTGACGTCGTCATCGATGCCCACGGTGAAGTGGTTCTTCGGATGGGCGGCCTGGAGGTTATCATACACGGCCTTGACCATCGCCGGTGTGAAATCCTTCGAGGACAACCCGTAACGCCCGCCATAAATCTTCGGCATGGCCTTCAGCTTGCCCCAGCCCGCTGACAGACCCTCATTGAGGGCCGCCATGATATCCAGGTAGAGCGGCTCGCCCAACGCGCCGGATTCTTTGGTCCGGTCGAGCACTGCAATGGTCTTCACACTCGCCGGCAACGACTCCATGAAACGCTGTACGCAAAATGGCCGGTAGAGCCGCACCTTGAGCACGCCGACTTTCCCGCCGCTCTCGTTAAGGTAATCCGCCGTCTCCGACGCCGTCTCACCGCCCGAACCCATAATGATCAGCACCCGCTCGGCGTTAGGGTCGCCGACATACTGGAATGGCTTGTATTGGCGGCCGGTAATGGCGGCAAACTGGTCCATCACCTTGGCGGTGATATCGGCGCACTTGGCGTAGAACGAATTGCAGGCCTCGCGCGCCTGGAAAAACACATCCGGGTTCTGCGCCGTGCCGCGGAGCACGGGGCGGTCGGGATTCATTGACCGATTCCGATGCGCGATCACAAACTCCTCCTTGATCATCTTGCGGATGATGTCCTCGGTGACCAACTCAATCTTCGACACCTCGTGCGAGGTGCGGAACCCATCGAAGAAGTGCAAGAACGGAATCCGGCTCTCCAGCGTGGCTTCCTGCGCAATGAGCGCGAAATCCATGGCCTCTTGCACGCTCGCCGAGCTCAGCATGGCAAAGCCCGTCGTGCGCGCCAGCATGACATCGCTGTGGTCGCCGAAGATCGATAGCGCGTGCGTCGCCAGCGTGCGCGCGGTGATGTGGAACACGGTGGGCGTCAGTTCGCCCGCGATCTTCAACATGTTCGGCACCTTGAGCAGCAAGCCCTGGGACGCCGTGAAAGTGCAGGTCAGCGAGCCGGTCTGGAGCGCCCCGTGCACCGCGCCGGCCGCCCCGCCTTCGCTCTGCATCTCCACGACCGAGGGAATGGTGCCCCAGAGGTTCTTGACCCCTTCGGAGGCCCATTGGTCGCACCACTCGCCCATGTTAGAGGAGGGGGTAATGGGGTAAATGCCCATCACTTCGTTGCAGCGGTAGGCCACGTAGGCTACCGCTTCATTGCCGTCAATTGTCGTATAGGTCTTGTTCATTTTACTAAAGCGCTAAATCGTTAAAGCCGTCTGTGCCCTCGCGAAAGGCGTTGACTCCCCGCGGTTGAACCCCCGCCAGAATTGCGAAACTTCATCCGGCGACAGTGCAATGTGCCGTGAGCCGCGCCCGGGCACTTCACCAACGTTGGCAAATCATCACCATATTTTGCAGGGGAACGCAACTCATTAGACAGACCGAAACAACCAGCGCCAACTGTGCGTTCCGCTTAATAGTCCCCACCCCAGCCGTCGCATGGAATAGCCGCCCCTTCGCCCGGTCATACCTACCTGGCCCCGCCGGAGCCTCGCCGTATCCTCGCCGGAGCCTCCCCGTAGCACCTCTTATCGCGGATAAGAGGTGCTACGGGGAGGCTCCGGCGAGGATACGGCGAGGCTCTGGCGGTGTCAGCGCGCCGCAAGGGATGTTTTTGCCCTTACTACGCCGAAACTAGCCCGATTCGTACCTATATGCAGTTGCATCGGTTTATCGGCACACCGGCCTACATGAGCCGCGAGCAGGCGGAGATGAGCGGGCTGGACATTGATACGCGCAGTGACATCTACAGCCTGGGGGTGTTGCTCTACGAACTGCTGGTCGGCAGCACGCCGTTCGACGCGAAGGAGTTGGTGGCTTCCGGCCTCGACACGATGCGGAAGACGATTCGCGAGAAGGAGTCGGTCCGACCAAGCACGCGCTTCGCGAGGCTCAAGGGGGAGGAACTGACGACGACGGCGAAACGCCGTTCAGCGGACACCTCGAAGTTGCTCCACCAGCTCAAGGGTGACCTGGACTGGATCGTGATGAAGTGCCTGGAGAAGGACCGGACCCGGCGTTACGACACGGCCAACGGGGTGGCAATGGATCTCAAGCGGCATCTCAACAATGAGCAGGTCGTCGCCCGCCCGCCCAGCCGGCTCTATGAATTTCAGAAGACTGTTCGGCGGCACAAGTTTGGCTTCACGGCGGCCGCAGGGCTCATGGTAGTCCTCGCGGTCGGGCGCTGGACGTGTTCACCCTGGAAGCTCACGGCACCGGATTCCAGGGGGCGTGGTTTTCCCCAGACGGCAATACCATCATCTGGGGAAACGAAGCTGCCCTTTGCGTCTGGCGCGCGCCGTCCTGGGAGCAAATCGCGGCAGCGGAGGCGAAGGAACCCACCGGCGCCAACCAGCCAGGAACATGAACTGCCGAGCAGTCCCTTGTGGCTGGACGCTAGCCAAGGCCGGCGAAAACTCCCCACCCGGCCCGAGCGGCTTTAATGCCCGGGCCGGCGAAGATGAGCCTCGAGTAACCGGATCTCAGAGACTCATCTCGATCACACACTCGGATTCACCGACGGGGGTGCGGACCTCGAAGCCGACCTTCTGGCACATGTGCTGCATGTCTTTGTTCTCGCGGAGAGTATATGCCACCAGGCGGCTGAGTTTCTCGTTCTTCGCGATTTGGATCAGGCGCTTGGTCATCTCGGTGCCCAGGCCTTTGCGCTGCCATTGGTCGGTCACCACGACCGCAAACTCACCAGCGTTGTCGGTGTGCAGTTTACTGAGCCGGGCGACGCCAACGATCTCCGACTTGCCGTCCCCGTCCTTGCGCTCAGCGACGAGCGCGATCTCACGGTCGTAGTCGTTGAAGCAGATGCGGATGAGACGGGTGTGGGCGACGCGCTGCTGCAGCTTCAGCGGGCTGAAGTAACGCAGATAGACGCTCCGTTCGGAGAGGCCTTCGTGGAACTTCACCATGACGGGCTCGTCTTCCGGACGAATCGGGCGGATCGTCACTTTCTGGCCATCTTTCATCTTCCAGGCGCCCGCGTATTGGATCGGGTAGGGACGGATGGCCAGCTTGGGCAACTGGTCCTCGGTGGTCTTGGGATCTTGCAGGATGACTCGGGCATCAAGCGCGACCAGGTCATCGCCGGAGGCAAACATCGGGTTGATGTCAATTTCCTTGATCCAGCGCTGCTCGGCGACGAGCTGGCTGAAGCCGACCATGAGCTTTTCCAGAGCGGCGAGGTCCACGGGCTTGCGGCCGCGCACGCCCTTGAGAGCCTGATAGATCTTGGTGCGCTCCATCATGCGGCGGGCCAGGGTGGTGTTGAGCGGCGGCAGGGCCAGGGACTTATCTTTGAACACCTCGACGAGCTGACCGCCCATACCGAACAGGAGCACCGGCCCAAATTGCGGGTCAATGCTGCT
>Ga0224558_1004215_pt1 | contig 11341 bp, 8 predicted proteins | sample 714S32024metaG_FD_180682 | JGI IMG/M metagenome (GOLD analysis project Ga0224558, IMG submission 180682) | Peat soil microbial communities from Stordalen Mire, Sweden - 717 S3 20-24 | ecosystem: Environmental > Terrestrial > Soil > Wetlands > Peat | place: Sweden: Norrbotten County, Stordalen... | reverse complement strand
TTCGCTATACATCCAGGTAGATGGCACTTTGTGGGCGCTGACGGACTTGAACCGCCGACCTGCTCGTTGTAAGCGAGCTGCTCTAACCACCTGAGCTAAGCGCCCATCGCCTCGAGAGCGAATCTGACCGTGCCCATGGCGACGACAGGTCCTCTCGTCAGCGCCATCCTCCCACGTCGTTGGAACAAGAGAGCCTCGACCAATCAGGCATCAGGTCGACTGCAGCGCGCTCACCGGGACAATCGCCGACACCGAGATCGTCGGCCCTCCACAGGCGGTGAACGTCTCGGCGACCGTGAAGCTAGATGCGATACCAGGCAGGGTCACCTCCATCGAGCTGACGACCGGGCACGTCTGCTCTCCATCGGAGGGAACATCACTCGACTCCACCATGAAACCGACGGTTGCGGAACCGCTGGGAGAAAGGGTCAACATCGCCGGCGCGACGTCAAAGACCGAGCCCTGGCCTGTAGCGCGAATCGTTGTCTGCAGTGGCGCTGACTGAGCACCCTGCAGGGCTCCGATCAGCGTGATGCCAGGCCTGCCGTCAAGCGAGCATGCCGTGGTTGACGTGTTCGACACGTTGACCGGGCTGAAGATCGAACCTGCGGCTCCGGTTCCCTCCGGCGCCACGACCTTCAGCTGGCTGGCAGTGCAAGGAGCAATCGTCGCCGGCTGGGTGGAGGTGGTCGTCGTGGAAGAGGTGCTCGTCGTCGAGGTCGTAGGTGCAAGCGTCGTCGAGGTCGACGTCGTGGCTGGCGTGGCTGTGGTCGTGACCGGAGTCGCCGCGTGGGAACAGCCGGCGACCAGGACGGCCAAGCCGAGGACCATCAGAGAACGACTGGCAACTGCTGATCTCGAACGGCGCATGAGCCTCCTGGCCATGGGAACCGCCCCGCGGGCACAAGCTCGCGAAGAAACATCCGAACCAACACCGACGCCTAAGTATGACGACAAGCCGGACGCGTCCCGGGTCAACTGCCCTGCCGCCCTCTCAGGCGCGCTCCTTCGGCGGCATCGTAGTTCCAGAACCGGGGCAGTGCGGCTGCCAGCGCGACCGTCCCAACGACGCAGAGCACACCTCCTGAGACGATGGAAGCGCGCAGGCCGGCAAGAGACTCGACGAGTCCGGCCTCGACATTCCCGAGTGTCGGACCGGACGAGTAGCTGAGCATCTCGATGCCCGCGAGGCGCCCTCGCAGCGAGTCCGGGATCGACTGGTTCCACATGGTCGTCCGGCACAGCCCGCTGACCATGTCGGCTCCTCCCGCCACGACGAGCCCGACGATGGCCAAAGGGAGCGACCTAGCAAAGCCGAAGGCGATGATCCCAAATCCCCATGTCCCCGCGGAGAGCGCGACCACGCGGCCGTTGCGTCGCACACGGCGAGCCCATCCGCTCGTGAGAGTCACCAACAGCGAGCCGGCCGACGGCGCCGCGTAAAGGACGCCGAGCACGGCCGCCCCCCCGAGGTGGCTCGCGACCTGGGGGAACAACGCAGTCGGGATCCCGAAGAACATGGCATTCATGTCGATCAGATACGAACCGATCAAGTCCTGACGGCTCCTCGCATACCGCAGCCCGTCGGCGACTGCCCGGAGCGAAAGCCCTTCGGACTCCGGCGGCGGGGGCACGGCGCGCATCAGGGCAAGTGCCATCAGCGACACGAAGAAGGTCGCGACGTCGACCCCATAGGTGATCGGCAACCCGACGGCGACGATGAGGACGCCGGCCACCGCTGGGCCCGCCACCATCCCGAGAGTCCCCTTGAGCGACGAGATAGCGGCAGCTGCTGGGAGCTCCTCGGCCGTGACAAGGCGCGGCACCATGGCGTCGAGCGAGGGTCGCTGCAAACCGTCAATTCCGGCTGCGGCGAACGCGACCACGAAAAGCACCCATAGTCTCGGGTGGCCCGAGAGGGAATTCACGACCAGGGCGCCGGTCACCAGGCACATCGTGCTCTCGGTGAGACGGACCATCCGTCGCCGGTCGACTGCGTCCGCAAGCGCTCCCCCGACGAATGCCGTGATGAGCAGCGGGATGAGCTCGGCCAGACTGAGCAGCCCCACGATGAGAGACGAATGGCTTATGCGGTACGCCTGGTACGGAAGGGCGACGTAGGTCACCATGCTCCCGAAGAAGGACACCCCCTGGCCGACGAAGAGCAGCCGGAATTCCCTCGAGCGGCGCAACGGTGCAATGTCGATCCGGAACGTCGCGGCCAAACCGCCGCCGCGACTCGCCCTCTCGGCGGCCTCCGCCACCTGCTCGGGAACCGCAACCGATTCCGGCAGCTCAGGTAGCGGGCCGGCGCGCGAGCCTTCCGGCGCCGGATGGGAATGATCCATGCTGTCCAGTCTGTCCGCCGGAACCGATCACTGGACGGCCGTCGGAGTCAAATATCGGCCGGGGCTTCGTGGCGACGGCTCGAGAGAGGACTCTCTCGATGTCGCGTAGCCCGCTGGCACTCCGGTACGGGACGCGTCCCCTCGAGGCTCAAGGAAACAAGCCCCTCAGCTCGACCGCCTCCCCCACTCTCTCGAGCGCTACCGCCACCGCACCACGCCGCGGTGTCACCTTCAAGTCACGCGAACGGCGCCAAACTGCATCAAAAGCTGTCGACATGACACGCCGGAGGCGCTCGGCAACGAGGTCCCCCTCCCATGCGAAGCCCTGACGGCTCTGAGCCCACTCGAAATAAGAGGCCGTGACCCCGCCAGCGTTCGCCAGGATGTCGGGGACCACGACGATGTCGCGCCGCTCGAGGATCGCGTCCGCCTCGGGCAAGGTGGGCCCGTTGGCCGCCTCCACGATCAGCCGCGCCCCCATCTTCTCGGCCACTTCGGCGGTTATGACTCCCGCCAGCGCTGCCGGGACGGCCAGCTCGCACTCGAGCTCCCAGATCCGATCGGGCTCGAGCGGGTCCGCAAGCTCGAACCCGGCGACGCTGCCCGTCCGATCGACGTGACGAGCCAGCAGGGCCGCGTCCAAGCCCGCCTGGTTGTAGACGCCGCCCCCGGCGTCGGTCACGGCTATCACGCGCATGCCAGCCGAGGACAACATGTACACGAGCGGGCCGCCGACTTTGCCGTGGCCCTGGATCACGGCCCGCGCCCCGGTCGTCGAGAGGTCGAGCTCGCGGAAAGCGGCCCGTGTGCAGATGAGCACGCCCTGAGAGGTGGCTCCGACATGACCACGGCTACCGCCGATCGCCAGCGGCTTGCCCGTCACGACGCCGGTCATGGCCTCCCCGCTGACCATCGAGATCGTGTCCATCAGCCACGCCATCACATTCGCGTCGGTGTTGACATCCGGCGCCGGGATGTCGCGGTCCGGGCCGATCATCGAAGCGATGCCCATCGCGTAACGACGCGTCAGGTGCTCGAGCTCGACCACCGAGAGAGTCGTCGGGTCGACCTGGACGCCGCCCTTGGCGCCTCCGAAGGGCACGTCGACCACGGCGCACTTGAGGGTCATGTCCGCCGCAAGTGCCATGACCTCGTGCGCAGTGACGGACTGGTGAAAGCGGATCCCACCCTTGCCAGGGCCTCGGGCACTGCTGTGGTGCACCCTCCACCCGCGAAACACCTCGATCTTCCCGTTGTCCCGGCGGATCGGGACGGCCACTTCGAGGACTCGCTCAGGCAAAGAGAGCATCCGCAGCGTGTCGGGGTCGAGCCCGATCAGCGATGCCCCGTCCTCGATGCGTTCGAGGATTGCCTTCCATGGGTCGGAATCGGGCATGGCTCGGCCTCCAAGACTGGTCACTCGACTTCAAGCTACTGACGGGAACCACCCTGCCACAGAAGACGGCCACCCGGCCGGTGGTCTTACCGCGCGCCACTCCGGACCGAGGTGCCACCGGTGTCGCAGCGGCCGCCTTCGGCCATCGCGGGCTCGTCGGCGAGGATGAGATGCCACGACTTGCGGTGCTCCTCGCACGGCCCGATCTCCAGCAGCGCCGCGCGGTGCTCCGGGGCCGCGTAGCCCTTGTTCGCCTGCCAGCCGTACCAGGGGTAAAGACCGGCGAGCTCGATCATGCGCCGGTCGCGCGCCACCTTCGCGATGACGCTCGCGGCGGCGACCGAAGCACACGTCAGGTCGGCCTTCACCTTGAGCGTGACCTGCTCCGGCTCGATCTCGGTGGGCGAGGAGGCCGAACGCTCCGGCCGCGTGAACCAGTCGTAGTTGCCGTCGAGCAGGACGAGATCCGGGCGGACCCGAAGATGGACGAGCGCCCGCTCGCCCGCCAGGCGAAGTGCTCGCAAGATCCCGATCTCATCTATCTCGGCGGCGCTCGCGTGCCCGATCGCCCAGCAACACGACCAGGACTCGATCCTTGGGACGAGGGACTCGCGCACTGCAGGTGCAAGGAGCTTGCTGTCTCGCAGGCCGGCGGGGGGCCGGCGTGTCGTGGCATCGACGACGACCAGTCCAACCGAGACTGGCCCTCCGAGCGAGCCGCGGCCCACTTCGTCGCATCCGGCGACGACGACACTGCCCGCGGCGAGCAGGTCGCGCTCGAGTTTGAGGTTCGGAGCGCGTCCCGAGGTCACGCCGGTTCTTTGTCCGGCCCGGCCGAAGCACTCACGCGCATGACGGTAGCTCCCGGTGCGCGGCCGGCGTGGACATCTTGCTGCTGACGAGCGTTACTTGCGAATAGTTAGTTATGCTTGCGGACGTGAACTTCTCAGACTCATCACGTTTCCGCGTCGCGGCAGTCGCCTTCCTGGCTGTTCTCGGGTTGGCCGTCTCCGTCGGCGGCACCTCGGCAGCATCCACCACGGCCAAGTCGACGACACACGGAACCGCCAGTGTCGCCTACGCCGGCTCTCTCGAGTTGTGGGCCGCCACGGACCTCGGCCCGAAATTCGAGGCCGCGACCGGTGACAGCTTTCAGGGCCGCGCGGCAGGCTCGGGCACGCTCGCCTCGGAGATCATCTCGAAGGAGATCTCGCCCGGAGTCTTCATGTCGGTCGGCAAGAAGAACATCAAGCGGCTCTGGCCGGTGGGCAGGTCGAAGTTCGTCATCCAGCTCGCAACCGACCCGCTCGTGGTGGCATACGACCCTCAGAGCAAGTTCGCGCCGGAGTTCAACGCCATCGCTGATCACAAGGCATCGTTCGCGTCTTTGTTCACACTGCTCAGCTCACCTGGGATCCGTGTCGGGCGCACCGACCCGAACGCCGACCCTCAAGGCGTCTACTTCATCTTGATGATGGAGCTCGCCCAGTCCACGCTCCACCTGTCCTACGACCCCGCAACGACGGTGCTCGGCGTCAGCAAGTCCACTCCCTTCGGGTTGCCGGCGCAGATGGTCGACGAGGACTCGCTCATCACAGACCTCCAGGCCGGTGAGTTCGACGCCACGAGCGCCTATCTGACCCAGGCGATCCAGTACCACTTGCACTACATCACGCTGCCGCAGAGCTTGAACTTCGCGATCCCCGCCGATAACGCCAACTACGGGAAGGTCAGCATCAGGCTCACGGGCGGAACCGTCGACCAGGGCGACCTGATCACCTTGAACATCACCCTTGTGCTGCCTGCGAACGCCAAGAGCGCTCCGTCGGCGACCGACCAGGCCGCGGACGACGCCTTTGTCGCATGGATTGTCTCGGGAGCAGGGCGCGCCCAGCTGAAGAAGGGCGGCTACCCGCTCACTCCGGAGGTCTACATCGGTGCCACCAGCGCCGACACGGCGGCGGCCACGTTGCCCAGCGATGTGCTGAGCGCGTTCACCGCCTCGGGTGGTACAACCTCGTCCTGATGAGAACCACCACCCCGGCAGGCAGTTTGGCCGCGGCCGGGGTGGTACCGGGGTTCCCCACGGCCGGCCGCGTCGTCGCCCGAGGTTCGACGGCGCTGGCGCTGCTGGGCGCGCTCGTCATCTGGCTGGCGCTGCTCGGGCCCTTCGCCGTGCTGATCCAGCACCTCTCGTTCCATTCCATCCGGGCGGCCCTGGGGCCGCCCGGAGCCCTCGACCCGCTCTGGGTGTCGCTCGGAGCGAGCGCGATCGCCCTCGGCGCCATGGTGCTGCTGGGCACGCCGCTCGCCTACCTGCTCGCCCGCGGCCGCCTGCCGCTGGCACGCCTCGTCGAGCTCGGCATCCTCCTCCCGCTCATGATGCCGCCGCTCGTGATCGGGCTGCTGCTCATCTTCCTCATCGGCCCTGAGGGAACGCTGGGCACTCTCCTGGCCGACATCCACTTGACGGGGGTGAACACGTTCTTCGCGCTCATCGTCGCCGAGTTCTACGAGGCTGCTCCCTTCTATGTGCTCGGCGCCCACGCGGCTTTCGCGTCGGTTGACCCCCGCATCGAACAGGACGCCACCTTGCTCGGTGACCGCCCGTTGCAAGCCTTCCGCCGTATCACCCTTCCCCTCGCTGCTCCCGGGCTGGCGACCGGCCTCGCGACCGCTTGGGCGCGCGCGATGGGCGCTTTCGGGGCCGTAGTCATCATCGCCTATTACCCCCGCGGGCTTCCGAACCAGATCTTCATAGCCTTCCAGGAGTTCAGCCTCTCCGGCGCGCTTCCCTTCGCGCTGCTGCTCGTAGTCGCGGCGCTCCCCCTCCCAGTGCTCGCCTATCTGTGGAGTGCGCGGACACGCTCGCGCGTCGCCGGGACCGAGGCACCGTGAACACCGCGCCCGCATCACTGCTCGAGGTCGACTTGGAGGTGGAGCGCAGACAGCTCACAGTCCAGGCCGGCTTCGGGCTCGAAGCCGGCGAACGTCTCGCGATCTTCGGCACCTCGGGGGCGGGCAAGACGACGATCCTCGAGTCGATCGCAGGCCTCACCCGCCTGAGCAGCGGCAAGGTCCGCATCGACGGCAAGCTCGTCGCCGGCAGGGCCAAAGGCGAGGCGGCACTGGAGCCTCGCGACAGGCAGGTCGCCCTCGTGCGCCAACCCACGACGCTGTTCCCCCACCTCACAGTCGAGCAGAACGTGGCGTACGGGATCCGCCGCTCCCCCACCCGAGGCCGTGTCGCGGAGCTGCTGGAACGCCTCGGGCTCACCGCTCTGGCCCGGGCGCGCGGCGCCGCTTTGTCCGGTGGCCAGCGTCAGCGCGTGGCGCTCGGGCGGGCGCTCGCGAGCCCGTTTCGCGTGCTGCTGCTCGACGAGCCCTTGTCGGCTGTCGACGTCGCGGCACGTGAGGCGCTACGCCTCCTCATGATCGAGACCTCCATCGAGCGCGACGCAGCAGGGATCCTCGTAACCCACGACCTCACCGAGGCGCAGGCCTTCGGCGATCAGCTCGGGATCATCGACGGCGGCAGGCTGCTGCAACTGGGTGGGGCGCACCAAGTGGTGCTCTCCCCCCTCAGTCGCCGCGTGGCGGAGCTGGTCGGCTATGGGGGCTTTGTCCCGGCGCCCTCGGCAGCAGACAGGTGGTTCGCGATCCACCCCGATCGGATCGTCCCCGGCGTTGCGCCAGAACGCGGCGTCGTCCTCACCGGGACCATCTTGTCAACGCGCCCATACGGGCCGCGATACGAATGCACGGTGGCCGAGCGTTCCGGAGAACAGTTCACCATCCATCTCGACCAGCCACTGGGCGCCGGCACCGAGTGCACCCTCACGGCACTCGACCCACCGGTCGTGGCGCCCTGATACGAATATGGGCTGATGACGACCGGCAACCACAGGGTCGACGAGCGCTTCCGACTTGCACGTCTCGCGCGGGGCTTGTCCCAGGGCGCGATGGCCGACATGGCCGGCGTGACGCGCCAGTCGATCTCGGGGATCGAGTCGGGCCGCTGGTCGCCCTCGCTCGAGGTCGCGCTCGCGCTCGCTGCAGCGCTCGGTACCAGCGTCGAGGACCTATTCGGCGCGACACCGGAGCTCCCGGCCCTCGATGCACGGCTCGCCGCTCCCGCACTCGCATCAGCGCGCCTGTTGCTGTCGGAGATCGACGGTGCTCCGGTCGCGTTTCCTCTCGTCGGCGACTACGGCTTCGTTCCGGGCTTTCGGCCCGCCCTCGCCCACGCGACCAGCACGCAGGCCGAGGCTGCCGGATCGCTCATCGCCACCCAGCCAATTGCCACCTTGCGCCCGAGCGTCGCGGTCGCCGGTTGCGATCCTGCACTCGCCCTCTTGGCCGGGCCCCTCGAACGCCACCGACCGCCGACGGGCCTCGTGTGGTGGGCCTGCAACAACACGGCCGGGCACCGGCTGCTCGAGGCCGGCACGGTACACGCAGCAGCCGTCCACCGCCGTGCCTCAGAACAGCAGCGGCGCCCCGAAGAGCACGAGGTCGTCGGCTTCGCCGCCTGGCGCGAAGGCCTCGTCGTCTCTTCCGAGCACGCCGGATCTGTGCACTGCCTTGCGGACGCCCTCGAGCTCGGCCTTCGTCTCGTCAACCGCGAGCCGGGCTCGGAGGCCCGCAGGCTGCTCGACGAGGCACTCGGCGCGCTCGGCGCTGAGCCGACGACGCTCCCCGGCTATGGCACGGCCTGTGGCGCCCACCTGCTCGTGGCGTCCTCGATCGCGGCCGGCTTGGGCGACATCGGGGTCGCAAGCGAGCCGGCCGCTTTGGCGTACGGACTTGGTTTCCTGCCATGGCAGGAGGAGATCTGCGAGCTCCACATCCCGCGTTCGCTGCTCGGCACACAGGAGATCCGCGCCCTTCTGGACGTGCTCGCCGGCAGTGAGCTCCCCGCCCAGCTGGCGGCGATCGCCGGCTACGACACCGGCCCCTGCGGCAAGGTTTCCGAGGCGTAGCCTGCACGACATGGCTGCCAGGACAGACGATCGCGGGGCGTCGCAGGAGGCCGACCACCCCAGCTCCGCCCGCCGCAGGGTCAACGTCGTCCCCCACACGCACTGGGACCGCGAGTGGTACGCGCCGTTCCGGACCTTCCAGCTCCGTCTCGTCGACCTCGTGGACAAGCTGCTCGTGCTCATGGAGTCCGACCCGTCGTATGCGCACTATCTGTTCGACGGCCAGATGGCGGCTGTGGACGACTACCTCGAGGCTCGTCCCGAGAACGAGGGCCGTCTTCGGCGCCTCGCGGCTTCGGGACGGATCACCTTTGGCCCCTGGTACGTCCTCATGGACGAATTCCTCGTCTCCGGCGAGACGATCGTGCGCAATTTGCAGCTCGGCCTCGAGCGCGCGGCCGCGTTCGGGGGCGCCATGGAGGTGGGCTACCTCCCCGACATGTTCGGCCACGTGGGCCAGATGCCCCAGCTGCTGAACGAGGCCGGCTTTGCCGATGCCGTCGTGTGGCGCGGCGTGCCGTCGGTCGTCGACAAGACCGCCTTTTGGTGGGCTTCGCCCGACGGCTCGACGGTGAGGGCCGAGTACCTTCCCGGCGGCTACTCGACCGGTGCGTCCGTGGGCGACGACGCAAACGCACTCGTGCGGCGTATCGAAGCTTTCGCTCAGGAAAGCTCGGGCTTCCTGATCAGGCCTGACGCAGCGCTCTTGTTCCCCAACGGAGGGGATCATCAAGAGCCTCAGCCGTGGCTCGGCCGGGTCGTGGCGGAGGCCAACTCCATCCAGGACCGTTTCGAGATCGTGATCTCCTCGCTGCCCGAGGCACTCGCCGGGGCTCCTCGCTCCGGCCTGCCGAGCTGGCAGGGCGAGCTCCGTTCAGGTGCCCGGGCGAACGTGTTGATGGGCGTCGCGTCGAACCGTGTGGACGTCAAGCAGGCCGCCGCCCGCGCCGAGCGGGCCCTCGAGCGGCTCGCAGAACCGTTGGCGGCTCTGCTCCTCGCACCCGACCGGTACCCGGAGGTGATGCTCCGCATCGCTTGGCGCGAGCTGGTGCGGAACTCGGCTCACGACTCGATCTGTGCCTGCTCGCACGACGAGGTCGCCGCCGCCGTGCTCCACCGCTACGCCGAGGCGACGCGGATCGCCGAGGGTGTCACCGAGCGCGCCCTCGCCCGCCTCGCCTCATCGTTGTCGCAGCCTTGCCACGTTGCCGTGAACCCGTCCTCCCGGCCTCGTTCGGGAGTCGTCGAGCTGATCGTCGGCGGGGAAGGACCGATCGAGGGCGCGCAGATCCTCGACGAGCGGTTCGGGCTCGCGGCCGACGTCGTGCTGACCACGACCGAGGTGCGCGGTGTCCTGTCCCAGTTCGGCGGACAGGACCAGCTGGGCGAGGGTGCCTACCTCGCCGGGGTCGAGGTCGAGGAGGACGACACGGGCATCGACGTCGTCGTCCGCGTCCGCCCGGAGCGCACGAACGAGTTGCAAGTCGAACAGATAAAGAACGACCTGCTCGCCCGGTTCGCTCTCCGGCCCGACGCTCAGGTCAGGGTGAAGCTCGACCAGGCGTCGTCCCGGCGAGTGCTGGCCCGCGTGGAGGACATCCCCAGCTTCGGCTGGAAGGCCTGGCAACCCCAGCCGCTGCGTGACCCGGTCGCCGCCACCGAAGGGGCCGACGGCCGGCTTGTGCTCGCCAACTCGCTCGTGGCGGTGACGCTCTCGCCTACCGACGGCACCTTTGACATAAATGGCGTGCCAGGTTTCAACCGCCTGATCGACTCCGGAGACTTCGGCGACACCTACAACTACTCACCCCCCGAGCACGACCTCGTCATCGACACACCGGTGTGGGCCAATTTGTCCCTGATCGAGTCCGGTCCCGTACGGGCCGTGGCCGTGGTCGAACGGATGTACCGCTGGCCCGAGAGGATCGACGAAGGCCGGCGCACGCGGACCGGCGAGCAAGAGGTCGTCGTCAGCTCCCTGATCGACGTCCGGGCCGGCGAGGCAACAGTCCGTGTCACGACGAGCTTCGACAACGTCTGCCGGGACCATCGGCTCAGGGCGTGGTTCCCGCTGCCCGAGCCGGCCGACCACTCGATCGCAGAGTGCGCCTTCGCTGTGGTGCAGCGTGGCCTCCTCGCCGAAGGCGGACCGAGCGAGCGGGCTCTCGCGACCTATCCCTCCCGACGCTTTGTGCGCGCCGGCGGGCTGACTGTCTGCCACGAAGGGCTGTGCGAGTACGAGCTCGTCGACCTGGCCGAGCCTGGCGAAGGGGGCGCTCTGGCGGCGCACGGCCTGGCGCTGACCTTGCTCAGGGCGACCGGCATGCTTTCCCGACTCACGATGCTCAACCGCCCTCTGCCGGCCGGGCCGGTCGACCATCTCGAAGGCCCGCAGCTGCAGGGGCCTCACACGATGCGATACGCGGTGGCCGTCGGCGTCGGCGTCGGGGACGGTTACGCACTCGCCGACGCCGCGTTCGGTGACCTGGCCGTCGTGGCAAGCCTGGGCGGAGGCCGGCTTCCGCTCGAGGCCTCGATGCTCTCGGTGACCGGTGCGGAGGTGAGCGCTGTCCGGCGTGTCGCCGGCGGTGCGCTCGAGGTCCGGGTGTTCAACC
>Ga0224558_1004213_pt1 | contig 11342 bp, 10 predicted proteins | sample 714S32024metaG_FD_180682 | JGI IMG/M metagenome (GOLD analysis project Ga0224558, IMG submission 180682) | Peat soil microbial communities from Stordalen Mire, Sweden - 717 S3 20-24 | ecosystem: Environmental > Terrestrial > Soil > Wetlands > Peat | place: Sweden: Norrbotten County, Stordalen... | reverse complement strand
GGGTTTGATGGCTGGCAGGCGGTCGGCAGGGGCAGATGGCGCGGCAGCCACCTTCGATGCTTTGGACGAGCCCAGGCGCCCGCCGACGAGCATCCCGGCGCCGAAACCGGCCAGGGCGAGGAGCGCGATCAGGATGACGCTATTTGCTCTCATGCGAACTTTCGCGCAAAACAATCAATGACCTTGAACCTACAACTTTCCCTCCAAGCGCAAAGGAAAAAGGCGCAGGGGCAACTTTAACCTTTGCCCGACGCCCTTTAGACGTTACCCTCCGGCTGAATGAAACACTCGGGCAAGGCCAGGAAGGCGGCCTTCAAGCTGATTCTGATCTCACTGATCGTGCTGGCGCTTGGCGCTTGTACCGCGGTGGTGGGCGCCATTATTGTCACCCTGGCCGTGGCGATAACCCCGGTGTTAATCGTGGTCTTAATCGTAGCCTGGGTCCTGTTCGCGCTGTTCACGCTCTACTTTTTCCGGGACCCGAAGGCGCGGGTGCCGGCGGGGCCCAACCTGGTGGTGGCCCCGGCGCATGGAAAGGTGGACGTGATCGGAACGGCGACGGAGTCGGAGTTCATGGGCGGCGAGTGCCAGCGGGTTTCCATTTTCCTGTCGGTCATTGATGTGCACGTGCAGAACGCGCCAGTGAGCGGAAAGGTCGCCTGGTTCAAATACACCACCGGCCAGTTCCTCAACGCGCTGAAGGCTGAATCGGCTATTTACAACGAGAACGTGCTGCTCGGATTCGAGGCGAGCGAGCCGCACGGGCAGAAGGTTGGTGTGCGGCTGATTGCCGGGGTGATCGCGCGGCGCATCGTGCCCTTTGTTCAGCAGGGCGACGAGGTCGTCCGCGGCGATCGCATCAGCCTGATCCAGTTCGGCTCGCGGGCAGACGTGTATCTGCCTCGCAACGCCAAGATCAAAGTGAAGGTGGACGATCACGTTGTCGGGGGCCAAACCGTGCTGGCGGTATTTGAATAATCGCGAGTTAGCATGACCAACCCGGTTATGGAAACCCCAGCTCCCAATCCCCCAGCCAACGGCACGGACGAGCCGAGGCTCAAGATTTATTTCCTGCCGAACCTGCTGACGGCGGCGAACCTGTTCTGCGGGTTCGTGGCGCTGACAAAGATCGTCGAAGCCAATATTTCGGGCGGCGATTACGAGCAGATTAAAGTGGCGCTAGGGTTCATTTTGCTGGCGTGCATCTTCGACTTGTTCGACGGGCGCGTCGCGCGGATGGGCGGGGTGGAAAGCCCCTTTGGGCGCGAGTTCGACTCGCTGGCCGACCTGATCTCGTTCGGGGCGGCGCCGGCTTTTCTGGTGCATCGAGTGGTGCTGAAAGATGTTATTCCGCTGCACCCGGAGTTTGGCTGGTTCATTGCCTCGATTTATCTGCTCTGCGGCGCGTTTCGCCTGGCGCGGTTCAACTGTCTGACAGCGATGCGCGCAGAGCATTCGAGAGACTTCCTGGGTTTTCCGATCCCATCGGCGGCGGGGTTGGTCGCCTCGCTGACGCTGTTCATGATCTGGTGGGACGAGAAGGACTTCGCCACCGGCAACTGGCGGTTCTTTCTGCCGGTCCTGCTGCTGTTCCTGTCGTGGATGATGGTGAGCAACGTGAAGTATCCGAGTTTCAAGACGCTGGATTTGCGGGCGACGCGGACCTTTACGAAGACGCTGGTGGCCATCCTGTTCCTGGGCAGCATCCTGATTTTCCGGGAGAAGATTCTGGTCTTCGTTCTGCCGGTGTTTTTCACGGCCTATCTGGTTTACGGGTTCATTCGGCCCCGCATTTCACGCCAGATGCGGCATGAGATTGAAGAGGAGGAGGAGGAGGAGGAAGGGCCAGCGGCGCCCGGTTGACCGCGCATGCCCGAGCTGCCGACTATTTTGGTTGCCGGTCTGACAGGCCTGATCAGCGGCTTGTTGCTCTCCATTCCGGTAGGGCCGATCAACCTGACGATCCTGAACGAGGGGGCGCGGCGCGGATTCAAATGGGCGGCACTGATCGGCTTGGGCGCGACAGTCATGGAGGTCATTTACTGCTTCATCGCCTTCACCAGTTTTGCCGCCTTCTTTACCCAGGGCTATGTGAAGCCGGCGATGCAGTTGTTCGGCTTCGTCTTCATGTTGTTCATCGGGATCAAATTCCTGCTCGCCAAGTCAGTGGAGACGCGCCCGGTGCGTTTAGGAGCGGCGGCAGACCGGATCGAGGCGCGGCTCGAAGAACGGCTGCACCCGCATTCAGCGTTCATGACCGGCCTGGTGCGGGTAATGGGCAACTTGGGGGTGCTGGTGTTCTGGGTTTTCCTGGCGCTGTTCTTCGGCTCGCACGACCTGGTAACGCCGGACTGGCCGGGCAAGCTTGCCTGTGTGGCGGGAGTCGCGGTGGGGACGGGCGGGTGGTTTCTCGGGCTAAGTTGGGTGGTGTCGCTCGGCCATGGGAGATGGAGCGAGAAGACGATGCTACGGGTGGAACACTATTCGGGCGCCTTGCTCCTGATTCTCTCGCTCGTTCAAGGCGGAATCATCATCTGGCAATTGCACAACCGGCACTGATGGCCGCCCGGCCAGCCGACCTCAAATCTTCACTTTGAACTGCTCGCCCTTCTTGAGCGAGGCGGCAAACGCGGCCAGCAACTCGGGAATCTTTTCCAGGTCCTTCAGGCTTACCACCTCCACCGGCGAGTGCATGTAGCGGTTGGGCAGGCTGACCAAGGCGCTGGCAATGCCGCCGCGCGTCCAGAAAATCGCGTCGGTGTCCGTGCCGCTGGTCGAGGACATGGTTTCATGCTGCAAGGGAATCTTCCGGGCTTTGGCCACCGCCTCAAGGCGCACCACGACTTCGGGATGGTTGCACCCCCCATGCGTGACGGTCGGCCCCTGGCCGACTTTGGTGTCGCCGTGCTGCTGCTTGCTGACGGTCGGGTAATCGGTCGCATGGGTTACGTCCACCACGAGCGCGACGTCCGGCTTGAGCGAATAGGCGATCTGGCGCGCGCCAAGCAGCCCGACTTCCTCCTGCACATTGGATACGGCACAGACCTCGGCCTGCAGCTTCGCTTTGGATTCCTTGAGCAGTCGAAGCGTCTCGGCCACGGCGAAGGTGCCGATGCGATTGTCAAAGGCTCGCGCCACGGCAAGGTCGTTGCGCAACAGATCGAATTCGTCAGTCAGCGTGATCGGGTCGCCGATGCGCACGATTTTCTCAGCGTCCTTGCGGCTGGCGACGCCGATGTCTATGAACAAATCGTGTATCTTCGGCGGTTTGGGGTCCTTTTCCTCCTTCATCAAGTGCGGGGCGACGTTGCCGACGACGCCTTTGACCGGGCCGTTGCGCGTGTGGATGACCACGCGCTGGGCTTTGGTGATAGCGGCGTCCACGCCACCCATCTTGCGGACGTAAATGAAGCCCTCGTCGTTGATGTAGTTTACCGCCATGGCGATTTCGTCGGCGTGGCCGGCGAGCATGAGCCGGGGCGAACCGCCCTTGTTGAGCACGGCGACGCAGTTGCCGTAGGCATCGGAGAAGGTCTCGTCAGCGAATTGTCCGGCATAATCCAGCCAGGCGCGCTGGCCGCGGGCTTCGTAGCCGACGGGACTGGGCGTGTTGACTAGTGTCTTGAGGAAGGTGAGTGATTGTTCGCGCATGGAGGCATTTAAGCGGCCCGCGGCAGGGCTTGAAAAGGAAAATCTCAGGCCGATGGTTCGAGCGTGACAGGGGAGGGCCTGCGAGTAGAATGTGCGGCACTATCATGCTCTGGCTGACTCACCGCCAGCTCAAGTCGAAGAACGTCGCCTCGCGTCGCAAAGCGGTGGAGCGGCTCTGCGACGCTCCCCAGCCACGCATCCTGGGGGCGCTTCGCGGTGCGCTCGGCGATGAGGACGCGGAAGTCCGCCGGCTGGCCGCCACCGCCCTGGGGAAATTGGAGGACGAGGACCGCATTGGACCCTTGCTTACTGCCTTGCATGACCGCGACGCGGACGTGCAAAAGGCCGCGATGGCGTCGCTGAAGCGAACCTCGGATGAACGGGTGCCCGCCGCGCTACTGCCGTTGCTGCGTCATGCGAACGCCGGCGTGCGCGGCTGCGCGGCGCAAGTGCTCGAACTCACCGGGTGGCGCCCCGTGAAGCCCGAGGATGAGATGTGGTTCCTGGTGGCCAAGGGCCAGTGCTCCCGCGTGGCTGTCTTTGGCGCGGCCGCCCTGCTGCCGCTGGAAATGGTGCTGAACTCCGGGCCCTATAGCTTGTGCGTGGCCGCGGTACAGGCCCTGGGCGAGATCGAGGACCGGCGTGTCGTTCGCCTGCTGCTTAAAGCACTCAAGTCCGATGATCCAGCGGTGTGCGCGGCCGCGGTGGATGCGCTGGCCAAGGTGGGCGTCCTGGAGGCCGCTGAACCGATCATCGGGATGTTGCACCACAAGAATGGCCCTGTGCGTTTGTCGGCCGTGGAAGCGCTGGGCAGTCTCGGGGTGCCGGGGGCGGCGGACGCGCTCCGCGGGTTGTTGAGCGATCCGATGTGGGATGTGCGGCGCGCCGCCGTCGAGACCCTGGGCCGGCTCAAGGATGATCGAGCGGTCGATGCGCTCACCCGCGCGCTGACTGACAAGGACGCCGACGTGAGGGAGGCGACGGCCACGGCGCTGGGCGGCATGAGCGACCGCCGGGCGATCGGTCCGTTGGTGTTGGCGCTCAAGGACTCGACCAGCAGCGTCAGGCGCATTGCCGCCGGCGCACTTTCCCGCATTGACGAGAACTGGAGCGCATCACCCGAGGCGCACGCCGCCGTGGAGGAGCTCAAGTCCGCCTTGTACGATCGCGACCCGGACGTGCGCCACTATGTCGGGCAATTGCTGGTCAGCCTGGGCGCGGCGGAACCCGAGACGCCTGCCGGGCCGGCCGCAAGCGAGGTGTCGGCTTCCGCCGTAGAGAAGCGCCGGAAGCTGGCCGTCAGCCTGTTCCTGGCCATTCTGTGCGACGCGGACCGCGATCTCCGGCAAGCCGCCGCCGAGGCCTTGGGGCGACTGGGCGAGCGCCGGGCCGAGTCTGCGCTCACGCGCGCTTTGCGGGACCCCGACGCGGCGGTCCGGTCGGCGGCCGAGCGGGGATTACAGGCGCTTGCGGGGGCGCGGATGGGTTCGGAGCCCCGGCTGTAACCTGAGTATTTTATGGGCGAGATTATCAAGCGGAAATCCTTCCTGTTTGTGGACGACAATGCCGAGTTCCTTGCCGGCATCCAGGGGCTATTCTCGGAAATGGCGCGCGGGAGGTGGGACATTTTTACGGCGGAGAATCACGCGCAGGCGCTGGAGCTGCTCGCCAGGCTGCCGGTGGACGTGGTGGTGGTGGACATCGGCATGCCGGTGATGGATGGTACCCAGTTCCTCCAGTTGCTGAGCCGCACGCATCCGGGCCAGCCGGTGGTGATGCTGACGGGGGAGACGACGGAGGAAAGACGCAAAACATGCCTGGAGAGCGGTGCGGTGCTGGTCCTCGAAAAGCCGGTTGCGCCGGACGGCTTTGCGGCCATCTTCGCCGCGCTGGATGCACTGGCGGAAGCGCAGCCGCAAGGGGGATTCCGGGGAATGATGCGGCGGGTGGGCTTACAGGAGGTGCTGCAGTTGGAGTGCCTGGGGCGCAAATCCTCGGTGCTGGAGATTTTCACCGGCAAGGTGCGCGGACGCATCTGCATTTGCGACGGCTCCATCGTGCACGCGGATTCGGGCGCGTTGCAGGGCGAGGTGGCGCTCTACGGCCTGCTGGCGCTGCGCGGGGGCGAGTTCAACCTGTTGCCCTATGCCGAGCCGCCCCGCCGCACCATCGAGGGTCATTGGGAATCCCTGCTGATGGAGGCGGCACGGTTAAGCGACGAAGGCCAGAAGTTTCTCGAACCGGATGAGGCCGGGCGGGGCGCGGCGGAACTGGGCCAACTCGCGGTGGCCGGGACCAAGGATCTCCTGCCGGGCCAGATGCGCATCGAAGAAATTGTTCTCTGCTCCGGCGCGGGCGAAGTGCTTTATGAATGGGAAACCAAGTCGCTGGAGCTTCGGCTGCGGTTGCTGGAGCAGATCGAGCAGCAAGCGACGCAGTTGGGCGGCTTGGCCCCGGTGGGCCGTTTCGACCGCTTGGAGATTCTAACCCCGGAGGAACGCATCGTCTGCCAGGTGCAGCCGGACCGGCGGCTGTTCGTGCGCCGGGCGGGCACCACAGCGACCGTCGCATGAACGAAGCCCTTCAGGGATTTCTTGATCGCAGCCTGCCTGTGCCGGGAGTAACGGCCTGCGGCGTGCGGCTGGCGGACCGGACTTTTGTCAGCCGCTGCTACAGCGACTGGCTCACGCCCGCGCAGGTCGAACAGGCCCTGAGCCGCCTGGCGCTGGCCGCCGACAGCCTGGGTTACCACGGCATCCAGCCAACCCGGTTGTGCTGGGTCTTCGAGCACGCCCGCATTCACGTGGCGTTGCGCAGGGACGCAGCCTGCCTGGCCTTTTTCGTGGAGAACCGGCCGGGCACCAGCCCCAAGCTGGAGGGCCTGCTGGAGGAGTTTGCGGGATTGCCGGCCTTGTGAAGGACCGGAGCCACGGCCTACCAGGAGCTTTCAGCCGGATGACTCAACCGAGTGCCGGCGGCTTGCCAGGACCGCTTGCTCGGCGGCGAGAATGCCTTCGCACATGGCGTTGGCATCGGCGGCCTGGCGCAGATCAACCAGCAGGTCGGTTTTCTGCGCCATCAGGCAAAGGCGGGCGAGGGTATGCAGGTGCATGCGGTCGTCGGGACAGCCGATCAAGAAGAACAGGTTGGTGGACTGGCCGTCCGGGGCGCCGAAGGGGATTTGCTGGATCGTCCGGCCCAGCGCGAGGAAGGCCGTCTCGAACAGATAGGACTCCGGGTTGCGTGAGTGGAGCAGGGCCAGCCCGCCCGGGATGCCGGTCGAGCACAACTCTTCCCGCGCCTCCAGGCCTTGCAGCAGAGCTTGCCGATCGCAGACACACCCCGTCTTCTCGGCAAGCGCCGCCATTTGGCGCAGGACGGAGGCCTTGGTCTTGACGGTCAGGGCGGGCTCGATGAACTCGGGGCGGATCATGTCCGGCATGATGGCTGCCTGTGGGACAATCTGCTGCGCGCCGTGGGAGGACTTTTGATGATACTCCGCCAGACGCCGGCCTTCCATGCCGAGGATGCGTTGGGAGGCCCAGGCATCCACTTCGACCTTGCGGAATACCAGGTGTTCCCCGCGCCGTTCGAACGGGATATCCCGATCCTTAACCAGCCGGTCGAGGTCGGCGCGGCTCAGATGGAGGTAGCGCGCCATCTCGTCGATCCCGAACGTCCGGTAAGGCATACGCCATAAGCCGCAACGCTGCCGCCGGTGAGGCCCGCAGGCGCGGTGTTAAGGTCAAATCAAGCCTTCGCCGCCTCAGCCCGCCGCGCGGCGTGCTGGTCAATTTGATACAGGCCGCTGCGGTTATCCCCGACCATCTCGAGTTTGGCCAGGATGTCGCCCACGTTCCGCTCCTCTTCGACCTGCTCGTCGAGGAACCACTTGAGGAAGGACAGCGTGGCATAGTCCTTCTCCGCGACGGCGAGTTCGTAGATGGCGCAGATGGAGGCGGAGACCTTCTGTTCGTGGCCGAGGCTGGCCTTGAAGGCGTCGTGGGGCGATTTGTAATCGCACTTGGGTTCGGAGATGGCCTGCAAGGTCACTTTGCCGCCGCGTTCGACAATGTATTTGAAGAACCGGTTGGCATGGCCGATTTCCTCCTTGCTCTGGAGTTGCATCCACTTGCCAAAGCCGGTGAAGGCGGTGCGCTCGAAATACGCCGCCATGCCGAGGTAGGCGTAAGCGGAGCAGAATTCGAGGTTGATTTGGTCGTTGAGGACCTTTTCGAGCTTGTTGGATAGTTTCATGATGGACTGAGTTTAAGGTTTATTGCGTTAGTTTGGCAAGCGGGGAGACGACAGGGCGGAAGGAAAATGTGGAAAGTAAGGGCCGCGCGCAAATAAGATCTGGAGGGCGCATTGGCTCACAGGAAAACCTTGCCCGAGGGGGGAAGGGTTTAAAGGATGATTTTCAACTGCCGTTTCCAGGTTGAATTGAGGGCCTGGAAGGGTAACCTCGTTGCGATATGATGCGATTCCCGGCCTCTCGATTACTTGGATTGGTCGGGCGGGCTGTTGGTGACGCCGCGCTCTTGGCGGCTCTGGCGGCGCCGCTGCGGGCCTGGACGGCGGAGCCGGAATGGCTCGTGCGCGATTGGCAAACCGAGGACGGCCTGCCGGACGCAAACGTCACCGCGATTCAGCAGACGCCCGACGGCTATCTGTGGGTGGGCACGCCGAAGGGCTTGGCGCGTTTCGATGGCGCCCAGTTCAAGGTATTTGACACCCGACGGGTTCCCGTGCTTGCGGAGCAACGGATTAGTGCGCTGCTGGCCGACCACCGGGGGGCGTTGTGGATCGGCTGCGAGTCAGGCCTCCTGCTGCGTTACGAACACGGGCGCTTCCAGCCGGTCAGCCTGCCAACAGGACGGCCCGGGCTGATGCCCGCGGCCGGATTCGTGCAGGAGCGCGAGGCCGAGTCAGGCGCCACCACCCGGTGGATGTGGGGACGCCCGACACAGTTCGCGGAGGACGAAGCTGGCGGCGTTTGGTCGATTTTGGACGGCGGCAGTCTGCTGCGCTGCTACGGTGGCGGGCCGACGCTTTATACTCAGACCAACGGTCTGCCACCAGGCGAGTTGGGTGGCCTTTGTGCTGACACGGCGGGTCAGCTCTGGCTGGCGGCGGGCAACACGCTGTTTTCTTGGCGTGGCGGCGCGTGGGCCGCTTCGCAAAATGCCGCGCCCCTGGGCGGTCCGTTGGGGTGCCTGGCCGCGGCCCGGCAGGGCGGCATCTGGGCAGCCGAGCCGCGCGGCTCCTGGCTCAAGGCCGGGGGACTGGTCCGGCGTTGTGAAGCTGGCCAATGGCGCGAGCGACTGGAGCCGACGCCCTGGATCCCCAATTCCTTGCGTTCGCAGGTGACGACCTTACTCGAGGACCACGTTGGCCGGGTGTGGATCGGCATGCTGTGGAACGGCATCTGGTTCTCCGAGGCCGGCCTTCCCTGGCGGCGGCTGCAAAGCGAAGGCCCGCTTTCGCAATGCATTATTACGTGCCTCTATGAGGATCGCGAGGGAGCCGTGTGGGTCGGCACGGTGGGCGAAGGCCTGCACCGCATCAGCCAACGCCCGGTGACGATGCTCAAGCTGCCCGCACCCGCTCAGGAGAGCATCATCACCACCAGTTGCGCGGCCCGCGACGGCAGTTTGTGGGCCGGCACCGACGGCGCTGGCGCCTTCCGGTATTCGGATGGGCATTTTCTGGCGTTCGACAGCGAACAGGGCCTTAGCGACCACCACGTATGTTCCATCCTGGAGGACAGCCACACTAATCTGTGGTTTGGCACTTGGGGTGGCTTATTCCATTTTGAGCAGGGCCGGTTCACGAGGGTCGAAGGTCCGCCAGAGCTGGGGCTGGCCGTGCTGGCGCTCTTCGAGGACCACATCGGACGGCTCTGGGTGGGCACGCCGCGAGGACTGGTTTGCCGACGAGAGCGGGAATGGTCGGTCCACCGCTTGCTGGCTGGCGACGCGTTCTTGGACATCCGCTCCTTTGCGGAGGATCCCGAAGGCAACCTGTGGGTCGGCACCATAGGCCAGGGCCTGTTCCGGCTGCGGGAAGACCAAGTTATCCAATTTCGGCACCGAGAGGGGTTCACTTCGCAAAATGCACGTTCGCTCTATTGCGACCCGGCGGGGGTTCTGTGGGTCGGCAGCGATGGGGCGGGCTTGTTCCGGCTTCAGGGCGGCCAATTCACCGCCTACACGAGCGCCGACGGTCTGCCCTGCGATACCATTAGCAGCATCCTCCCCGATCCCGCCGGCAGGCTTTGGATGAGCTCCGATAACGGCATTTTCGCCTGCTCAGCGGCAGCGCTGCAACATTATCATCGTGGCCACAGTCCCGCTTTATTGTGCGTGCGACTGACGCCCGCCGAGGGCCTGGGCAGCCGGAACTGCTCTGGCAGCGGCCAACCCGTGCCCAGTCACTCCGCCGACGGCCGCTTCTGGTTCCCCAACATGCGAGGTCTGGCCGTGTTTGACCCACGGACGCTCGCCCGAGCTCAACCGCCGTCGCCCAGGGTGCTGGTCGAGTCCGTCGTGGTGGATAGGACTGAGTTGGCCTCGATGGCGGGGGGCCAGGTGCACGTGCGTTCCAGTGCCCGACGTTTCGAGTTTCGTTATACGGTCCCCGACTTGGACGCGGCTCAGCCGTTGCGCTTCCGCTACAAACTCGATGGCATGGACCGTGACTGGACGGATGCCAAAAGCGAGCGCGCCGCTTCCTACAGCCAGTTGCCGCCCGGCAGGTACCAGTTCCGGGTCATGGCGGGCGGCGCTGATGGCGAGTGGCATGAGACGGCCACGCCGCTTTTGCTATACGTCATGCCCCGGCCTTGGGAACTGCGTTGGGTGCAGGTGCTAGCAGGCATGTTGCTCGTTGCGGCGGTCGCCGCTTCCATCCGGCTCAACGAGCGGCGCAGGCTGCGCCGCCGCCTCGAACGCCTCGAAATGCAGCAGGCCCTCGAAACTGAACGCCGTCGCATTGCCCGTGACCTGCACGACGACCTGGGCGCCAGTCTGACCGAGATCGTGCTGTTGGGCGAACTGGCCCGCGATCCCTCCCAACCCCCTGGTGCCCTCCAAGCCCAGGTCGTCAGCATCATGCAGAAAATCCGGCAGTTCGTGGCCGCGCTGGATGAAACGGTCTGGACGATCAACCCCAAGAACGATTCGCTGCCCAGCCTGGCCGACTTTCTCGCCGACTACGCCGAGCGTTTCCTGACTCCGACAGGGATTGGGTGCCGACTGGAGGTCGCAGAGCAGCTTCCGCCGGTACCGGTGCCGGCCAGTGTCCGCCACCACGTGCTGTTGGCCGTGAAGGAAGCGCTGAACAATGCCGTCCGCCATGCCGCTGCCCGCACCGTCTGGCTGAGGCTTCGCCTGCGCGCAGGGCAGCTCGCCATCGCTATCGCGGACGATGGGCGAGGCCTTGAGCTTCGGTCGGCGGGTCAGGGGGGGGATGGTCTCCAGAACATGCGCAGCCGAATGGAAGCCGTTCACGGGACGGTGCAGTTCGAGAGCCAGCCCGGAGGTGGCACCACCGTGACGTTCCTCCTCCCTCTGGCGTCCGACGTCTGACATCAGAACACGGAAGCTGCGGCGAATAATTTGATACCTTTCGGGATTGGAGGCTGATACCTTTTTGAGCAATCGAGCCGTCCTTTCCCGGGCGGCCAGAGT
>Ga0224558_1004212_pt1 | contig 11342 bp, 9 predicted proteins | sample 714S32024metaG_FD_180682 | JGI IMG/M metagenome (GOLD analysis project Ga0224558, IMG submission 180682) | Peat soil microbial communities from Stordalen Mire, Sweden - 717 S3 20-24 | ecosystem: Environmental > Terrestrial > Soil > Wetlands > Peat | place: Sweden: Norrbotten County, Stordalen... | reverse complement strand
TACACTGGTGCGTAATCCGCTTTTCGCAACGGAGGAGAGACGCGTGCCGGCAACCGTCGTCGTCGGGACCCAGTGGGGTGATGAGGGCAAGGGAAAGCTCACCGACCTCCTGGCCAAGGAGATGGAGCTGGTCGTCCGCTATCAGGGTGGCCACAACGCCGGCCACACCATCGTGGTGGACGGTGAGACCTTCGCCCTGCAGCTGGTGCCGAGCGGCATCCTCTACGACCACATCACCCCGGTCATCGGCAACGGCGTGGTGGTCGACCCCACGGTGCTGCTGGCCGAGGTGGACGTGCTGGAGGGCAAGGGCATCGACACCTCGCGGCTGCTGGTGAGCGGCAACGCCCACCTGATCATGCCCTATCACCACGAGCTCGATCAGCTGGCCGAGCGCTACCTGGGCAAGAACAAGCTGGGCACCACCAAGCGGGGGATCGGGCCGGCCTACGCCGACAAGTCCTCACGGGTCGGCCTCCGGGTCCAGGACCTCCTCGACCCCAAGATCTTCCGGCAGAAGCTCGACGTGGTGCTGAAGGAGAAGAACGCGGTCCTGGCCAAGGTCTACAACCGCCTGCCCCTGTCGGCCGACGAGATCTGCGCCGCCTACCTCGACCAGCTGGCCCCACGGGTGGCCCCGATGGTGGCCGACACGGTGGGGCTGGTCCACGACGCCCTCGAGCGCGGGGCCCACGTGCTGCTCGAAGGGGCCCAGGCCACCTTCCTCGACCTCGACCACGGGACCTATCCCTTCGTGACGTCGTCCAACCCGGTGGCCGGCGGTGCCTGCACCGGGGCCGGCGTCGGCCCCCGCTACATCGACGAGGTCATCGGCATCGCCAAGGCGTACGTGACCCGGGTGGGGAGCGGGCCGTTCCCCACCGAGCTCACCGACGAGATCGGCGACACGCTGGTCGACCGCGGCCGCGAGTACGGGGTCAACACCGGGCGCCGGCGCCGACCCGGATGGTTCGACGCGGTGATGATGCGCCAGGCGGTGCGGCTCAACTCGCTGTCCGAAGTGGCCCTGACCAAGCTCGACGTGCTCGACACCTTCGACACGGTCAAGGTGTGCGTGGCTTACGAGGCCGGCGGCGAGCGCTTCACCCACCCGCCCTACCACCAGTCGGTCTTCCACCAGGTGACGCCGGTCTACGAGGAGCTGCCCGGGTGGAAGACGGACCTCTCGGGGGCCACCGAGATCGGCGACCTCCCCCAAGCGGCGCGCGACTACGTGCACTTCCTCGCCGAGCAGATCGGAACGCCGGTCCGGCTGGTGGGCGTGGGCCCCGGCCGCGACCAGTTCGTGCGCTTCGCCGCATGAGCGGGACCTCCTCCGAGGGCCCCGGCATCAGGACCGTCTGCGTCGTCGGGTCCGGTGGGCGTGAGCACGCGCTTGCCGTCGTCCTCGGGCGCACCGCCGAGGTCGTCGTGACGCCTGGCAACCCGGGCATCGCCGGGGTGACCGCCGAGGGCCACGCCATCACCAGCGTGGCCACGCCGGCCGAGGAGATCGACGCCGACCTCTACGTCATCGGCCCGGAGGCCCCCCTGGTCGACGGGTTGGCCGACCGCCTGCGGGCAGCCGGGCGCCTGGTCTTCGGACCGGGGGCGGACGGTGCCCGGCTCGAGGGCTCGAAGGCGTTCATGAAGGAGCTGCTCGACGAGGCGGGCGTGCCCACCGCCCGCTTCGGGGTCTTCGCCGACCCGTCTGCGGCCAAGTCCTTCCTGCACTCCCTGCCCGGCCCGTGGGTAGTGAAGACGGACGGCCTGGCCGCCGGCAAGGGCGTCCTGGTCACCGACTCGCTGGCCGAGGCCGAGGCCGACATCGACGCCAAGCTCTGCGGCGACGCCTTCGGTGACGCCGGCCGCCGGGTGGTGGTGGAGGAGGGGCTGGTCGGACCGGAGTGCTCGCTGCTCGTACTGTGCGACGGACAGCGACTCACCCCTCTGGCCCCCGCCCAGGACTTCAAACGCCTGGGCGACGCCGACGCCGGGCCCAACACCGGCGGGATGGGGGCGTACTCGCCGGTGCCCTTCGTCGACGACGACCAGGTCGACCGGCTGGTCGAGGAGGCGGTGGCGCCGCTGATGGCCGCCCTGCGGGCCCGGGGGATCGACTACCGCGGCGTGCTCTACGCCGGATTGATGCTCACCCCCGACGGACCCCGGGTCCTCGAGTTCAACGTGCGGTTCGGCGACCCCGAGACCCAGGTGGTGCTGCCGCGGCTGGAGGGCGACCTCACTGCGCTGCTGGCCGAGGTGGCCGCCGGCGCCCTGTCCTCCCGGCCCCGCTTCACCGACCAGGCTGCGGTGTGCGTCGTGCTGGCCTCGGAGGGCTACCCCGAGTCATCCCGCACCGGCGATGTCATCACCGGGCTCGATGATGCCGCACGGATCGACGGGGTCACCGTGTTCCACGCCGGGACCGCCCCGGCTGACGGGCCCCCCGGAGGAGTGGTCACCGCCGGGGGGCGGGTGCTGGGCGTAACCGCTCTCGGGGCCAACCTGGGCCAGGCCCGGGAGCGGGCCTACCGGGGCGTGGATGCCATCTCGTGGCCGGGCGTTCAGGCGCGTTCCGACATCGCCCTGGCCGCGTCGGCAGGCCCGTCCGACCCCGCTGCGGTGCCCGAACGACAGGAGGCCGTCCGGTGATCCCCCGCTACGCACCGAAGGAGATGGCCGCGCTCTTCTCCGACGAGGCCCGCTTGGCCATGTGGCTCGAGGTCGAGCTGCTGGCCACCGACGGCTGGGTCGAAGTCGGCGACGTCCCGAGCGAGGCCGCCGCGGCGTGCCGGGACCGCGCTCCCGTGGTCGACGCCGCCTTCGTCGAGGCGGTGGGCGACCGCGAGCGGATCACCGACCACGACGTGGCCGCTTTCGTCGACGTGGTGCAGGCCGCCATCGGCGAGCCCGAGGGCTCGTGGATCCACTACGGCCTGACCTCGTCCGACGTGGTGGACACCGCGCTCTGCGCCACCCTGACCCGGGCCTCCGACCTCCTCATCGACGCCGCGTCCGACCTCGTCGCCGCGCTCAAGGCCCGGGCCCTCGGTTGCATCGAGGTACCGGTGACCGGCCGGACCCACGGGATGCATGCCGAGGCGACCACCTTCGGGGCCAAGTTCGCGCTGTGGGCGTTGCAGGCCGATCGCGATCTCCAGCGGCTGCGGGGCGCCCGCCAGCGGGTGGCGGTGGGCAAGCTGTCCGGGGCGGTCGGCACCTACTCCAACATCGACCCCCGGGTGGAGGAGTACGTCTGCCGCTCGCTGGGGCTGACGCCGACCCCGGCCACCCAGGTGGTGGCCCGGGACCGGCACGCCGAGTACCTGTGGGCCTGCGCCTCGGTCGGGGCCACCATTGAGCTCATCGCCACCGAGGTCCGCCACATGGCCCGCAGCGAGCTCGGCGAGGCCGAGGAGCCGTTCAAGCCGGGCCAGAAGGGCAGCTCGGCCATGCCCCACAAGCGCAACCCCATCCTGTCGGAGCGGCTGTGCGGACTGGCCCGGGTGCTCCGCGGCTACCTGTCGGCCGGCCTCGAGGACGTCGCTCTCTGGCACGAGCGGGACATCTCCCACAGCTCGGTCGAGCGGGTGGTCCTCCCCGACGCCTCCGCCCTCACCCTCTACATGCTCCAGAAGGCCAAGGGACTGGTCGAAGGACTGGTCCTCCATCCCGAGCGGGCGCTGGCCACCCTCACCGAGGGCAGCCACGGACTGGTGTTCAGCCAGTCGGTCCTACTGGCCCTGGTGAGCGGGGGACTCAGCCGCGACGCCGCCTACCGCATCGTCCAGCGGGACGCCCGGGCGGCCTGGACCGACGGCCGCCCGTTCCGCCAGGTCCTCGACGAGGACCCCGAGGTCACCCTGTCGGCCGCGGCCCTGGACGAGGCCTTCGACCTGACCCGCGCGCTGCGCCACGTCCACCGATTCACCGATGCCCTGGAGGAGCTCGCCCCATGACCGATCCGCCCCGTCGACCGTTGCCCCTCATCCAGTCGGGCAAGGTCCGTGAGCTCTACGACGCCGGTGACGGCCGGCTGCTGATGGTGGCCACCGACCGGATCTCCGCCTTCGACGTGATCATGGCGGAGCCCATCCCCGACAAGGGCCGGGTCCTCACCGCCATGACCGCCTTCTGGCTCGACGAGCTCTCGGATCTCGCGCCCAACCACTTGATCAGTGCCGACACCGCCGACTTCCCCGCCGGGGCCGCGGCCCTGCCCGGCGGGTACGGGTACCTGGCCGGCCGTTCGATGCTGGTGCACCGGGCCGAGATGCTCGACATCGAGTGCATCGTCCGTGGCTACCTGGCCGGGTCGGCCTACAAGGAGTACGAGCGGGAGGGGACGGTGCACGGCACGCCCATGCCCGCCGGGCTCCGCCATGCCGACCGGCTTTCCGAGCCCGTCTTCACGCCGTCCACCAAGGCCACCGAGGGGCACGACCTCAACATCGGGATGGCCGAGGCGGTCGATATCGTGGGCCGAGAGGCGGCCGAGGCCGCAGCCGCGCTGTGCCTGGCCGCATACTCCCGGGCCGCGACCCGGGCCGAGGAGCAGGGCATCGTCATCTGCGACACCAAGTTCGAGCTCGGGTACATCGACGGAGCCCTGTCCCTCTGCGACGAGGTGCTGACCCCGGACTCGTCCCGCTTCTGGCCGGCCGACGACTGCGCACCGGGGACCAACCCGCCCAGCTTCGACAAGCAGCAGTTGCGCGACTGGCTCGAGGACCAGCCGTGGGACAAGCGACCACCACCGCCACCGCTGCCCGACCAGATCGTGACCGCCACCTCGACCCGGTACGTCGCGGCCTACGAGCGGGTCTGCGGCCGGTCGCTCTCCGACTGGTACGGTGCCTGACCGTGGCCCCGTCAGAGCTCTTCTCGGTGCTGGTCGAGGTCCGACTGCGCGATGGGATCGCCGATCCGCAGGGCGCGACCATCGAGCGGGCCCTGCCCGCCCTCGGCCTTACCGGCGTCAGCGGGGTGCGGGCGGGAAAGTCCTTCCGCTTCGACATCGCTGCCCCGGACCGTGACGAGGCCCTGGCCCTGGCCACTGTGGTGGCCGATCGTCTCCTGGCCAACCCGGTCATCGAGGAGTCATCGGTGGCCGTGGCGCCGGCGTCGCTGGCCGGTTCGCCTGGCCCGCCGGAGGCGGCGGCCTGATGGCGCCCCGGGTCGGCGTCGTGCTCTTCCCGGGCACCAACTGCGAGTACGACGCCGTGCAGGCCGTGCAGCGCCTGGGGGGAGCGGCCGACCTGGTGTGGCACGGCGACACGTCGGTCGCCGGGTACGACGCACTGATTCTGCCCGGCGGCTTCGCCCACGGTGACTACCTGCGCCCGGGGGCGATCGCCCGGTTCTCCCCGATCATGGACGCGGTGGGGAGGTTCGCGGCCGACGGGGGTCCCGTGGTCGGCATCTGCAACGGGTTCCAGGTGCTCACCGAGGCCGGACTGCTCCCCGGGGCCCTGCAGAAGAACCGCGGGCTCCGCTTCCTCTGCGCCACGGTGGCCGTGCGGGTCGAGACGTCGGACTCGGTGCTGACCGCCGGCGTTCCCGTCGGAGCCGAGCTGCGAATTCCCATCAATCACTTCGAGGGCAATTACACCTGTGACGAGCGCACACTGGCCGTGCTCCGTGCCGAGGACCGGGTCGTGTTGCGCTACGTCGACAACCCGAACGGATCGGTCGACAGCATCGCCGGTGTCTGCAACGAGGCCCGGAACGTGGTCGGGCTCATGCCCCATCCCGAGCGGGCGTCGGACCCCATGCTCGGGTCGGTTGACGGCTCGGTGCTGCTGCACGCCCTATTGCGCTCGGCCGAGCCCCAGGCCACCGCCACCGTCGCCTGATCCGGACCGGGTCGCCGCTGCGGCGGTCCCGGTCGAGCGCGGTCAGCCGCGTGTGCGGGGGATCTTCGCCTGCTGTAGCACCGAGGCGCTGACCCCGACGGTGCGCCAGGCGGAGTACGAGATGCCCTTGCGTTCGCCGTAGGCCCGGGCGACCTTGATGAAACCCTTCTCCAGGGCGGCGACATCCACCGTCTCACCGGTGTGGGAGAGCTCGGACTCGAGCCGCTGCTTCTCCTCCACCAGATGGAGCCGGGCCAGGGGGTCGACGGTCGGCAGGGTGCTGTCGATGGTGGACAGGCGCTTCTTGATCGAGTCCGGCGTCCGCTTGCGGCCACGCCGGGGCTTCGTCGACTCGAGCGCCTCGAGGTAGCGGCGGACGGTCCGTCCCTCCTCGCGCCCTTTGGCCAATGCCGCCTTGTGGTCGGCTGACATAGGGGTCTTCTTACGGGATTTCGTCGAGGTCGTCGCTGCCATGCGGAGAGCCTCTCAGAGTTCTCCATTCATCGCAACCCGGGATCGAATCCGGCTCCATGAACAGTTGAGTCGGGCAGTGGCTTTGGTGAAGAAACAGCCCGGTCCGGCCCGGAATGACGAAATTGGCGGCGAACGCCCTTGCCAGTCACCGCCGGCTGGTACCCGAACCATTGAGTCATGACGGTGGGCGAACCGTCGGTCCATTGTGGTCGTCGGGGGCAGCCGATTGCTGGCAGGGACCGGGGCATCGAGCCTCCGGGCGCCACCTGACGACCGAGTCGGGCGCTCCGGCATCGTCATATCGGCCCACCGGCAATGGGCCGAGCCCTCGCCGATCGTCCCCCGGACGGGAACCAATGGAACCTCGGCGTCGTCGGTCGCGCACCTCCCCCAGGGCCGGCCGGGCGGAGTGATGCCTTCCGTCGGCCGGCCTCGACACGGCACGGTCCTGCGGCGATCTCCGGACAACAAGGGCACAGTCGATCGCCCGGGTGGCGCCAAATGGCGCCCTGGCACCAACGTATGGCGCCGGACGCCCCGATCGACCGTCGCGCCTGGGCCGCTCCGCGACCGGGACGGGCCGGTATCGAAACGTGTGCCGGGTACGCTCGGTACGGCGGGCGAGACGACGATCCGATGGCGAAGAGAGAGAGCACGTGACGGTCGAACCGAGGTCCGAATCCACCGAGCCGCTCCACCGGGCGCTCGGCCTCACCGACGGCGAGCGCGACGAGGTGGAGGCCATCCTCCGCCGCCCTCCCAACCATCTCGAGCTGGCCCTGTTCGCGGTCATGTGGAGCGAGCACTGCTCCTACAAGTCGTCGCGGGTCCACCTGAAGCGTCTGCCCACCGAGGCTCCCCACGTCCTGGTCGGCCCAGGGGAGAACGCCGGGGTCATCGACGCCGGCGACGGGATCGCCGTGGCCATCCGCATCGAGAGCCACAACCACCCCTCGGCCATCGAGCCCTACCAGGGCGCGGCCACCGGTGTCGGCGGGATCCTGCGGGACATCTTCACCATGGGGGCCCGTCCGATCGCCGTGATGGACCCCCTCTTCTTCGGCGACCCGACCGATGCCCGTCAGCAGTGGCTCATCGAGGGGGTGGTGGCCGGCATCTCGGGGTACGGCAACTCGGTGGGTGTGCCGACCGTCGGCGGCGAGCTGACCTTCGACCCCTGCTACTCGCAGAACCCCTTGGTCAACGTGCTGTGCATGGGGGTGCTCCCCACCGAACGGTTGGTCCTCGGTCAGGCCTCGGGGGTCGGGAACCTGGCCGTCCTGCTCGGGTCGGCGACCGGCCGGGACGGGATCGGCGGGGTCAGCGTGCTGGCGTCGGCCGGGTTCGGCGGCGGGGACGGCGAGGAGGAGGCGGCCAAGCGTCCGAGCGTCCAGGTGGGGGACCCCTACGAGGAGAAGCGGCTGATCGAGGCCTGTCTCGAGCTGCTCGACGCCAAGCTGGTGGTGGGCATCCAGGATCTGGGAGGGGCCGGCCTGGTGTGCGCCACCAGCGAGACCGCGGCGCGTGGCGGGGTGGGGATGGACGTCGACGTGTCGGCGGTGCCCCGGCGCGAGCCGGGCATGGCCCCCTATGAGGTCATGACGTCCGAGAGCCAGGAGCGGATGCTGGCCATCGTCACGCCGGGCGACCTGGCCCGGGTGGAGGAGCTGTGCCGTCGCTGGGAGGTGCGGTCCGCGGTGGTGGGGCGGGTGACCGAGCCGCCGGCCGGCCGGCCCGGGCGGCTACGCATCGTGGACGGCTTCGACGGCGAGGTGCTCGGCGACGTTCCGGCGGCCGCACTGAGTGACGAGGCGCCGCTCTACCACCGGCCCATGGCACGGCCCGGTGACCAGGGGGCGAGGGAGGCCGACGATCCCGGTGCCCTGGCGGCACCCGCCGACTGCGGCGCCGACGTGGTCGCGTTGCTGACCGACCCGTCGTGGGTCTACCGCCAGTACGACCACCAGCTCTTCCTCAACACGGTTGACGGTCCCGGTGGCGACGCCGCCGTCCTCCGCCTGGCCGCCCCCGGCCTGCCCGCCTCGGAGCGGGGGTTGGCCCTGACCACCGACTCCAACCCAGCCTGGTGCGCCATCGACCCCCGCGCCGGTACCGCGGCCACCGTGGCCGAGGGTGCACTCAACGTCGCCTGCGCCGGGGCCCGGCCGATGGCCGTGGTCAACTGTCTCAATTTCGGCAACCCCGAGCACCCCGAGGTCATGTGGCAGCTTTCCGAGGCCATCGACGGCATGGCCGAGGCGTGCCTGGCCCTGGGCCTTCCCGTCATCGGGGGCAACGTGAGCCTCTACAACGAGAGCTTCGGTGCGGACATCGACCCGACCCCGGTCATCGGCGTGCTCGGCCTCGTCGACCGTCTGGCCAACCGTCCGCCCGGGGTCACCCTGGTGGAGGGGGCGTCGATCGTCCTGCTGGACGCCAGCATCGGGGCGACCACCAACCGTCGGAACCCGCCGTCCCTCGGAGGCTCGCGATGGGCGGTCGAGCGGCGAGGCCACCGCAACGGCTCGCTTCCCGCGCTCGACCTGGTCGGCCATCGGCAGCTGGTGGAGTTCGTCACCGCCATCGTGGCCGAGGGGGTCGGCGCCACCGGTCCGGGGACCCCACCGGCTCCACCCCTCGTGTCCGGCATCCATGACGTGTCCGGGGGCGGCCTCGGCGTGGCGCTGGCCGAATTGTCCGTCCGGTCCGGCGTCGGCGTGCGAGTGGCCGGGGTGGCCGACCACCACGAGCTGTTCACGGAGGCCCCGTCGCGGGTGGTGGTGTGCACCACCCGGCGGAGCGAGCTCATCACCCGGGCCGCCGAGGCCGGCGTGGGGTTCCGGGTGCTGGGGGAGGCCGGCGGCGACCGGGTGGTCGTCGAGGGCCTGGTTGACGTGGGAGTGGACGAGGCCAGCAGCTCGTGGCGGAACCGTCTTCCCGACCTGCTCGACGAGTTGGCTCCAGCCACCGACTGAGTCCACCGACGGGACGACCCGTCGGTGGGGTGGTCATCCGCCAGGGCGCCGGTCCTCGAGTAGGGACAGCACGGCATCGGGCACCTTCAGGTCTCCCCGGCCGGTGCCCACCCGCAGATCCGGTTTGATCGTCCCGTGATGGTCGGATCCGCCGGTGACCACCAGGTCGAAGCGCCGGGCCAGGTTTCCGAGCTCGGCCCGTTGGCGGGGGGAGTAGCGACCGTAGACGGCCTCGATCCCGACGATGCCCACCTCGGCGAGCGCCCCGACCGCCCGGGCCAGGTCAGGACCGTGCAGGCCCAGGCTGTAGGGGTGGGCGAGGACCGCCACGCCACCGGACCGGTGGGCCAATCGGGCCACGTCCTCGGCGCTCAGCCGCGACTTCGCCACGAAGGCCGGTCGCCCGTGGGCCAGGTAGCGGTCGAAGGCGTCGTCGATCGAATCGACGGCACCGAGCGCCACCATCACCGTGGCGAAGTGGGGACGGCCCACGCCGGACTCGCCCCCGGCCTCGGCGACGACCATGTCCCAGGTGATGGGGATCCCGAGGGCGGCCAGCCGATCGGCGAGCGCCAGGTTGCGCCGCCGCCGGTCCTCCCGGAGGCGGGCCAGCTCCTGGCCGAGGGGGCTGGCGTCGTCGTCCACGAAGTAGACCAGCACGTGCATGCCTCCCGGGCCCGCCGGGAGGCAGGAGACCTCGCAGCCGGCCACGAACCTGATGCCGAGCGCGGTGGCCCGCCGGCCGGCCGGCCCGAGTCCGGCCAGCGAATCGTGGTCGGTGAGGGCGACCGCGCTGCAGCCCGCCTCGACAGCCAGCTCGGGGATCCGCTCCGGAAGATCGCTGCCGTCCGAGACGTTCGAATGGGTGTGGAGGTCGATCACCACCGCGAGGCTACCGGGGCCTGTCCCGGCCGCTCCGGGAGGCGGGCGCCGGCCGCCGTCGGCCCTCCCCACTAGGCTGGAGTGGCACGGTCAGGTGTTTGTGTGGCCTAATCGTGGCGAACGACGAGCCCGACGACCCCCGGTGTGTGCGGTGACCACTCGATGATGGAGGCCAAGGAAGCGTGCGGCGTCTTCGGGGTTTACGCCCCGGGGCGCTCTGTGGCACATCTGACCTTCGACGGCCTCTACGCCCTGCAGCACCGTGGCCAGGAATCGGCGGGCATGGCGGTCAGCGACGGCGACGTCATCACCGTCATGAAGGACATGGGCCTGGTGACGACCGTCTTCGACGAGCGGAAGCTGTCCGGCCTCCGGGGCCACATGGCCATCGGGCACACCCGGTACTCGACCGCCGGATCGAGCGACTGGATGCACGCCCAGCCGGTCTTCCGCGGCGTGGGGCGGGCCGGGTTCGGCCTGGCCCACAACGGGAACCTCACCAACACCGCAGCCCTGGGCGAAGCGGCCGGAATGCTTCCCGGCCTGGTGTCGTCCGACAGCGATCTGGTGGCCGAGCTGTTGGGCCGGGCCTTTCCGGCCGACGACCCGGATCGCACCCGGGCCGAGGTGGCCGACGATCTCGAGCGGGCCCTCCGGGTGGTGCTCCCCTCGGTGGAGGGCGCCTTCTCGTTCGTGCTCATGGATGCCGACCGGATCATCGGCGTACGGGATCCCAACGGCTTCCGCCCCCTGTGCCTGGGTCGTCTCGAGGCGACCGACGAGTTCGAGCAAGGTTGGGTGTTGGCCTCCGAGTCGCCGGCCCTCGACGTGATCGGCGCCACCTTCATCCGCGAGCTCGAGCCGGGCGAGATGGTGGTGATCGACGGCAAGGAGGTGCGCTCGGAGCGCCCGTTCCCCGAGGAGCGGCTCGACCCGAAGCTCTGCATCTTCGAGTTCGTCTACTTCGCCCGACCGGACACGAGGCTGTACGGCAACGAGGTGCACGGCGCCCGGCGCCGGATGGGCCAGCTGCTGGCCACCCAGGCCCCCGTGCCGGCCGACCTGGTGATGGGCGTGCCCGACTCGGGCGTCCCGGCCGCCGAGGGGTACGCGGTGGCCTCGGGGATCCCCTACGGGCAGGGCCTGGTCAAGA
>Ga0224558_1004211_pt1 | contig 11346 bp, 8 predicted proteins | sample 714S32024metaG_FD_180682 | JGI IMG/M metagenome (GOLD analysis project Ga0224558, IMG submission 180682) | Peat soil microbial communities from Stordalen Mire, Sweden - 717 S3 20-24 | ecosystem: Environmental > Terrestrial > Soil > Wetlands > Peat | place: Sweden: Norrbotten County, Stordalen... | reverse complement strand
GAGCTAGTGGCATGGCCGGGAACGTGCCGGTCACTTTCAGCAAGGCAATGTCAAGTGCGGCGTCTTTCCTGACCAACTGGGCCGCAATGGAGCCGCCGGGCGTTCTGACATGGAAATAAGTCGCCCCCTGCACCACGTGTGCGCAAGTCACCAAGTAACCGTCGTCAGTGACAAAGAAGCCCGTGCCTGTAGCCATCGTCCGTTCGCCAATTTCGGGCGGTGGCGAAATGTCATCTGACCCCGCCTCCCCAGCTTCCTCCTTTGTCCCGAACACGGAAGCGCGGTGTTGACCCTCCGCAATTTGATTACGGGTCATTTGTCTCTCAAGAGATTTGCGCAAGGTGAACGCGGCTTGAAAAGGTTTCGCCGCCGCGCTATTCTGAACTTGGACCAGGGTTTTGGTCTTGGCTTCCCCATCAATCAAGATTTGGGCACTTGCCTTCTCCATCCTCACGAAGGTTACTTTAACAGGCCCAATCGGCGTGGTAACCAAAGCGCTTCGCCCGCATTCGATGGAGGTTCCATTAAAATTAACAAATGGTACTCTAGGCGGCGCATCAATAAAACCATCGCACATGAGCAAGTCGGCTGGTTTAGCCTGAGCCAAAACTAGGTTGCACCATTTATAGGCCTCAACGTAATTCTGCGGTGCCCCCTGACCGTTCGCAAAGGCAATCCCTAAGTTGTTTTGCGCCGTGGCATCACCTTGCTCCGCCGCCTTGCGATACCACTTGACCGCCTCAGCGTAGTCCTGCGGCACGCTTATCCCTCTGGCGTAATAATAACCGAGGGCACCTTGCGCCATTGCTAACCCCTGTTCCGCCGCCTTGCGGAACCACTTGACCGCCTCAGCGTAATCCTGCGGCACTCCCTGGCCTGCACCAAAGCTCAAGCCAAGGCTCAATTGCCCTCTGGCATCACCTTGCTCCGCCGCCTTGCGGAACCATTTAACCGCTTCCGCATAGTCCTGCGGCACCCCCTGACCGCGCAAATAGCTTCCACCCAGATTGCATTGGGCATGGGCATTTGTGTAACCCTGTTCCGCCGCCTTCCGATACCACTTGACCGCCTCAGCGTAGTCCTGCGGCACCCCCTGACCGTTCGCAAAGGCAACCCCTAAGTTGTTTTGCCCTCTGGCATCACCTTGCTCCGCCGCCTTGCGGGACCACATGACAGCTTGGTCAAAATCCTGAACCACACCTTCCCCTATGGCGTAATAATGACCGAGGGCAGCCTGCGCCTTTGCTAACCCCTGTTCCGCCGCCTTCCGATACCAAACTGCCGCCTTTTCGTGGTCCACAGGCACGCCATCGCCTTTCCCGCACCGCACGCCAAGGTCGAATTGCGCCGATGCATCACCATTGTTAGCGCGAGCCTCCAGGTTCTTTAGGTCATTGGTTTCGGCCAACGGAACAGGCAGAGAAGGAGATTGATTGGCACCGGCAGTCTGTTTTATCAGTTGTTGTTTTTTCGGGGGCTGGGAGCGGTCATAGCTCCAGGCAGCAAGGCACGCAGCGCCAACAGCAAGACACACGACCAATAGTTTTACAGCCATCTTCATTGTCTCAATTCCGGTGCGGAGTGTCCCCAAAGCGGGCATAGCGGCGACACTGCCGCTGTCACTGACATATTGAGCACTCCTTGTGCCCGACTTTGCCTCAAGTGTAAGCAGGTGTTTGTGCGGTCGTTGGGATAATGGGGCGCGTGAAAGTCTCAGTCACTCACGGGCCGCGACTGTGAACAAGGGGAAGGCTGCTCAACATCCAGTCACGCGGCGACCGTTGGCGAGCGCACCGCCGAGCGCATGCGGGAGCTTGCCGGAGTCGTTCACGGCACATATTGCAGGCGGAAAAAGCCGATGCCATTCGTGATGAAAATATATTGCGAATTTATCACGTCAGTCGGGCTGAATAATCCGCCATTCCAATTCGCCCACGCTCCGCCGATGTCCGGCTTGAATTGAATCTGATAATTGTCGTATGGAGCCAGGGAAGCGGAATCCAGCCGCATCACCGGCTGAACCGTGGGTGATAAAGACGCCGCTGGCGGTGGATCAATCTGCACCGTGACCATGTTGGTATAGCCGATGCCTGCGCTGGTGATGGTGATGCCTGTTACCGCGCCGCCATTGATGCTAGCCACAGCCGTAGCATTGCTCCCTACATCCCCGTTGATGTTCACGGCTGGCGTCGTGAAATAGCCCGAACCTCCGGCGGTCACAGTCGCGCCGACGACAAACCCATTGACTAACTGAGGCGTGGCGAACGCCTGTGCCGGAACCGGATTGAGTGCCAGCCGATAATCTCCACTGCCGACCACACCCGCGAACATTTGCGTGTAGAGGGCATTTGTAGCCGTGAAGCTGACAGGCTGGTTTGACCAGTACCAAGCCACTGACTGCTGCAACTGATAAACGCCGCCAAGGGTGAGATTGGAAAAGGACAAGAAGGACATGGGCGCGATGCCCAAGACCGGATTGGGAATAAACGGCGGTTCGATGACGACCAACGGCGCGTTGGTGTAACCAAATCCGGCATCGAGAACATCGACGGCAATGACCACCCCGTTGCTCACCACGGCGACCGCCTGTGCCCCGCTCCCGCCGCCGCCGATAAAGCGAACCAGCGGTGTGTTGGTATAGCCAAAGCCGCTATCGGTAACGGTAGCCGCCACAACAAACCCATCCACCAGGGTTGCGGTGGCCGTGGCAGGGAACGGCCCGGCGAAGCCCGCGCTGCCGGAGAGGTCGGAAACGAGCAGCCCGCTCGGGTTCGCCCCAGCAGGCGGCGTATTGATGACAAGAAAATCGAGAGTGTTGGTTCCAATGCAAAATCCAGAACTTACGGCAAATGAGGATAAACTCCCGAATCCCGTGTTGTTAGTGGCCACTGGTGTCCCGTTGAGAAGAAGAGTTACCTGATCATCGGCTGCCCAACTTCCTGTGATCGTTGCTGTGGTGGGGTCAAGAGGATGCCCCAGGGCATCAGCCATACTGAATACGAGTCGGTAATCATACTGGCCAACATCCGCCGAATACCCAATGCCCCCAGAGCCATCCGCAGGTGACAGCCAATTGGCAGTCGTTGTCCCCGAGCACCAAGCTGAGAGAAATGGCGGAACCACCCAAGCGGTACCCGCTGACCCGCTGGGCACCGACACCAGGGCGTAGTGGCTATCCACAGTACCTAGCGTGGCGAGCGTTCCGTCGCTATTAACCCCTGTGCTATAGAGGCCCGAGATTGACGGGGGCCAAGTTCCAGTGGCGATATACAAATCATCCATCTGACCCCACGGGCCGGCGATCCCCCAGGAAAGCTGCAAGTACTGGGCAGTACGTATCATGTTCGTTTGAAATACCGGTGCATCATCAACTGACATGGCGACAAACCCTGGGCCAATTGCGAATGTGAACTTATGCCATCCGACAGTGCGAATCGGCCCCATGTTAGCTGCGTTGTAAGCTTCCTGGCCCCACGCATAGTAGTGGTTCTCTGTCATGGGCGGAGTAGTTCCCCAACCTCCATCCAACATCGAAAAGCCAGCGAATGAAGGCAAATTCGTGGCTTCCAGGAGCTGGAAAAACATGTACCGATACAGTGGTGGGTTAGGGCCATAATCGTCGTAAAAGTAGAACTCCACATTCGTTGTGTTCTGGGGAAGCTCGGTCAGGAGGTAGGCGTACGGATCGGAGCCCGTGAAAGCAATTGCGTTTGTCCCTTGGTGGCTTGCGGAAGTGTTCTGGATCATCTGTGTCGTGCCAAGCCAAACAGGCGACGTGGCAGCAGTCTCAAAGTCGTAGTAAACGTCAGCCCGTGCGATGCACGCGCCCAACATGCACACAGCTAAAAAACTCAGCCTCATACGTTTCCTTTCTTTTGCTCCGCTTCTTGGTGGAGGGCTTGGGCGCAGCGTGCAGTGCCGTTCTTGACCGAGGAAAGGCTATTTCTTACCGCTGCCTGTATCGCGCTCAAAAGAACCTCAACCGAACGAGCCGTCTTGCCGCAAACAACTGAAGGCAACTTATTTTCCGTTCTTGGAATGCGGGTCAAACGCGGCAGGTTTGAAACTCCCCCGCACTCATTGCCGGTAGATTCTCAGAGATGCACGAAGCCGCAAGCATTAAAATACACCCATGTTGGGTGTGTTCGATTTCCCGTGTTCCTGCTTCTTTTGACGGTCTGTGCCGCGCACGCGACAACAACTCAAAATTCTTGGTGCCACGATCCGCCAATACCGTAGCCAGGCTGGCATGAGCCAGGAAAAGTTAGCGGAAAAGGCTCAGTTGCATCCGGTTTACGTGGGCAAGGTGGAGCGCGGTGAACAGTGGATCAGCCTCCACGCGCTTCTGAGGGTTGCGGAAGCATTGGGTGTTCAGGCGGGCGATCTCCTCCGAGGCTTGTGATTTCGCTGTGTTTGCGCGGACAGCCTGACCGAGTTTCCAGAAAACACCGTGTAACAAAGTGCCCCCTAACCGCACTCGACCTGATTACGTGCGGGGGCTGCCCCCGGGTAGTGCGGGGACAGTCTGGCCAAAGAAGAATGCTTTTGCCGTCTCTGGCCCGGCGGGTCGGTCAGTCCGGCTCCGCCGCCAGGGGTGCTCGGTGCTCGCGCGCGTGCGCGTGCGCGTGCGCGAGGGCGTGCGGTAGGAAAAGGCAGTGTTCTGCCGTGTTGAACGTGCGATTAGCAGCAAACCTGCGCCGCTTGCACCCCGCAGCTTACGCGCTAACTCTCCGCGATCGCTCGCGCTACCGCCAGGCATGTTTTTGTTGTTCGCCGCGCTAAATCCAAGGCTTCTTGTCCCTTCTTGTTGTCCTTCACTCTGGTCCTGTGCTATTTTGGCCCATGAGAATATCCAAAGGTCTCAAACAGGCTTATGACTTGCAGGACTTCACTTATGCCGCTGCTCTGGCGCTGAGGGATTCGCTCCGCACCCGGGGCAAGTTGGTGATCTCCCGCGAGGATGCCTCAGCCATTGGCTCGCTGGTCAAGGCGTGGGAATCTTGTCAGGAGCGGATTCGGATTCACCGCAACAAGCCGATGCCTGGAGTGCTCAGGCCGGAGAAGCCCAAGCCCAGAAGGAGGCCCATGTCTCCGGCCTCGGTCCGGGTGGTTTGCCCCGCGGCAGGGCCACCCTCGGAACCTGAAGCAACAGTCAAGGCCGACGCCCCCATAGAGCCGACGGCCCAGGCGGCAGTCCGCAACGGCGAGGCGGAAATTTCCCAAAACCACCTTGGCCAAAACGGGACTCCAAGCGAGACAAGGGCCAGCGCGTAGCGCCTCCCCCACCCTACACCCCGCCCCCACGGGGTCTGGCCGCACAATAGATTCCTTGTTGCCTGATACGCTCACGGCATCCGACGCCGAGCGCGGCCAGTATCGGGCGGTGACGTGGCGTGACGTGACTCGGCTACCGATTGCGGCAATCGCTGGCGACCGCCCGACTGTGAGCGCAGTTGACCGCCCCGACCGCAACCAGCCCGGCACTCGCCACGATGCCCCGTGTGATTCGCCAGATTAGCCAGGACGCGCTTTGATTGGCTGGACGGGCTGACACAGCTTCCGCACAGAATCACGCCCTGACACAGTTACCGCACACGGCATGGTTTAGACACACTTCCGCACAAGTTTTCCCGCCCGTCATTGCAGATAGTTTCAAAACAATGCTTGCAAACACTGGTGCAGAGTGGTAGAGACAGGACATGGTAAGAGCAATGAAAGGCAACTATGAGCAATGACGAAAACACCGTAAAACATGGTTCAAATCCATGTCGGGCAGCCAACTTTCCTCAGCAAAATGAGGTATTGGCAGAAACAGACACAGTTCCCGCACAGAATGCGGCAGAATCCGAGAGTGGAACCGTGAGGTTTCCCAAAACAGTTCGCTACCGCAAAGCCGAGTGCAAAATCTACGGCAAGTCCAAACATTACCCGTTTTACCGCGTCTGCGGTTACGTGGCCGGCAAACGGCGCATGACCAGCTTTGCGACCTACGCGGAAGCGAAGGCCGCCGCCGATAAGCTGGTGCGAGAGCTTGCCAGCGGATCACAAGCTGCCGCGCTGACCGCCAAGCAAGCCCGCGATGCCCTGGCCGCCCTGGAGGTTCTGCAAGGCTTCTATCAGTCCACTGGAAAGCGGATTTCATTGCACGGGGCAGCCGTTCAGTTCACCGAAGCCGCCAGCAAATTGAAGGGCCAGCATGGCCTGGCAGAAGCCGTGGACGGCTTTCTAGGTTCAGTTGTCACGGTCAAACGCATTTCGGTGCGCGAAGCGATAGACCAGTTTATCGCTTTTCGCAAGGGCAAAACCGTTGCCGCCGAGGGCCGCAGACCGCAACTGAGTGAGGACCACTGGCGGAATACCGGGTATTGGCTGCGCGAGTTTGCCGAGGCATTCCCCGGCCATGACGTGTGCGACCTGACCAAACAGCACCTTGACGCCTACATGACGAAGTTTGCGAAGGCCGCGCCAAAAACGCGGAATGAGCGGCGCGGGGTGGTCAAGATGTTCCTGGCTTGGGCAGTGGAGCAGGACTTCCTCCCGCCGTCACACAGGCTGGCCGGGGCCAGCCAGTTGAAGCATGAAAATGCCGACGTGGAAGTAATCGAGTGCTACACCGCCCCGGAATTGCGCGCCATGCTGGAAGCCGCGCCGGCGGCCCTGCAACCAGTCCTTGCCCTGGCCGGGTTGGCGGGGCTGCGCGAAAAGGAAATCTTGCGTTTGACCTGGCAGGACGTTTTCCGCGTGCCCGGTCATATCGAGGTCGGCGCGTTAAAAGCAAAAACGCGCAGCCGCCGCTTGGTTGAAGTGCGCGCGAGTCTCGGCCAGTGGCTTGAGCCGTATCGCGGGCGCACGGGGGCAATCTCGGCGCTGGACTACAAGCAGTTCCACGAAGCGTTTCTGCGCCTGCGTGGCGACTTGAAGATTCAGCACCGGCGCAACGGGCTGCGCCATTCGTTTGTGAGCGCCCACTATGCTATGCACGGTGATGAGGGGCGGACCGCGCAGCAGGCCGGGAACAGTCCGGCGATGGTTCACAAGAACTACAAGGGGCTCCTTACCAAGGCCGACGCGGAAAAATGGTTCGCCGTGGCACCGGCGCAAGCCGCAAACGTCATCCTGCTTGCTACAAGAGCAAAGAAGTGAGCGCGGTATGAAATTAGCCCGCGAAGACCTCCTTTCCTTCGCCTGTGACGATCAGGAGAGAATCATCGCAAGGCATATCCCGGAAGCTGCCATTGAGCACCTCAGCCGCTTTTCAACTCGTGAGGAACGCCAGTTTGCCTTTCGCTGCTTTTGGGTCCCTTACGAGATGGTCGGCGTGTGCGAGAAGGCGTTTAGCTCACCGAAAGGAAGGGTGCTTTTCGTCTGGCAGTTCGGACTCCTTATCGCCCATAGTCGGATGCTCAAGGAAATGTGCGCGTGGGGGCAAGACCCGCGTGCCAGTTGGTGGTATCCAAGCGCGGCTGCGAAGGCGTGCCGTTGGTGGATGCAACGCTACGACTCATATCGAGAGGCCATAGATTGCGCGTACGGCTACTGGATGAAGCGCAAATGCCCCGACTGTTGCCACGAACAGCCGGACCTGGCTGCGGCATCCCGTTATGGCTTCGTACAGCGCGTTGATGTACAGGGTTTGCCTTCTAAAATACTGGGCGAGCTTTTAGCAGGGATGAAAGAGCGGGAACAAAAGGCTTCAAGAGAGTCGGAGTTTTTTTTAAAGAACGCGAAGGGAACATCTGAGCCACGATGGGTCTATCCCGACATTGACCTGTGGCTGATCGAGGTCTGGCCGCTCGTTAAGCAATATGGCTGGACGTACAAGGAGGTATGTGACCTTGCGTTCAGCAAGTTTGGTGGTGACAACACAATGGTTAATGTCAGTGTTCTCAACAATTCCAAGGCCCTAAAGGAGCGATGTCAGGATGAACTGGGACTCCATCTTTCCTCGATAGCGCAAGAAAGGCATGGCAGACCAAAAAAAAGCGATGACACAGCGGGGCCATCCTATGTTGGTGAGAACGTTTGGGAGGAGGTTGCAAAGCGTACGGAACATCCAGACCCAGAAATCCAAAAGCGAGGAAAAACGGCGTTCCAAGCACTTGCGGAAATAGCGGTGAACATGGAGCCTTTCAGTTCAATGATTGAAGGGAGATCGAAGGAATTGTTTTCAGTTGCCTGCCCAAATCTGAAAATGGGGGGCAAAAAAACTGACAGCGCCCCCCCGTTTTTTGTTCAGCCCACACTCTAATGTGTGGGAATGAGCAAAGACGCTATAGAAACCGCACCGCCCGGCGAAGGCGAGTTTATTGACGAACGCGAGCTACTGCGGCGCATTCCCGTAAGCCGCAGGACACTATTTTCTTGGAGGGAAAAGCAGAAAATTCCGTTTGTGAACCTCGGGACAAGGAGAATCCTTTTTCATTGGGATTCAGTCCGTGAGGCGTTGCTACGCCAGCAGCGGGGTGGCCAGCAATGAATGAGCCCCGAAAACAAAAGCGGCGTGCCTCACGATAAGCAGGGCGCGCCGATAAGGGGGCCGGCTAAGTGCTGCACCTGGTTTTCCACCCGAGGTCGCATGGGGTGCAAACCCCCACGGCTCCAACCACTGAAAAGCTATCAGAATCCCTTCCACTTTCAACCCGAAACTAACCGCTGGCCATGACTTCGACCCTACCGCAATTTCTCTGCGACTTGCTGGCCACGCCGCCGCGTGCCGGTGAAGGCGTTCACCCCTGGCTTTATCGCGTTGCGCGACAGCTTCACGCGCACTTGCCAGCCGACGAGATCGTGCGGCTGCTCGAAAATCAGGTTGCCAACTGCGGGCGTCATGTTCCGCGCAATGAGATCGTGTCCGCCGTCCAGAACTCTCTGGCGTATGCGTGGCAGCCTCGGGGCAATGCCGTCCCGTTCAAAGCGGCTGCGAAGTGGCCGACGGTGAACGGCGAGCAGCGTGAGGCCATCGTTAAAGACGGCGGCGGACTGGCAGACTTCTGGGAATTGTCGCCCGTGCGGATTGAGGACAACCGCCCCCGTGCGGAGCAAATCATTGACCGCCTCTTTCCCGGCAACCCGCTGCTCTGTTGTGGCCAGTCGCAATCTGAATTTGACACACGCCCGCGAGAGCAATGGAGGGGTGAACTCACCGGGCTGCAATTCATTGTGCCGTCGCCCATGTCGAAAACCGAAGGCACGACCAAAGAGGGCAAGCCGAGCAAACATTGTTTGGACAACACTGATGCACGACGCTTTCTCATTGTCGAATTCGACACCGGCACTCTCGACGAACACAGCGCGCTTCTCTTGCACCTGGCCACGTTCGCGCCGCTGGTCTGCGCGGTTCACAGTGGCAACAAAAGTTTGCATGGCTGGTTTTACGTTCACAGCCAGCCAAAAGAAAAGGTGCTCAAATTTTTCCGCTACGCCGTAAGCCTTGGTGCTGATCCTGCCACATGGACAAAAAGCCAGTTTGTGAGGATGCCGGATGGTTTGCGGGATAACGGCAGACGGCAGACGGTCTTTTTCCTAAATTTCAAACCATTGGAGGTGAAACAATGAACACCTCGCTTCAAGAATACGGAGTCCGCGACGTGCCAGATGTGGAAGCCGCGTCAGGCGTGCAAAGAATCGAATTGCCCGAAATTGATAACGCAAACGCTTTGCTGGCCGATGCAACGATCAAGCTGCCTCCGGAGATCATCAAAGGCGTGCTGCACCAGAGCTTGAAAGCTGTGCTTGGCAGCAACAGCAAGGCCCGCAAAACGTGGATTCTTCTGGATGCTGGAATTAGCGTTGCGACCGGCACGGACTTCTGGAAATGGCGTACGTACAAAGGCAAGGTGCTCTACATCAATTTTGAAATCCCGCGTGCGTTCATCAGGTCGCGCATCAAATGCCTTTGCGAGCGCAGAAAGATAGTCGATGTGAGCAACCTAGATGTTTGGACGTTGCGCGGACGAGGTGCGGCTTTGGGGAATTTGCTTCCGGCATTGTTCGCCAAGATCGAAGCAGGGAAGTATGTGCTCATCATCATTGACCCGATCTACAAAGGACTCGGGGGGCGAGACGAAAACTCGGCGGGCGACATCGGTGAGCTTTGCAATGAACTGGAGCAAATCGCCGTCGAAACTGGGGCGGCCGTACTTTACGCAGCGCACTTTAGCAAGGGGAACCAGGCTGGGAAAGAAGCCATAGACCGCATCGGGGGGAGCGGGGTCTGGACACGCGACGCGGACAGCATCATCACATTGACCAAACACCAGGTCGAAGGAGCGTTCACGGTTGACCTTATTCTTCGGAACCTGCCGGAGCAATCGCCGTTCGTGGTCAAATGGAACTTTCCTTTGATGGAGGTAGCGCCAGAGCTTGACCCGGATGAATTGAAACAGGCTGTAGGACGGAAGCGCGAATACGATCCGCGAGAATTGCTCGCAATCATTGCCAAAACGACCGTCGAGAACCCAATCAGTATCTCGGCGTGGGCGGCTGCTGGAAATATAAAGCGACAGACATTGACCGATTACCTGCCGGAAATGCGTGTGAAAGGGTGGATAGCAACTGTTGGTGAGGGTAATGTCGCCCGCCAGTATTTGACTGAAAAAGGGCGAGAAATCTTACAAGAGGGAGCCTGACGGAAATTGTTTCCGGCAGTACCTCAGCAGGGTGCCCTGTATCCGCCCTGCCTGCCTGCCGGATATACTTAGTATCCGGCAGCAGCAGCAGGCGGATGGATTATCTGCCGGGAATCACAGTCGGCAACCGGGCAACCTTTGACGGCTGACGGGAATTTCACTCCGCGACCACCAGGACTGCGGCGCGCTCGGCTGCGGCGGAAGCATCTTCGCGGTCTCTCGCCGTGTGTGGCGCTTTGAGTTTGCCCGACAACTCAGGCACGGTGTTGAGAAAATTGTAAACCAGCCCACCCTTAATCGCATAATTGACGTTTTCCGGCAACTCGGCACTCTCAAGGTTATCAGGGCCATTCAGCTTGACCGACAGTTTCTCCGCCACGACACCCACAACATTGCCTCGTTCATCCACCAGTGCGCCGCCGGAGTTTCCCGGTTGCACCGGCACGCTAATCTGAAATTCACGCGGATCGTCGTGGATGCCAGCCAAGCTGCTGATTTCCCCGCGCGTATATTTGGGGTTCAATCCCTGTGACCCAGGATCGGGAAAACCAATGGTGAACACCGAATCCCCCAGCTTGGCTTGCGGGTTCCGAGCTAGTGGCATGGCCGGGAACGTGCCGGTCACTTTCAGCAAGGCAATGTCAAGTGCGGCGTCTTTCCTGACCAACTGGGCCGCAATGGAGCCGCCGGGCGTTCTGACATGGAAATAAGTCGCCCC
>Ga0224558_1004207_pt1 | contig 11351 bp, 9 predicted proteins | sample 714S32024metaG_FD_180682 | JGI IMG/M metagenome (GOLD analysis project Ga0224558, IMG submission 180682) | Peat soil microbial communities from Stordalen Mire, Sweden - 717 S3 20-24 | ecosystem: Environmental > Terrestrial > Soil > Wetlands > Peat | place: Sweden: Norrbotten County, Stordalen... | reverse complement strand
GGCGGCGGGCTGGTGGACAACATCCCGCGCGTTATCCCTGACGGGCTGGAAGTCGTCCTGGAGCGCAGTTCATGGCGCCGCGAGCCCGTGTTCGAGTGGCTGCAGGCGCAAGGACGCGTCGCCGATCAGGAAATGTATCGAGTGTTCAATTGTGGCATCGGCATGACGGTTCAGGTGGCGGCGAACGACGCGGCTAAAGCCATCGCGATCCTGCGTGACGCCGGGCAGGAGGCGCTGGTGATCGGCGAAGTGAAACGCGGCACGCGCGGTGTCGTCATCGTTTGAGTAGCGCGCCTGCCCCGCAGCCCGTCGTGGTCCTGATATCGGGACGCGGCAGCAACATGCGAGCGCTCGTCGAACGAAGCCGCGAGCCGGCACAACCGTACCGCATCGCCCTGGTGCTGTCCGACAAACCCGCGGCCGCCGGCCTGAGCATTGCCCGGGATCTCGGCGTGGCGAGCCGCGCGTTGCCCGCCGGCGCATCGGCCGATCGCGTGAGCGACGATCGCGCGCTGGCGGCGGCGATCGACGAATGTGCGCCGTCGCTGATCGTGCTCGCGGGATTCATGCGCATCTTATCGCCCGAATTCGTCGCGCGCTATGCTGGGCGGATCTTGAACATTCACCCGTCGTTGTTGCCGAAATATCCCGGCTTGCACACCCATCGCCAGGTGCTCGCCGCCCATGATCCCGTGCATGGCGCCACGGTGCATTTCGTGACGCCGGAACTCGATGCCGGACCTCCCATCATCCAGGCGCAGGTCAAGGTCTACCCGGACGATGACGAAGCCACGCTGGCGGCGCGCGTGCGCGCCCAAGAGCATAAGATTTATCCTCTGGCGGTGAGTTGGTACTGCCAGGGACGACTTCGCTGCCGCGACGGACGCGCGTGGCTGGACGGCGCTGCGCTTGCCGCACCTGTGCTGTACGATGCGACCGATCCGCCGCGGGGGTACTGATGTTTGCACGAGGATTCACGGCCGTCTGGTTCGCAATCGCCGGCTCTGCCGCTGCAGCGGCAGAGCCGGAACCCGCCCTCGCGCCGTTCGCGGCGCATTACACGGCGGAATGGAAATCCATCAGCGTGGGCACGAGCGACATCGTGCTGAAGGAGGGCACGGCGCCCGGACGGTATGTCTATACCTGGACGATGACGGCCCGCGGAATTTTTCGCATCGTCTACAGCAAGGACGTGATCCAAAAAAGCTGGTTCAGCGTGATCGCCGATCATGTGCGGCCGGAGAAATACCACGCCGAGCAGGGTGATGCCGCAGTGAATATCGATTTCGACTGGGACGGCGGACAGGCGCGCGGCGTGTCGGAAAACAAGCCCGTCAATCTCAAGCTCCCCCAAGGCACGCAAGACGTGACGTCCATCCAGATCGAAGTGATGCTGGATCTCAAGAACGGGAATCTGCCCACGACCTTTCAGATTCTGGACAAAGACGAAATCAAGGACTTCATCTACACCCAGGATGGGCCTGCCAGGATTCGCACGGCACTCGGGGAACTCGATACCTTGGTCGTCTCCAGCCGGCGCACCGGCAACAATCGCGTGCTTAAGATGTGGTTCGCGCCGTCCTTGGGTTACGTGCCGGTGCAGGCCGAACGCTCGCACGATGGCAAACTCGAGTTCGCGATGCGGATCAAAAGCCTGAAGCGCTGACGGGCGCGAATACCTGTCTAGGGATTTCATGCTCGCGCAGCGAGCAACTAAAGGGCGGCGTCGACCCTAGGGCGACCCCGTAGATTCGGCGCGAAGCGCCTAACTAAGTCTTTGGCAAGGTGACGCCGCGCTGGCCCTGGTACTTGCCGCCGCGGTCTCGATAGCTGGTTTCGCAGACTTCGTCGGATTCGAAGAACAGCATCTGGGCCACGCCCTCGTTGGCGTAAATTTTTGCCGGCAACGGCGTGGTGTTCGAGAACTCCAGCGTCACGTGCCCTTCCCACTCGGGTTCCAAAGGCGTTACGTTCACTATGATTCCGCACCTTGCGTACGTGCTTTTTCCCAGGCACACGGTCAGCACGCTGCGCGGAATGCGAAAGAACTCCACCGTGCTCGCCAACGCGAACGAATTCGGCGGAATGATGCACACCGGCCCTTTGAAATCGACGAAGGATTTTTCATCGAAACTCTTCGGATCGACGATGGTGGAATTGATGTTGGTGAATATCTTGAATTCGTCGGCGCAGCGCACGTCGTAACCGTAGCTCGAGGTACCGTAGGAGACGATCTTGTGGCCGCCCGAGACGCGGATCTGTTCGGGCGAAAAGGGTTCGATCATGCCGTGCGCGGCGGCCATGCGCCTGATCCAGCGGTCGCTCTTGATGCTCATTACGTCGCTTCGACCGTGATCTTGGGAAACAATTTGCTGTAATCCTTGTTGAGCGTCGAAAGACGCGCCGCCGTGCGGCGCGCCATCTGTAAATAAGCCAAACCCCTTGGACTACCGGGCTCGGCGACGACGGTCGGCGCGCCGCCGTCGGCATCCTCGCGGATGCGGATGTCCAAGGGCAGCTCGCCCAGCAACTGCACGCCGTACTGCTCGGCCATGCGCGCGCCGCCGCCGCTGCCGAACACATGCTCGACATGGCCGCAATTACTGCAGACGTGGACGCTCATGTTCTCGACCACGCCGAGAACGCGCACCTCCACTTTCTCGAACATCTTGAGACCTTTGCGCGCATCCGCGAGCGCAATATCCTGCGGCGTGGTGACGATGACCGCCCCGCTGACCGGTACGCGCTGCGCCAAGGTCAGTTGGATATCGCCGGTGCCGGGCGGCATATCGACCACCAAGTAGTCGAGTTCACCCCACGCGGTGTCGCCCAGGAGTTGCGTCAACGCCTGGGTCACCATGGGGCCGCGCCAGACCATCGGCTGCTCGGCGTCGATCAGGAACCCGATGGACATGACTTCCACTCCGTGGGCACGCAGGGGCGTCATATGCTTGCCGTCGGCGCCGATCGCCGGCTTGGCGTGGGTCAAACCCATCATGATCGGCTGGCTGGGGCCATAGATATCCGCATCGAGCAAGCCGACCCGCGCGCCCTGCGCCGCCCAAGCCAGAGCGAGATTCGCAGCCGTGGTCGACTTTCCTACGCCCCCTTTGCCGGATGCGACGGCGATCACATTCTTGACGTTGGCGAGCGGCTTCAACGTCTTTTGAACTGCGTGGGCCGTGATATTGGCCTTCAAGAGAAGCTCCACCCGCCTGCCCGAGAGTTCCGGCGCCAAATAGGTCTGCAGGGCCGGCTGCAGCTCGGCAGCATAGTCCGCCACCGGGAACCCAAAGGTCAGCTCGATGACCACGGCCTCGGGATGGACGGCAATCTCGCCGATCGCTTTGACCTGATTCAAGGTTTGAGCCAGGTAAGGATCGGTGTAAGCACCTAATTTTGCGCGAATCGCGCTGGCCGTCACGGCAGAGTCAGTCATGTATCCGCATATTCTACCCGAGACGGACAACTCTGTGCGCTGTGGCATAATTCAAAATCGAGAATCGAAACTGCGGCGGCGGCGTTGACACTTAAGTGAGAATGGAACGATCCCGGGGGACTGTGCAACTTCAAGGCACCGAATGAGTTTTTTTGCCAACTATCGTGCCGATCGGCTCCTTGCCGAGGTCAAATCCAGCGGTAATCCAGGAAGCCCCCAGGCACAAAAAGCACTGGACAAGCTGGTTGCGCTTGGGGCCAACGCCATTGATTCGATCGTCGCCGCCCTGTCGTCGGCTGAAAAGCGCGAGACGGTGGCCTATGTCGATGTCCTGGCGCGGTTGATCGACGCCAAATCGCTGCCGCATCTGCTGCGCACCATGGCGGAAAGCAATGGCCGCGCAATGTCCGGTATTGCGTGGGCCCTCTCCTCCTCCCGCAATTATCCGCCAGCCGCGCTGCTGGAGGCATTGAACAAGCCCGATATGCCGAAAGCGGCCATCATCGACGTGATCGCGGCGCAGAAGGCACGCTTCACCGTGCGCGATTTGTTGAATGCCGCTTATACCCAGGACGCCAGCGAGCGCTCCGGACTGTTCAAGATCGTCGCCGAGATTGCGGACGAATCCTCGTTGGACGATCTGATCGCCAGAATCGAGGGCAAGGATCCGGTTGCCCGCTTGCACATCATCAACGTCCTCGCGCGGTTCAACAGCCCGAAAGTGCAACACGCCATCCAAAAGCAGCTCAAGGACAACAGCAAGTTCATTCGCTCCGCCGCGCTGTCGGCGCTCGCGCGCATGGATGGACCGTTCGACATGCCCCTGCTCTGCAGCATGCTGCGGGATCCCGAGATCGAAGTGCAGAACAAAGCCGTGGACGTCGTGGTCAAGGCCAATCATCCGGAGACCGTCAAATACCTGGTCGAAGTGCTAAAGGACGAGAACGAGTACGCACGCCGTGCGGCAGTCGAGGTGCTGAACGTCGTCGGCACGTCCAAATCGGTCAAATATCTCCTCGAAGTGATCGCCGACAGCGATTGGTGGGTACGCACGCGGGCTGCTGACGCCCTGGGCAAGATCGGCGGACCGCGCGTGGTCGACGCGGTACTCGCGCTCATCAAGGACGAGAATCAGGACATCCGCCGCGCCGCCATCGAAATCTTGAATCAAACCAAGGATGAGCGCGCGGTCGCCCAGTTGATCGAAGCCACCAAGGATCGCGACTGGTGGGTCAGCGAGCGCGCCGTCGACGCCCTGGCCGAGATCGGCACCAACAAGGCGCTGCCGCGTTTCCTTGAAATGCTGCAGACCACCGAGCCCAAATCCCTGCCCACCGTGATTCGCGGCATCGCCAAGGTCGGCGATCAGAAGGTCATCGAACAGCTGTTGCCGTTGCTGCAGCGCCCGGAAAGCGAAGTCAAAGTGGAAGCGATCTCGGCGCTCGCGAAATTGGCGGACGAGACCCGGGCCGATACCATCCGGCAGCGGATGCAGGCGGCATCGGCCGGCGATGGCACGATCAGCCAGGCGGTCGCGCGCGCCCTGCAGGAGCTCGACAATCGCTTCTCGGTGACCCAGCTCGCCGCCAATCAGCGGGCCGCGCAGATGCGGGAGCCCGCCAAGACGCTGCTCATCGACAACCAGGAATTGGCCAAGGTCGTCAAGGAAAACGAGGCGGCGACGACAGGGCGGCTCGACATCGCGACCTTGAAGCCGGGCGATGTGATCGAGGGACGCTACAAGTTCATCGAGAAGATCGGCAAGGGCGCATTCGGCACGGTATTGCTCATGGAAGATACCGTCGTGGAAGAGCGTCTGATCTTGAAGTTCTTGAACCCCAATGTGGCATCGGACGAAGAGATGATGAAGCGCTTCGTGCATGAATTGCGATACAGCCGCAAAATCACGCACAAGAACGTCATCCGCATCTACGATTTCTTGTATATCCAGGGCAATTACGCCATCTCGATGGAGTACTTTCCGTCCCACACCCTGGGCGGCGAGATCGTCAACGAGAAGCCGGTGGAACTCAAGCGCGCGATCAAATTCGGCATCGACATCGCCACCGGCATGGCGGTGGCGCACCAGGCGGGCATCGTGCATCGCGATTTGAAGCCGGCGAACGTGCTGATCGACAACGAGAGCCTCCTCAAGATCGTGGACTTCGGCGTGGCCGCGGCGCAAAGCCAGGGCGACACGCAGCTCACCAAGACCGGCTACGTGATCGGCTCGCCCAAGTACATGGCGCCCGAACAGATTCTGGGCAAGAAGGTGGACGAGCGGGCGGACATCTACAGCCTCGGCGTCATTCTGTACGAGTTGTTCACCGGCGTGCCGCCGTACTCGCGCGGCGATCACATGTCCGTCATGTACCAGCACGTGCAGGGCAAGGCCCGCCCGCCCATGGATATCAACAAAAGTCTGCCGGCTGAACTGAACAATCTGGTCATGAAATGCATGTCGCTGGACAAGGCCAAACGCGCGCAGACCATGGATGAATTGCGCGTGTCCCTCGAGAAATTTCTATAGCCGCAGTACCCGTTGCGGGGGGTTCACCCCGGACAACTTAGACTTACCTCACGTTTATGGCCCCCGACGGCCCGTTGGTACTCGAAAAACCAGCCACTTACGGGTAGCCTTGGGCGTTATGGCAAGAATTGACGCGTTCCTCAAACTGGCGGTCGCACAGGGCTGCTCGGATCTGCACCTGGCGGTGGGCGTGCCGCCGATGATGCGGATGCATGGCGATCTGATTCCGATCAAGTTCCGTGAATTGGGCGAGACCGAGCTCGAGAGTTACATCACCGAGGTGCTGACGCAAAATCAGCTCAAAGTGCTGCGCGAAGGCAACGATATCGACTTCTCGTATGTGTCGACCGATGGCAACCGATTTCGCGTCAACGTGTACCGCAAGGAAACCGGCATGGGAGCGGCGTTCCGCGCGATTCCTACCACGATGCCGAGCATGGATCAGCTGGGCCTGCCGCCCATCGTGCGCAAATTATGCGACCACCACCAGGGAATGATCCTGGTTACCGGCGCGACCGGCACCGGCAAATCAACGACCCTGGCCTCGATGATCGATTACCTGAACGCGACTCGCTCGCTCAATATCATCAGTCTGGAGGATCCGATCGAGTTTGTTCACCGCAGCAAGTCGAGCCAAGTGATTCAGCGCGAACTGGGCACACACCTACCGTCGTTCGCCGAGGGCGTGCGTGCCGCCATGCGCGAAGACCCCGACGTGATTCTGGTGGGCGAAATGCGCGACGCCGAAACGATTTCGATGGCAATGACGGCTGCGGAAACCGGCCACTTGGTGCTCGGCACCTTGCACACCACCAGCGCGAGCAAGACCTTGGATCGAATCGTCGATGCGCTGCCTACCGAAGAGCGCGAACAGACCAAGAGCTTTCTGGCCGCGAGCCTGATCGCGGTCATCACTCAGATTCTGGTGAAAAGCCCGGACCAGCGCGCGCGCCGCGCGATTTGCGAAATCATGGTGATGACCAAGGCGATCGGTAAGCTCATCATGACCGATCAGACCCATCAGATCCCAAGCCAGCTCCAGATGGGCAAAGAATACGGCATGCAGCTCATGGATCAGGCGCTGATCACGGCCATCAATGCCAAGGAAATCGATCCCGAGCAGGCTTACATGTACGCCTCGGACAAGCGCCCGTTCCAGCGCTATGTCACCGACCTGCAGTTCGCCCCGATCGCAACCGCATCCCCCTAGGCTCCTGACCGCCGTGCCCGCCATCGACAGCTATTTGACTCAAGTGTTGGAGAGGAACGGCTCGGACCTGCACTTCATCGCCGGCGACCCGGCCCGCATCCGCCAATACGGGGAACTCAAGGCGCTGGTGGCGGAGCCGCTCGCGCCCGAGATGGTCAAGACCACCTTGTACGAAATCATGCCGAAATTGTCGGTGGAGCGTTTCGAGTCCAAGGACGGAACCGACTTCGCCTACAGCATTCCGGGTGTGGCCAGATTTCGAGTCAACGTCATGCGCCAGCTGAACGGCATGGGCGCGGTGTTCCGCGCCATCCCCACGAAAGCGCGCACCGCTCAGGAACTGAAGCTTCCCGAGGCGGTGATGAATCTTTGCCACGTCAACAACGGCCTGATTCTGGTCACGGGTAAAACCGGCTCCGGTAAGTCCACCACGCTCGCCGCGATGATCGACGACATCAACACCCGCGAGAAAGGACACATCCTCACCATCGAGGACCCCATCGAGTTCGTCCATAGTCGCAAGCAATGTTTGATTAGCCAGCGCGAAATCGGCGTTCATACCCAATCGTTCTCCTCGGCCCTGATGTCGGCTTTGCGCGAGGATCCCGACGTCATCCTGGTGGGCGAGCTGCGCGACCTCGAGACCATGAGCATCGCCGTGACCGCCGCCGAAATGGGCATTCTCGTGATGGGCACGCTGCACACGAACGGCGCCGCGGCGACCGTCGATCGCCTGGTCAACGCCTTCCCCGCGGACAAGCAACCCCACGTACGCACCATGTTGTCGACCAGCCTGCGCGGGGTAGTGTCGCAACAGCTCATTCCCACGACCAACGGCCAAGGCCGCGTCGCCGCACTCGAGATCCTCATCAATACCCCGGCGGTCGCCAATCTGATTCGTCAGGGCAAGATGGACCAATTGGAGAACGCCATGCAAAGCGGCGGCGCGTCCGGCATGCGATTGATGGACGCGGCCATCCAAACGCTGATGGACCAGCGCCAGATCTCCGGCAAGGAAGCCTTCAAAAAAGCCATCAACAAGAGCCGATTCGAGCAGTATCGCGACGCGTCCTAGCGGCCGACGGCCTCGAGGCCAACGCCGGCCGCCCCGCCCACCCGCCGGCGCGGTCGTGGCATAATTTCGTATGATCCAAAGACGCAGAATTCTCGTAACCAGCGCGCTCCCCTACGCCAACGGCCCCATCCACTTGGGCTACGTCCTCGAGGCCGTTCAGACCGATATCTGGGTGCGATTTCAGAAACTTCGCGGCCATGAATGCTACTACGTGTGCGCCGACGACACGCACGGCACCCCCATCATGCTCAAAGCACAGTCCGAGGGAATCACGCCCGAGGCGTTGATCGACCAGGTCAACATCGAGCACCAGCGGGACTTGGCGGAGATGTTGATCAGCTTCGACAATTTCGGCTCGACGCATTCGCCCGAGAATCACGCGATGTGCGATCGCATGTACCGCTCGCTGCGAGACGGCAACACCATCGACCGCCGCACGGTGCGTCAGGCCTACGACGACACGGCCAACATGTTTCTGCCGGATCGCTACGTCAAAGGCATCTGCCCCAATTGCGGCACGGCGGACCAATATGGGGACTCCTGCGAGAATTGCGGCGCCACGTACAGCCCGGCGGACCTCAAGAACCCTGTTTCCGTGGTGAGCAACACGCCACCGGTGTGGCGCGATTCGGAACATTATTTCTTTCGCTTGAGCGCGTTCGAGTCCCGCCTCGCAACCTGGGTGAAGAGCGGCGCGGTTCAGGACAGCGTCGCACGGAAACTCGACGAGTGGTTCTCACAGGGCTTGAAGGATTGGGACATTTCCCGTGATTCGCCCTACTTCGGGTTCGAGATTCCGGATGCTCCCGGAAAATACTTCTACGTGTGGTTCGACGCTCCCATCGGCTATCTCGGCAGCTTCATGCAGCTATGCGACCGCATCGGATTGCAGTTCGACGATTTCTTCAAGCCGGACGCGCAAACCGAACTGCATCATTTCATCGGCAAGGACATCCTGTATTTCCATACTTTGTTCTGGCCGGCAGTGCTGGAAGGCTCGGGGATGCGACGGCCCACCTCGGTTCATACCCACGGCTTCGTGACCATCAACGGCCAGAAGATGTCCAAGTCGCGCGGTACGTTCATCACCGCGCGGCGCTATCTCGACAGCTTCAAGGCCGAGTACCTGCGCTATTACTTCGCCGCCAAGCTGGGAGCGGGCATCGACGATATCGACATGAATCTCGATGAATTTGCGTCGCGGTGCAATAGCGACATCGTGGGCAAGCTCGTGAACATCGCGAGCCGCTGCGCGGGATTCATCACCAAGAATGCGGGCGGGATCCTCGCGAAGGCCCTCCCCGAGCCCGATTCATACTTGGCGTTTGAGGCGGCGGGCGAATCGATCGCGGCGGCCTACGAAGCGCGCGACACGGCCGGCGCCATTCGCGAGATCATGAGTTTGGCCGATCGCGCCAATCAGTATATCGATTTGCGTAAACCGTGGACGCTGGCGAAACACGCAGCGCAAGCGGCCGAAGTGCAGAGCATTTGCACCCAGGGTCTGAATCTGTTTCGCGTGTTGATGATTTATCTGCAGCCGGTGTTGCCGGAGATGGCGGCACAGGCGCAGCGCTTTTTTCAAGAGAGCGCTTGGAGCTGGGATAGCGCGGCAAGCCCGTTGCTCGGCACCACCATACTCCCGTATCAAGCTCTGGCGACCCGTCTGGATCCTAAAGCCGTGGCGCGCCTGGTCGAAGCCGAGGCCGGCGCCGCCGCTTCGTCCCCTGCGGCGTCCAGCGCCGCGCCCGCCGCAGCGCCCCAGGCGCCCCTGCGCATCGTGTCGCCGCCGGGAGCGTCCGACACCGCGATGCTCGCCGCTGCCGCCGCAGTCGAGGGAAACCTGATCTCGATCGACGAATTTCTGCGCGTCGATCTGCGCGTGGCCAGGGTGCTCAGCGCCGATCTGATTGCGGGCGCGGATAAACTGTTGAAATTGCGCCTCGACATCGGCGAACTGGGCGAGCGCGACATCTTCGCCGGCATTCGCGTGGCCTATGATCCTGAGTCTCTGGTCGGCCGACTGATCGTCGTGGTTGCCAACTTGGAACCGCGCAAAATGCGCTTCGGGGTGTCCGAAGGCATGATGTTGGCGGCGGGCCCCGGCGGCAAGGACATCTTCGTGCTGTCTCCCGATTCCGGCGCCTCCCCCGGCATGCGCGTCAAGTGACATGAGCACCGAATCCGCGCCCGACGTCGTGGCGCGAATCGACGCCTTGCTGCCGCAGACGCAGTGCACGCGCTGCGGCTATGCCGGATGCCGTCCCTATGCCGCCGCGATCGCAGCCGGTGAAGCGCAACTCAATCAATGCCCGCCCGGCGGCAGCGCTACCATTCACGCGCTCGCGGCATTGCTGGGCAAGGACGTGCTGCCCTTGAATCCGGCGAACGGCATCGAGTCTCCCCCGCAGGTTGCGTGGATCGACGAATCGCGGTGTATCGGCTGCGCCCGATGTCTGCCGCCATGCCCGGTCGATGCCATCGTCGGCGCCGCGAAATTCGTGCACACCGTCTTGGTCGAACGCTGCACGGGTTGCGAACTTTGTATCGCTCCCTGTCCGGTGGATTGCATCGAGCTGCGGCCGGCCCCCGCATCCGCGGCGAATCAAGCTCACCTCAATCGCGCGCGCTACACCGCGCATACCGGGCGATTGCAGCGCCGGGCCGAGGAACGACAACGCGAGCTGGCTGCAATGAAATCATCAGTGACGCGGCGCGCGCCGGTGTAGCCGTGAACGACGCCAAACGGCGAGAGATCTTTTCGCGGCTGCGCGCGGCAAATCCCACGCCGCGCACTGAGTTGCAGTACAGCTCGCCTTTCGAATTGTTGATTGCCGTGATGCTATCCGCGCAAGCCACCGACAAGGGCGTCAACAAGGCGACGCCGGCCTTGTTTCGTGCGGCGAAGACGCCGGCCGCCATGCTCGCGTTGGGAGTCAAGGGACTCACGCCGTATATCAAGACCATCGGGTTATTCAACAGCAAGGCGAAGAACATCATCGCCACTTGCAAGGCGCTGGTCACGCAGCACGCGGGCCAGGTGCCGAACACGCGCGGAGCGTTGGAAGCATTGCCGGGGGTGGGACGCAAAACGGCC
>Ga0224558_1004203_pt1 | contig 11354 bp, 10 predicted proteins | sample 714S32024metaG_FD_180682 | JGI IMG/M metagenome (GOLD analysis project Ga0224558, IMG submission 180682) | Peat soil microbial communities from Stordalen Mire, Sweden - 717 S3 20-24 | ecosystem: Environmental > Terrestrial > Soil > Wetlands > Peat | place: Sweden: Norrbotten County, Stordalen... | reverse complement strand
TTCGTTCAAGACATTGGCCATGCCCACGGAGCCTACAAGCCCCTGCGGGAATCAATGTCCCGGACGCTATTCTCATTGGCCGGTTTTCAGGTGATACTCATTGGCCGGTTTTGGGTGATCGCTGAGGCTCAGAAAAGCGAGCTGTAGTAAAACTGTAGTAGGTTTTGGAACATTTGGCCCCCAAAATTGGTGTGGCCACTCGCCCGACGTGCGCCCTTAACCCATATTCTCGAGCACGAATTGTTCGTAATCTGCGATGCTGGCAATCTGGATCTTGAAGCGTTTTGAGAGATCGGGAACAAGGGATTTCTGGAAAGAATTTCGATCGAATCCATCAAACTGAAGTTCCGCTTTAGCGCCGTTAGCAACTGCTTCACACCATTCTCGGATTTCGACCACGTACCCGAGCAGATCGCCGCGGGCTAAACCCTGGGCAGTGAGCTGACCGTGAAAAATCTTATTACGGTGCCGCGTGATTTCTCCAATGCGCTTGTGCAAACGGTCGTATTCTGGTCCGACCAGGTCTTGAATGGTTCGTGGATATAATGCGTCGAAACCTTTGTGAAGTCCCCCAAAGTAAACGTTCCGGCTGTTGAAAAGCGCCTGACGAAGGGCCGACACATCTTGCTTCCCGAAGCAAGGAAACTGATAAACAAGATGTGTCACCAGCTTTCGAAGCTGCCTCTCGGCTTTGATCAGAGAGAGCGAAAACGCGTCAACTGCACGGGTTGGTGCGTCCGAATCGAGAAGAAGATCAACGGTTTTAAACTCTTGCGAGTAGCTCATTACCAAATGCCCTCAAATTTCTTACCCAAACGGGCGTACACCAACGCACGAGTTGCTAGTCAATTCGAGCGCAGCCAGCTCCGTAAGGGACAAACTGCTCAGGATGGCCATCGATTTGGAAGGCATTCAATTCCGTCACAGTTTTTCGGTTTCGGTTTGCCACACGGGACCTCGCACAACTAGACGGAAGAAAAGCGGATTATCGCACGGAGGGGCACTCACGCGGCATTGTCGCTAGATTGTCAGTTTATCGAGATGGGTATATTGCCCGGCTGAGTGTGCTCAGCCCTCATGTTTTCTAACTTGCGGACTGCGTCGCGTCGGTACTCATCAATCGCTTTGGAGTACTTCTGCAGAATACTCGGGGTGGAATGGCCAATCATCTGGGCGACGAAGAGGTCAGACACCCCTGCGGCACTCAAACGACTAGCAAAGGTGTGGCGGAGATTGTAAATCCAGAAGTATTCAATTCCAGCGTCTTTCAGCGCTTTCGCCCATGCATGGCGAACATCCTTGATAGGTCTGCTGGGTATCCGGAGATTTGGAAAGAGAAAAGGCGAGAAATCGGGCCCAATCATTTCATGCCAATGCAAAAGCTCGGTCTTGCATCGCGCTGAAAGTGGGATGTTCCTGATCCCCGCTCGCGTTTTCGATTCGCTCACTCTAATCAGGTCATTTGCGAAGTCTATTGAGTCCCACCTGAGTGCCAGTGCCTCTCGGTGGGATCGCATTCCTGTTTCGAGAATCAGAACAACAAGGACTCGCATGTAAGGCATCGCGGTCCTCAGGATCTTCTCTTCTTCTTCAAACGTGACGATATGGGGTGGGTGAGGGCTACTCTGTTTTAAGAAATCCACTTCTACAAAGGGACTGCGGGCAATCAGCTGTTTGCGCTCTGCGAGACGCATCATCCGTCTCAGCACTCTCAGGTCGTGGTTAATTGTGGCCGGTTCCACACCTTCAGCGATCCTTTCTTCCTTGTACTCCTCGATTCGATCTGCCGAAATGTCCGACAGTCGCGTCCCGGTAAACTTGCCTTTCAGTTTCCCGACTGAGGATGTGTAACGCTTGCGGGTGTTCGGGTGCGCCACTTTGGTGAGGAATTCGTCAGCCCAGTCCTCGAAGTACGGCGGGGTTGACTGCGGTAGACGAAAACGGCGTTCGAATATCTCTGTCTCCCATCGTGCCAAGAGCTTTTTCGCGAGGCTTTTGTTGGTGGTGTGGGCGCTCCTGCAAATTTGACGCCGACCTACACTCACCCCCATATGCCACTGCTTGCTTCCTTTCTTCTTGAAGAGGGTTCCCATGGCGTCTAGGCCCCCTGCTCACTCATCGAGCAGCACACTTTCCGGAGAACTGTTGAGAGCGGGATCATTTGCTCCATCTCCTCCATGCTCTTGTTGCGTGATAGCACTCGTTGGGCAACCTGGGGTGCTGGAGGTACCGCAGCACGTGTCCGAGCTGGTGACGTAAAAGCTTTTCGTACAACTTTGCCGGACGGTCCTCGACTTTTGTTGCACTAATCACCAGCAACACTTTGGTAGTGGGCTTGAGATCGATATACTTCGCAATCCAGCTATCCTGATGCGTATAAGCCCACACCAAACGGCAGTCATAGGGACGAATATCGATCTGAAATCGGCGGTCCCAGAGGATAAGCAAACCTTCTGGCTTCATCTCATCAAGAACCTTGCGTAAACCGTCCTCCCACTCTTCCTCACCACGGATCCGTACTCCTAGCCAAGAAAGGGTTTCATCGACCATGGGGCTGATCACGGGGCAATCTAGGATGTAATCCTCAAAGTCCTTCCGAAAATCAGGAGATCCTTGATCGCCAGGGGCGTTGTTACTGAAGCTGTTGGTCACGGCTCCCTCCGCAAAGCTGATGCGCAGAAAAGACTGACACTCCGTACTTTTTCGCCAGCGTCCTGTATGGCACCTGTTTCTTCTTTCTGTCATTTCGGAGCTGCGCAATCTCGGCGGGAGTGAGCTGACGCAGGCAAGGCCGTCCGAGTTTCTTGCCCAAGCTGCGTGCGTGTTGCAACCCCGCCCTTACCCGCTCCGCAATCAGTGATCGCTCCCACTGTGCTATCGCCCCGATGATCTGGAACAACATTTCGCCGTGCGGTAGTGATGTGTCTATGGCCTCGGTGCAGGAGACAAATCCAATGCCGAGTTCCCTGAAGAGTTCCAAGGCATTCAGAAGCTGCTTAAGGGATCTTGCGAAACGATCGAACTTCCAAACAACGACAACGTCCACTTTTCGGCGGCGGCAGTCGTTCATCATTGCGTCCAAGCCGGGCCGCTTCTCAACCGCTCCTGAAATCCCCTTGTCGGTATAGACCTGGTGAATTGTCCAGTTGCGCCGTGCTACGTAGTCCCGAAGCTCCTCTTCTTGCATTTCAGGGTGCTGATCTGTGGTACTGACACGCGTGTAAATCGCCGCTTTCTTTGCTTTCATGGCACCTCCAGAAAAGTAGGTACCCCTTTACTATATATGACTGGTAGTCATATTAGAAGAGTTCCCACTTTGCCGGTGGCCAAGCACACTTCACGAGTTCATGCGAACTCGAAGAAAAATGAGTCCGCCAAATTGTCCGCAGCTGTCGGTTTTCGGGTCGTTTTTCTGTCTAGGTGCAACTTAGCTAAATTTGTTTTGCTTCCACAACTTCGGTGCTCGTCAACGTTCTCCCATCGAAAATAAGAGAAAAACCGAGGACTCCGTTTCATTTGGGAGTTTTTCGGTTATTTCGATTTTGCCGTGCGTCCTACCGATGTTTTCTTGCTCGGCTCTTGCGTCTTTCCACCGGGATGCTCGGAATTGCGCACAAAGGCATTAGCAACCACAAGAACTGGTTGGCCTTCGTACTCGACGCCTGTACCGGCGGGACCGAATGAACTAGCGATGGTTAGGTTCTTGCCGCTCTTTGAGATTTTGGGCTGTTGAAGAGGTAAGTAGATTTTCAGTATGTTATTCCGCAAACGAGTTCTTAGAATCATGGCATTCTCTCCGTAGATAAATATTCGTGATCGTGCCTTTTGAAGCCCCGGTCACGTATTGAGAACTAGCGTTGTCGCTGCTTTCCCAAACTTTTTGTGTACGACTGTTCATTAGCAGAAGTATTTCGCCCGGCGTCGGTAAGCTGCTGAAGGAGTTCTTGAACGTCGCTCTCCCGAAAACGAACGCATCGCTTGCTGAACCGGACGCACTTGAGACGACCTTCGCTGAGCCAGTGATAGGCGGTCCCCTCGGCAATATTCAGTCGCTCGGCCAACTCGCGAATCGTCAACAACTTCTCCATACAGGGTGTCCCCAGTACAAAACCGTCAAAACTACAAAAGCAATGGACTACTCATCGTGCCGGTATTCGACCCATTCCCCCGTGATCGGGTGTACGAATCGCACGGGCTCTTTCAAGTCCTTCAGTTCCTGAAACAGCTTCTCCGGATCTGGCACAAATCGTGGTCGCGGCGTCGACAGATACGCCTTCCGGTTGCTCTTCTGCGGCTTGTTCGCCTGCCGAATGACTCCGATCTGCGCTGCGTAGCGTAACTTTGCGTAGGCCTTATCCATGGAGATTCCGAGCTTGCGTGCAATGTCTTTTGCTTCCACGGGCCTTCCCTTTCGGGCGGAAACGTCAGCGACGAGTTGCCTTGTGTCTTCTCTGGAGCCCCGGTTCAGGTGCAGGCTTTCCACGAACACCGGATCAAAAATCAAGGTCGTTATTGCGAAATCCGCAAAGTCTACTTCCAGCCGACCATGTTTGGAGCGTTTTCGATGCGGCTGAAAGGATCGAATCAAGCAGACCGTGCGGCATGCCTCGACAAAAGCCGGGTAATAGCGGCGAACTCGCAGGTCGTCAACAAAGAGCCTATCCGCTACTTCCTCAAACCATTTCGGGAAAATGACCTTGGTTCCGACCCGCTTCTCGAGCAAGCAGTGCACCATGTGCCAGGTTCGTCGTTCCTTACGACTCAAGGTTTCCTGTTTCTTCGCGTAGGACTTCACGATCTGGCGGGTCTGCTCGCTGGACTCGTCAACCCAGATAGAAATGTGCCTCGTCTCGTCATCGATTTGGAGGCGGTTCTTGGTGGTCGTGGAGAGCCTGCTGCTCAATCCGTAAACGTCAGAGGAACTACACGGTTGACGAGCGCCGCGATTGGTGAGGTTCTCAATCGTGTCTGGGACGTGGTCATTTGGTTGATGAGCGCAAACGAGATTTTTCGCCAACCATACCTTCGGACCAAGCGCAAACCCTTTCATATTGACAAATTGGCCGGACAATAGCATGATTCCGCCCAAGGTTGTGGGGGACGACTTTCTAGCTCATTCTCTCTGTGGCTTTCCTCCCAAGGCTTGGGGCTTCTAAGACTCGGCGAACCAGGATCGCCGCCACGGCCCGAACGGGGGGTCAGCACGTAGCTGCGCAACCTTTCATTCGCAGTTAAGCTTTGGATCGGAACGCAGAAATTCCTTTCGTGCGAATGACGGTATTTAGTTAGTGGGCCCTCTCGTTGTTCAGAGATTACACGGAGGAGAGTTATGAGAAATGCCAGACTGAGCAGGACGCTTTCCCCCATAGTTCTAATCGCCTTTGCAGTCAGCGGCTTGGCGCAGACGAAGGGTACATTTAAGGCCGCAATCGACTATTCCGCCGGGCCGGCGACGATTGCAAGCAATACCGGCTATCTCGGTGGCGGAATCCAGCCCTTCGACGAGCGAGTGGCCGACGTCAATGGCGACGGCAAGCCGGATGTGGTGATCGCAGCAGGATGCGTCTCCTACGGGATCCCGAACTGTCCGGCGAGTGGCAACGCGGTGGTGGTCTACCTGAGCAACGGCGACGGCACCTTTCAGGCTCCAATTCTGACGGGCGTTCCTGCCGGGCTGCGGTCGATCGCAGTGGGGGACTTTAACGGCGACGGCAAACTTGATGTCGCTGCCGCGAGCGACTGCTATTGCGATCAAGCCTCTACCGGCGGTGTGATCGTCATTCTGCTGGGTAATGGCGACGGGACGTTCTCCGTTGGCGCTACGCTCGACTTTCAGGGCGTTGTAGGTCAGGCTTCCACATTGGCTGTTGGCGATTTCAACCATGACGGGAAACTCGACCTAGTGGCGGGCGTTGAGTGCTACGACATTCCCGTGAACGGCTGCGGCGTGGGAGCAGTCGAGGTTTTCCTGGGTAACGGCGACGGAACGTTTTTTGGTCCAAATGTCAATCAGACGGCTGGCAACAGCGGGCTGCTCCCCGTCGTGGGCGATTTCAACGGCGATGGCAAGCTGGACATCATCGCGGCAAATGCCTACGACAACCTGACCATCCTTCTGGGAAATGGGGACGGGACGTTTGCCGAAACGAACACGTCCATACCGTACGGCGTCACTGGCATAGTCGCGGCCGACTTGAATGGAGATGGCAAGCTCGATCTCGCCGTCGGAGCCTACCCAGGCAGTCTTGAGGTTCTTTTTGGCAATGGCGATGGCACCTTCCAGTCGCCCGTTGGTTACTCCACCGGTTTGGGGAACGCGGTGACCAATGACACCGAAGTGGTGGCGACGGATCTTAACGGCGACGGGAAACCGGATTTGATCATAGGTGGAACTCTAGGCGGTTACGGTTTCAATGGCGCCGCGGTCCTGCTTAACGACGGCCACGGCAACTTTACGCTGTCGAATACCTACGGGGTGGGCGGATGGGAATACCTGTTTCTCGCGACCGGAGACTTCAACGGCGACGGCAAGAGCGACGTCGTACTCGTGAGCCAGTGCTCGCAGTCCTATCTGATCGCCGACAATTGCCCCGACGGCACCCTGACCGTCGTGTTGGGTAACGGCAATGGCACACTGCGGGGCGCACAATCCATCGATCTCACAAGTTCAATGCCAACCGACGGCCTCTCGGTCGTTGCGGCGGATTTCAACGGAGACGGGCGCCAGGATCTGGTTTTCCCCAGCGGTTGTGGACCGGGCGTTAGCTGTACTCCCAGCGGCTTTACCTTGCTCCTGTCAAACGGAGCGGGAGGCTACCAGGCCCCGCTTTCGTTCACCGCTCCCGTGGAAGGCTCGCGATGGCTGGTGGTGGGCGACTTTAACGGTGACGGCAAGCCGGATGTGGTTACATTCAATGACAGTGATCCTTCAGCGACGGCGGACTCGGTCAGCGTTTTTCTGAACACCGGCAACGGCACATTCGCGGCTCCAACTGTGCTTGAGGCTGGCGGCACAACTCCGACCGCGATGGCCACCGGCGATTTCAACGGCGACGGCAAGCTCGATATCGCTGTGCTGGAGTATGACTCGTCCAGCCAGCCCCTGCTTGGAATCTTGCTCGGCAATGGCGACGGCACCTTCCAGCCCGTCATTACATCCAGCACAAACAACTTTGGAATGTGGATGGCCGCGGCAGACCTTAACGGAGACGGCAAGACCGATTTGATCATGCTGGCGAACGGCCCCGAAGGTTCGGCCGAAGTGTTCCTGAGCAATGGTGACGGCACGTTCACCGCCGGGCAAGTCTATGACAGTGGTGGTCGCGGAAGTGCCGCGGTTGCCGTCGGCGACGTGAACGGCGACGGGAAACCTGACATGTTGATCGCGAACCAGTGCGAACCGGACGGCGGCGGTTACGACAACAACTGCGCCAACGGCGCGATCGGCATTCTGCTCGGCAACGGCGACGGCACATTTAATCCGGCGCCGGGCCAAGTGATCACCGATGGAAATTTGCAGTCGATCTCGCTGGCTGATCTGAACGCCGACGGCAAACTCGACGTCGTGGCCTCGACCGAAACTGGCGTCGCCGTCCTCCTCGGCAAGGGCAATGGCACCTTCCAGCCGCCCACGATTTACGCGGCTCTTGAGAATTTTCAGAATGTTCAACTCGCCATCGCCGACCTTGACGGCGACGGCGGACTCGACATCGTGCAGCCCAGCGGCAACAACCTTGCCATCCTTTACAGCCAGGGGTTTCAATTTCCCATTCCGGTGTTCACGCCATCCAGCCTGAAATTTGCCAACCAGGTGATCGGCACCACCAGCGCGGCGAAAATCGTAACCCTCGCAAACAAAGGCACAGCGACCTTGAACCTGACCAGCATCACCTCGGGCGGCGAATTCGCCGTCGCTTCGAGCACCTGCGGCTCGAGTCTGGCAATTGGCAAGACGTGCAAAGTGAAAGTGACCTTCACGCCGTCCGCCCCCGGCACTCGCACCGGGCAACTGGTCTTCACCGATAACGGCGTGCCGCAAACACAGACCGTGCCGCTCTCGGGCACGGGCGTCGAACCGGCGGTACTCGCCCCGGCGTCGGGAACGTATCCGGCCCGGAAGGTCGGCACGACGAGCCCGCCGAAGATCTTCACACTGACCAACGAGCAGTCTGTGTCGCTGAATGCAATCTCGATTTCAACCAGCGGAGATTTTGCAGTCTCGGCCACGACCTGCGGCACGAGCCTGCCGGCCAAAGGCAAATGCACAATCAGTGTGACCTTTACGCCGGCGGCCAAAGGCACGCGCACGGGCCAGCTGAGTGTTAGCGACTCGGCGAGCAACAGTCCGCAGGTTTCTAATCTAACGGGAACTGGAAAATAAGGATCATCTAAGCGAGACATGAGGTTGAAGCAGTAGTCTTTTGACGAAATATCAACGGATGCGCAGATGTATCGGCAGCAGCAGTTGTTGAGAAAGGGGACCTCCAAACGACAATCCATCTGTCACGTGACGAAATCAGGCGATTGAACTCAGCACCTCTGCGTTGCCATCGCTGCGGGCGTGAGTTCATGAAGTTGTTGGATGGGGCAATCAGCGAGACCGGGAAGAACCGCGGCTAGATAGTCGCGCACTGGGAATTTCAGTCTACGACAGCTTTCCACCACCGAAAGAATCGCTGCGATCTTCGGTCCCGCCTGCGCGCTTCCTATGTGGATCCAGTTCCTCCGACCAAGAGCTACGGGACGCATGGAGTTCTCCGCCAGGTTATTACTCAACTCCAGTTCGGGATATTCCAGGAACCGGGTGAGTTTTTGCCACAGGGTAAGCGTGTAGTTGCAGGCCTTGGCCAACGCGCCCCCAGGCAGCGCCGTGGAGCGTGCGATTTCGATCTGCTTCTGGATCACACCCAACAGCGGTCGGGATTGTTGCTGACGCAGAGCATGGCGTGCCTCCACGTTCAATCCTTGGCAGCGTGCCTCCGCGTCAATGGCAAACAACTCATCGATCCGCGCTACAATCGCGGTCGCCATCGGATCTTGGGGATTTAGCTGCACTGCCTCGGAAAAATATCGTTCCGCATGGGACCAGCAGCCGGCGTGAACCATTTTCGACCCTCCGATCTGATCGTAGTAGGGTAAGAGAGCGTCATTGCTGGCGCTCTCTCCCCGCAGAACCGGACATGAAAGTTTCCCTTCATCCGGCTCAAGCCGTGGTAAGCCCTCCATTAGGGAGAACCGGTCATGCACGACGGAGTGATGCACTGACGAACCGCGGGCGACAGTTCCGTTCCGCGAAATACAAGCGCCATTGGGGATCAAATGGGTTGGCCTCCCCCTTGATCTTCCGATGCCGTTGTATCGGAGTGTCGCCAGCATAGACCAGTCGTTTCCAGATAGGCTGGCCGTCAGAGTGTGTGCCGGTGCGCGCGGCGAAAGTCCACGTCCGACCACCGATGGCGTGAAAGTATCGAGCTTTCACCCAGCGAGCGTTCTTAGTTAGATGTCGTCGGCGACACCAGTGCCACAGCTTACGCCAAATCTCAAAGTCCACGCGGCTGAATGCACGGTTAGCAACACAGTGTCGATGATAGTTCGCCCATCCCCGAATGATGGGATTGAGCAGAACGATCAAGTTAGTCTGTGTCGCCGATTTGTTATTCTCGACTACTCCCCGGACCTTTGTCAGGAACGCCTTCGTGTTCTTCTTAGAAGGCGTGACTAACAGTTTGCCTCCATACTTACGGAGGTGTTGACCCAGAAAGTCGAACCCATCGTGAATGCGTGTCACGTGAGTCTTATCCACTGAAAGTTCGAGTCCTCGCTCGTGCAAGAACGCTTCCACCAGCGGACGAACTTCGTTGACTAGCAGTTCATGGCTGCTGCCGGTGATGATGAAATCATCGGCATAGCGCACCAGATGCACTTTGGGATGAATCCAACGTCCTTTTTCTGCGCGTCGCGGGAACGTTTTCGCCAGCAGGACTTCGAGTCCATCCAAAGCGAGGTTGGCCAATGTCGGCGAAACAATACCCCCTTGTGGAGTACCTGCTTCGGTGGCAAACCAATTCGCTTGTTCGAGGTATCCGCTTTTCAGCCACCTCTCCAGAATGCCTGTATCCATAGGAATATGATTCAGCATCCAGGAATGACTAATATGGTCGAAGCAGCCTTTGATGTCTCCTTCGAGTATCCATTCCGGGGCATCGTGTCGTGACAGCATCTTGAAGCACTGTTCGACAGCGTCTGCCGTGGAACGGCCTCGTCGGAAACCATAGGAGTTGTAGTCAGCATGGGTTTCGGCAATCGGTTCCAAGGCCAGCAAGTGCAAAGCTTGCATGGCCCTGTCCTTCATCGTCGGAATGCCCAGCGGCCGCAACTTGCCGTTGGCTTTCGGGATGTACACTCGCCGTAACGGCTGCGGTTGATATCCCCGGCGCTGCAGAGACCGAATGGCTTTGAGTTTCGATTGCGGCCCGGACCAAAGAACATGATCCACGCCGGGAGTTCGTTTACCCTTGTTTTCCGTCACTCGTTTCACGGCCAGGGCCTTTCCGCTGAACGAGCAGGTGCGCAGCCGTTGCAAGGCTTTCACCTTGCCCCAGCGTCCCATCTGTGATGCCTTGACGATACGCACCTGCAGCCGTTCTACCTGTCGTTCGCACTGTTTCCAGTCGATCTGGCTCCAGTCCATAACGCCGGCTGAGGATGCACACGCGGAGTATTCCACGTTCATTTGCGTTTTCCTCATATGAAGGTTCTGCTTGTTCTCTCGTCAGTCACGACCCGCTGGAAGTCCGCCTGTCTTTTAAACAGAGAAGCGGCCCGCTTCTAATCCGCCCTGTTACCGGACGGCTTTAGCCTTTTCCAGCGTCCTCTACCCATCGTCCTTTCGGCGACTCTTACGAGGCGCTTTCCTCCACGATGCGAGGAGAACGATGGGCTTACCATGTTCTGATTCAACGACAGGATTGATTTAGCCCCCGCCTTTACACCGGCAGTCCGATGTCCGTGTGCTTCTTACTGCGCCCAGGAAGCAGCCGACTGCGTGCCTTTTGGCTTCAGCCTATCAGCGTCTTTGGCTGATTCGGTTTAACGATGCGTGCGGACGGTTCACTTGAGTTGGGCCTGTCATCCAGCCTGACCCTTCGACCGCTTCGAGGCTAGCAGTCGAGGTGACTTCCTCGCGGTCGTCTCCTCGCCGGGGCGAAGGATGTTGTCACGGCAGCTTCCGACCCGATCGTTACCAATCACGCCGGTGCCGATAGGCTACTGCGGACGGAACCGCAGGTTCATGTCCATGGCATAACCATGTTGAACAATCGCTGAATCAACTTCATGTCACACGGCGGTATAGC
>Ga0224558_1004201_pt1 | contig 11355 bp, 12 predicted proteins | sample 714S32024metaG_FD_180682 | JGI IMG/M metagenome (GOLD analysis project Ga0224558, IMG submission 180682) | Peat soil microbial communities from Stordalen Mire, Sweden - 717 S3 20-24 | ecosystem: Environmental > Terrestrial > Soil > Wetlands > Peat | place: Sweden: Norrbotten County, Stordalen... | reverse complement strand
GGCCTTGAAACCCAACTCCAACTGCGCCTGGATGTAAACCCGATCAGATAAACTCAACTGCTCGTAGTACTTCCCCATGCAACATCATCCCAAAGCGAAATGTTGCACTTCGAGATTGAGCGCGGCCGGTTAGGAGTCAGGAAAGTTGCATATCTTATGGGCCGGATCAGTAACTTACAGACAAATGCACTTGATAACCACTCCGTCCCTGTGGGGACTTTTATGGGGACCCTTTGCATTCTGCCCTCTTTTGCGCCTTCATTGCGTCATGGCAGACTGTCTCTCAAAAGCGGCGATCTGTTGCTTAGCATTGAACCGTTCTAGCTGCTCCATGGCTTTCGTCTGGTGCTCTTGGGTGGGGTGGGCATAGCAGAGAACCATCTGGATTCTGGAATGTCCCAGCATGGCCGCCAGCGTCACCAAATCAATGCCGGACATGGCGGCACGGGTGGCCCATGTGTGGCGGAGGTCATAAAGCCGCATGGGAGCGATCCTGCTCTCTTTTACCGCGCGGCCATGGGCATTGTTCACCTTGGGGATGGGGCGCGCCAGGTCCGATTCGCAGGGGAAGACATATGGAGTCTCCAAGCCGGTCATGCGCCGCCGCATCCACTACAACACTGTCAGGCCACACTCCTCGCTGGGCTACAGATCGCCGGCACCGGCAGCGTGGCTGACCGAAGCACCCCAGGGGCATGGAAAAGTGGAAAGCAAAGAACGCTTCCCACTTTCCCACGCCCCCGACTACGGCAACGGGTCATATCTATCACCCGTTGCGCTACACTAACAATCTCGCTGGTACAAAAGATCGGGCAGGTCTCCAAAGCGAATTTTGGAGCACCCGGCAACGGAGTTTAGAAAACGAAGGTTAGGGAAGCTTGGAAAGGACGGCTTGAAACTTGGCGGCAATGGCGGCGAAGCCGTCGCTGGCGCCAAACAGAGTGTCGCCGGTGGGATGGAGTTCGTTTGCCCACCAAGCCTTGTAATTGGTCTGAGAGTTTGAGAGAGTTCCGCGGAGATCGATGTAGGTGACGTTCTGGAAGCCTGGCTCCTGCACCAGATTCTGGAGCATGGTATTAAATCGGTCGATGAGGACGGTCATCATCCGAGTGGTAGCGGTGATATCACTGAAGAGTTTCTCGTCGAAGCCGGGCTTGAGCCACGGGCCTGGCAGCGGCCCCCAGCCGCCGAGGAAGCCTCGACCGTCGGGGACGGGATAGTCGTAACCGTGCACAAGGATGGGGAAGGTGCGGTCGAGATCTTTCTGACAGAGAGCGTTGATGGAGAGGAACATGACGCGATATGCCTCGGCGATGCGGGTGTCAATGACGCCGGCGATGACCTGATCGTTCCAACCGGCGATGGGCAGCTCGATATTGTTGATCAACATGCCAAACTCTTTCCCGGCGATGTCATCCCCACCACCCGAGACGAGGATGGCCTTAGGGGTGGCGCCGAGAGCGACTATCTTGTCCATGCAACGCGCAAATTTGTCGAGCTGCCCGACGTGTGAGACCATCGCTTCGATGGGGTCGCCCTTGTGAGCGGAGGACTCGATGTTGTAGCCATAGTTGTCGTCCAGTTTGGTGAGGACGTCATGGATGGGATAGTCAAACCATGAGTCGCCGACGGCGAGCAAATAGCCTGCCGTTTGCGCGGTCGTGGCGATGGGAGGGGCAGCGGCGGCCGCAGTGAGCGGAACTCGGGCGAGTTCCGTCCTGATGGAGAGAGGCTCAGGATGAGCTGCAAGAGCTGCAGCACGGGTTGCGCGGCTTTCCCGGCGGCGTGCCAGAATCTCTTCCGCGTGCTGCTCGGCGGCTTGCTGAATTGAAGGCTTGTCGTTATTCCCAGGGGACGGCGGCATGGAAATCTCCAAATCGATGTGACCGCGGCGTAGATGAGAGTGAAACTACGGTGAGCTCGCCCGTTTGTCAAGAATTTAATACTGAGTTCCGGGGGGGCTTCATGACCTGCTCTGGAGGGGACTTGCATCGAGCTAAGGTCCCGGTCGCATCCATCTAGGGCTTCGGCTGGTGGCTGACAGTGCCGGCACTGAACGTGCGACTCAGATCGGTACCGGCGAGTCTTAGTGCAAGTCGGCTAGGCTTCCGAAATCCAGCTGGGAGGTGGTCCGCGTCCGTCCGTCTTTTGCATGATCCAGGTGTGTATCTCAACCCATAGCTGGGGTTACACCGATCGTCCGGAAAGCCGGAGCCGTATACGAAAATCACATTTGGTTCGATCGCTGAAACCAAGCCGACTTGCCAGTACAAATCTTCACTCCACCGTTGGTGCGACCTTGCAGCGATAACTAAGCTTGCAGTGAATCGAGATCAGGTGCAACGCTGGCGCCTTTCCGCGCTTTGATGTCCCGCATCGGCGGCTGGCCGAAGAACCGGCTGTACTCCCGGCTGAACTGGCTTGGGCTTTCATAGCCGACCTCGAAGGCTGCACTTGCAGCATCCAGACCGCCCATGAGCATGCGTAGGCGCGCCGTGTGCAATCGAAGCTGTTTCTGATATTGAAGTGGGCTCATCGCGGTCAGAGACCGGAAATGATGGTGCAACGTAGAGACACCCATCTGTGCAATAGACGCGAGTTCCTCAACGCGCAAGGGCTTGACGTAGTTTTCCCTCAGCCATGCGACGGCCTTGGCCGTCCGGTTGCTCTGCTCACCCAGCGTAGCGATGGCGCGGAGGTGCTTTCCTTGCGGTCCGCGGAGCAAGCGGTAGATGACTTCCCGCTGGATCAGATTGCTGAGAAATGGAATATCCTGGGGTGCGTCAAGAAGATCGAGCAATCGGGAACATGCGTCCAGCAGTTCGATCGAGGTCTCTCCAACAGCCATACCGCGCGCGCCCGAAACCGCTTCAGGTACTTGAAACTCCTCCTGGCTGAGAATCTCGCGAACCGTCGGCATTTCAAGTTTAAGCAGCAGGGCCAGAATCGGTTCTTCCCTCGATGCCTTTGTCACCTGGCTGACCACCGGCAGATCGATCGAGGTCAGCAGGAATGTGGACCTGTCGCACACATACGTTGTTCCACCAAGATTGATGCGCTTTTCTCCCTGAACAAAGACAATCAGCTCGGGCTCGTAGGCCGCAGAGGTGCACTCCGTCGGAGCACTTTTGCGGTAGAGGCTCAGGCCCGGAACGCCGGTTGCCTCTTTGCCATCCACGTGGATGTGGGCAGCGATCTTGCGGGCCAGTTCGGCCCGCATCGCAACCGCCTGTGACCGGGATTCTCCGCTTGCATCCTGCAGTTTTGCCATGGGAACTCCGCTTGACTCCTTCCTGCTCAGCGTACCGCTGAACCAGCCCTTCGTGCACAGAAAACTCACGTCTCGACAGAAATAGGCAATCAATAGGAAGGATCGGGATACCGCTCAAGATCCGCCCCCCGGTAGCATCGAAGTGTGATCATGCCATCGGGATTCGATGCAAAGCGGTTCGGTCCTGAATCGCTAAAAGGAGCAGCAATGCAAAAGCGGAAACTGGGAAACAGCAATCTGGAAGTATCGGCAATCGGTCTTGGCTGCATGGGGATGAGTTTTTCCTACGGTCCGCCCAAGGATAAGCAGGAGATGATCGCTCTTCTCCGTGCGGCCGTCGAGCGCGGCGTCACCTTCTTCGACACGGCCGAGGTCTACGGCCCGTTCACGAATGAAGAACTTCTGGGCGAGGCCCTCTCCCCCTTCCGCGGGCAGGTGGTGATCGCCACCAAGTTCGGTTTCAATCTCAATCCCGATGGAAGTCCCGGCTGGCTGGGGCTCAACAGCCGGCCGGAACGCATCAAGCAGGTCGCTGAAGACTCGCTCAAACGCCTGAAAGTCGATGCCATCGATCTCTTCTATCAGCACCGCGTTGACCTGGATGTGCCCATCGAGGACGTGGCGGGAACGGTGAAGGAGTTGATCCAGGAGGGCAAGGTGAAGCACTTCGGTCTCTCCGAAGCAGCCGCGAAGACGATCCGTCGCGCACACGCTGTCCAGCCGTTGACAGCTGTACAGAGCGAATACTCGCTGTGGACCCGAGGCCCGGAAGCCGAAGTGCTGCCGACCCTGGAGGAACTCGGCATCGGCTTCGTTCCCTATAGCCCGCTTGGCAAGGGCTTCCTGACCGGCAAGATGGACGAGAATACCAAGTTCGGCAGCACCGACTTCCGCAGCACACTACCGCGCTTTACGCCAGAAGCTCTGAAGGCCAACCAGGCCCTCGTCGATCTGCTGGGCAGGATCGCGGCGCAGAAGAAAACGACGCCGGCCCAGATCGCGCTGGCCTGGCTGCTGGCGCAGAAGCCGTGGATTATTCCCATCCCAGGCACAACCAAGCTGCATCGCCTGGAAGAGAACATCGGAGCCGCCGCAGTCGAACTTACGGCCGAAGACCTGCACGAGATAGAAAGCGCCGCGGCGAAGATCAAGGTGCAGGGCGCACGGTACCCGGAGAAGCTGGAGGAGATGACCGGCCGCTGAATTGGAGACAGCAGAATGAGCAAAAAAGTTCTGATTCTTTCATCGAGTCCCAGAAAAAACGGGAACTCGAACGCCTTGTGCAACCGCTTCATGGAAGGCGCAATCGAAGCCAGCCACCAGGTTGAAAAAGTGGTGCTGGAGGAGAAGAAAATCAACTACTGCACGGGGTGTTATGCCTGCAAAGGCAATGGGCTATGCGTGCAGAAGGACGATATGGCGCGCATCCTCGCCAGCATGATAGCGGCTGACGTGATCGTCCTGGCGACGCCTGTCTACTTCTACACGATGTGCGCCCAAATGAAGACCGTGATTGACCGGACCGTTGCACGGTACACGAAGATCGCCAACAAGGATTTCTATTTCATTCTGGCTGCGGCGGACAGCAACAAGGCAGCCATGGAGCCAACCATCGAGGGTTTCCGTGCATTCACTTCCTGTCTGCCAGGGGCAAAAGAAAAAGGCATCGTGTATGGTACAGGCGCATGGGAAGTTGGCGACATCCTGGCAAGCCGCGCCATGAAACAAGCGCATGAAATGGGTAAGGCGCTGTAGACGGCCCAGACCAGGCTCACCGCTTCGAGCCGTTCGGACAATCGGACGGCCAGATCGGAAAATACTACGGGAGGAAATTCAAAAATGGAGATCAAGCGAATCGGTTCTGAGCCTTCGGGGAAGGGGCCGGCGGAGTATTTCACAGGCACGGTGCGCGTCGACATGCTGTTTGATGCGCCAGATCCGGCGCGCGTTGTGGGCGCCAGCGTCACCTTCGAGCCCGGCGCTCGTACCGCCTGGCATACGCATCCGCTCGGTCAGACGCTGATCGTCACCTCCGGTTGCGGACGCGCGCAACGCTGGAGTGGCCCCATCGAGGAGATCCGCCCGGGAGACGTGATCTGGTTCGCGCCGGGTGAGAAGCACTGGCACGGCGCTGCACCGGCCACGGCAATGACCCACATCGCCATTCAGGAGAAGCTCGATGGCAAGACCGTCGATTGGATGGAGCAGGTGAGCGACGAGCAATATCAGGCATAGTCCTGCTGCCTCAATTGTTGTTCACAGGCCAAAGGCCCACACACGGATGCATCTATGAGCAGCCTATGTGGGCCTGCCGGAACAGTTGCCGGAGGAAGGTGGCGAAGCAACCGGGAGCGGCCAGATGCCGTTGCGAGCCGTGGATCTGAAGCTTGTCCTGCGCGACGAGTTGCTTCAGTCCCGCGACGAACTTGCCGCGGCAGACTCGGCTCAGTGCGTGAACGGGCAGGAAGAAGCGGCGCGAAGAATCGATCCATCTGGAGCCATCGGGAGCAAGGCCGCCGGCGGGAACGATGTAGTGGACATGGGGATGATGCTAAAGGTTCTGCCCCCAGGTGTGGAGCACACCGAGACCGCCGATGTCAGCTCCGAGGTGCTTCGGATCAGGAGATAGCCTTTTGAACTGGAAGTCATGAGCCCGGCCGGCCGGCTTCTTCGGCCATGAATCTGGCCACCGCGCGTGATGACCACCGCGCGTGAGGTGATACGCGGTTGAACCTGCAGCTTCCGGTCTGAGTCAAGGCGCCTGTGGGGTGGCGGCCAGTTGTTCGATCCAGCGCTGCATCCGCCGGCAGTGCGAGCCATGCCAGTACACTCGCCCGCAGCCTGTGCACTCCTGGAACTCATCGCACCATTCCAAGGTTCCTGGCGGAACCCGGCCGCAAACCTCGGCCCTGGAGGCTGCCTTGAGCGGCTGGTTGCAGACCATACAGCGAGTGAGCGGGCGAAGTGACCGGGCCAGATCGAATCGTCTCACGACCTCCGCGGCCTGCCGGAGGCTGTCGGTCTCGCGCAGCCAGTACCCATGGGTCACGGCGGAGTGTTTCAGCACGCCGCGGTCCCGGGTCAGCAGAATGCGCCTTTCCGCGGCTGAAATTCGCACCAGTTCCAGGTCAGTGAAGCGATTGGAATACACCGCGTCGAACCCCAGCATCCGCAGATAACGCGCCAGCCTGCCCAGATGGACATCGAGCACAAACTTCGTCTCCCGTAGCGGTTGCGGCCGGAGACGCAACACCGGCGTGATGTCGATCGATTCGAAGACCGGATACACCGCCACGCGATCCCCATTTCGAATCAGGCGGGTGAAGTCGGACGACTCGCCGTTCACCAGGATCAGATCCACCTCCGCATGCGGAACGCCGATCCCCTCGATCATGTCCTTCACGGAAGCAGGCACGAAGAACTGTTTCTCCACCAATCCAAACTGCTGGCCGCGTGGCAGATGATCATTCAATTCTGCATAAAAGCGAAAGCAGGCACAGGACGGTGCGGTAGCCATAGTACACGCCTCAGCTCCAGTGTAGGCCCATTTGCGGTGGCCCTCACCGTTGCGAGCGATCTTCCCTGGGAAGGCATTCCGGCGCGGATCGAACTGCGCGTCCGCCGGTTCTACTGCGCAACCCTGCCTGCGAGCAACATATATTTACGGAACGCAAGCCGAAGACTGTCCAGCGCTACGGGCGTCGCACCTGTCGGCTGGCAACAGCGCTGGAGAAGATAACACTGGCGCTTGGCGGCGCCGCGGGCTCTCGACCGGCTGAACAACCCGGCATTCTGGCGAGTGGTCCAACTCTGCTGCGGCAGCTGCGGTGCAGAGCCAGGAAGGATGAATACCGTGGGCAGTCAAGGAATAGGTGCGGGGTTCGCTGCATTGAAGGGATGTTCGTTTTTGACCGTTTTGAAAGTGGGCAAATGTATAGAATAGGTTTCACGTGGGCAACCAGAGAGTCGGGCAATACGAGACGTTGCGACTCTCCATCAAAAGCATCGATTGGGACCCACCAGCGAACAGAGGAGGGCTTCACCATGAAACCGAGCACGAACGATAAGACGACAGGCAAGCTCCATGAAGTTAAAGGCGCAATCAAGCAGAAGGCCGGCGAGCTTACCAAGAATCCCAACCTGGAAGCTGAGGGTAAAGCTGAGAAAAACGCTGGAAAAGTTCAAAACATTGTCGGCAAGGTTGAAAAGGCTATCGGAAAATAAGGAATCAGCATCAAACTCGGAGACGAGGGAGGTCAAGAGATCATGACACAGTCAATATTCGAACAAACGGGCGAGAAAATTGCCGATACGGCGCACAAGGCTTCCCGGGCGGCATCTGCTGTTGCGGATGCCGTGGAGGATGGCGTGGGAGCAGCGCGGCGTGCTGCAAAACACGGCTGCTATGCCGCCGCAGAGCTTTTGGATGACACAAAAAGGCGAGTCCAGCGGCATCCGATTGAAACAGTATTGGCGACATTCGCGGCTGGCATTCTGGCCGGGACAGCGATCAGCTGGATGATGAGGCGAAGGCATCTCTGAAACAGGCGGATGCGCACAAGAAGGCCCAGGAATCTTGTTCCTGCCCTGAATGTCTCTGGATCCTAGATTGCTACGTCATCCCTGCGTTGCCTGCGAGGAGTAGCTTCCGATCGTGCATGGGCAACTGGCAGGGCCATACAGCAAGGGGTGGAGGCAGCGCAGAAGAGGTACTGCCTCCAGGGGGATGCAGCCGTATGATCTAACATCACCACCGCCGCCTCTGGTGAGGGCACCGGCAAGCATCAGGCTTCAACGACGCCATGAAAAATGTGCAATTCTGCTCAAGCGGCATGGGGCAACGAGTGATCGAACAAAGGTTAGATTGCCGCCAGGCCCGAAGAGCGGAACATTGTGCATCCTGGATGGAATTGTGCGGCGCATCGAAACGCCCTTGCAGTGGTTACAATTGAAGAGCGCCGCAGGCTGATGATGCCCGGCCTATGGGCGATGCCTGCCTTGGGGTGGTGGTGAGAAAAGAGATGGCAACGCCTGATCCGAGTCACACGGTGGAGAAGCCCCCAGCAGAGCCGAACTCCGGCGCCACCAGCGCAGCAGAGACTCTGCCGCCACCCGACGCATCTCCGATTCCGGCGAAAGCAAAGGAACATAACATCCGTGTTTCCCCCGCCGTCCTCGACGCGGCAGGTAAGGAAGGCGGTGAACTGCTTACGTCCTTGCGCACGGCTCCCGAGGGCCTGACTCAAGCCGAGGCAGAAGAGCGGGCGCGCACCTCAGGTCCGAATGAGGTGGCGCAAGAACGGCGGCGCGGCTGGTTTATCCGCCTCTTGATCATCCTGCGTAACCCGCTGGTCATTCTGCTGGCAATTCTCTCGTCGATTTCCTTTGCCACCGGCGATGCGCGCGCCGGAATCGTCATGGCGGGCATGGTGGTGCTCAGCGCGGGGCTGCGATTCATTCAGGAAGCGCGCGCGGACTCAGCGGCGGCGAAGCTCAAAGCCATGATCCATGTAACCGCCACGGTGGTTCGGGATGGCAAAGCCCGCGAAATTCCACTGCGCGACCTGGTTCCGGGAGACATCATCGATCTTTCCGCCGGCGACATGATTCCGGGCGACGTGCGAGTCATCGCGGCGAAAGATTTATTTGTCAGCCAGGGAACGCTTACCGGGGAGTCGCTTCCCGTGGAGAAGTTTCACGATCCAGACCCCAAGGCTGCTAACTCGCCGGTCGAGCTCAAGAACATATGCTTCATGGGCACGAGCGTTCAAAGCGGCACGGCAACCGCGGTCGTGGTCGTAACGGGCGTCCACACCTATCTCGGCGCCATGGCCAGCTCCATCACACAGGAGGGAACGCCGACAAGTTTCGACCAGGGCCTCAGCCGTTTCACATGGCTCATGATTCAGTTCATGGCCGTCATGGTGCCCCTGGTTTTCTTCATCAACGGGTTCACCAAGCACGATTGGAAAAGCGCATTTTTCTTCGCGATGGCCGTGGCCGTGGGACTGACCCCGGAGATGCTGCCCATGATTGTTTCCGTCTGCCTCGCCAAGGGCGCGCTTGCCATGAGCCGTAAGAAGGTGATCGTCAAGCGGCTCAACGCCATCCAGAACTTCGGCGGAATGGACGTGCTCTGCACCGATAAGACCGGCACACTCACGGAAGATCGGGTCGTCCTGCAACGGCACTGTAATGTTGCCGGACGCGAAACGGATGAAGTGCTCCGGGACGGCTACCTCATCAGTCACTTCCAGACCGGCCTCAAGAACCTGCTGGACACGGCGATTCTGAATTGCTCGGATTTTCACGAGCAGGATCTGGTCGCGAAGTACAAGAAGCTGGACGAGATTCCCTTCGACTTCACACGGCGCATGATGTCCGTCCTCGTCGAGAATCCGGAAGGCAAGGCCATCCTGCTGACCAAGGGCGCCCCGGAAGAGATTTTTCATCAGTGCTCTCAATTCGAGTTAGATGGGAAGCTGTCGCCCATGGACCCTGCCCTGATGAAGGGGTTGAAGGACGAGTATGCGAGCCTGAGCAACGATGGATTCCGGGTTTTGGCTGTTGCTGTAAAGGAGTTACCTGGGAAGAATTCCTGCGCAAAGGAGGATGAACACGATCTGGTGCTAAAGGGGTATGTCGCATTCCTCGACCCGCCCAAGCATACCGCCGCGACTGCCATCGAAGCGCTGCACAAACACGGTGTAGCCGTGAAGATTCTCACCGGCGACAACGACCTGATCAGCCGCAAGGTGTGCCGCGACGTCGGACTCGTCGCCGACCCGATGCTGCTGGGCGATGACGTGGAGAAAATGTCCGACACCGAACTGGCCGACGCGGCTGAAAAGACAACCCTCTTCGCCCGCCTCTCACCGGCCCACAAGCAGCGAATTGTTCGCGTGCTGCGCGGCAAGGGGCACGTAGTTGGATTCATGGGGGACGGAATCAACGATTCTCCCGCGTTGCGTGCCGCGGATATTGGCATCTCGGTGGATACTGCGGCCGACATCGCCAAGGAGTCGGCGGATCTGATCCTGCTGGAGAAGGATCTCATGGTGCTGGATGGGGGCGTCATCGAGGGGCGAAAGGTCTTCGCCAACATTCTCAAGTACATCCGGATGGGAGCCAGCTCCAACTTTGGAAATATGTTCAGTGTGTTGGGAGCGAGCGCATTTCTCCCATTTCTTCCCATGGCGCCCATTCAGATTTTGACAAACAATATGCTCTACGACTTCTCCCAGGTGCCCATTCCCAACGACGCCGTGGACGAAGAACAGGTGGCGCGGCCGCGGCCCTGGGACATCGGCGAGATACGGCGGTTCATTCTCTGCGTAGGACCCATCAGTTCGATCTTCGACTACTCGACCTTCTTCGTAATGCTCTGGGTCTTCAATTGCTGGAATCCAGCCCGCGCCTCTGTATTTCAGACGGGATGGTTCGTTGAGTCCATCATGACGCAGACGCTCATTATTCATGTCATTCGCACCAATAAGATCCCTTTCTTCCAGAGCCGTGCAAGCTGGCCGTTGTTGATCACTACATTCACCATCATGGCCTTCGGAGCATGGCTGCCGTATTCTCCGTTGGCCTCTTCGCTGGGCCTGACCCACCTGCCAGGGATGTACTGGCCGATCCTCCTGCTTACGCTGCTTGCCTATATGGGCCTTACGCAAGGGGTCAAGGTCTGGCTGCTGAGGTTGAAATGGATATAAGTCGCCGCCAGAGCTTTCTGAATCGATAAGGTTCCACAATGCATTTAAGGATGAAGGAACTGCATCACACGGAACGGTTTGGCTGTCTTCGCGCAGCGGTCCTGGGCGCGAACGACGGCATCCTGTCAACATCAAGTCTGGTGCTGGGTGTGGCAGCGGCACATGGAACGCACCGCAACATCCTGGTCGCAGGAACCGCCGGTCGGGGAAACTCCACGTTAACTGGAGAACCGCTCTAGTATTACTGTGTCATAAATGAGGAGCCCCACAGAACGGGCATCTACAAAGTTTCTTGAGCAGGGCACGAACCAGCAGCATACGCAGCGTGGCAATGGAATATGGGTTATGCCGCTCCGGGCGAATGCGAGC
>Ga0224558_1004200_pt1 | contig 11356 bp, 5 predicted proteins | sample 714S32024metaG_FD_180682 | JGI IMG/M metagenome (GOLD analysis project Ga0224558, IMG submission 180682) | Peat soil microbial communities from Stordalen Mire, Sweden - 717 S3 20-24 | ecosystem: Environmental > Terrestrial > Soil > Wetlands > Peat | place: Sweden: Norrbotten County, Stordalen... | reverse complement strand
GCATCCTCCTCGGGGTCGGACCGCGAACCGTCCCGGTTCGCAGCACGCAGGAACAGGCCGGCACGCTCGAAATACCAGAAGATCCGGGAGTCGCCGGGGCCGCTGCGAACCGGGACGGTTCGCGGTCCGCCGTGCTTGATGTAGCCGTCGGGATAGGACGCTTTGCAGCGCCCTATTACTTCTTTGGCCCAAAGAGGCCGTCGAGCAGCTTGTTTGCCGGCGTTTGATTGGTGGCGGGCGCATTGGTTGCCGCCGGCGCGTTGTTGTTCAGGTAGCCGCCGAGGCCTTGCAAGAGCCCGGCGGCTTTGCCCCCGGGTTGGTTCGTGCTGGTGCTGGAGGGGTTCGTCGTGCCGCCGGATAACAAGCCGCTCAGGCCCTGGAGCGCCCCGCCGGCCTTGCCGGCATTGCCGCCCACGCCTTGCAGAACGGCGCTGACCAGCGCGACTTTATTGATATCGGTTTTAGAGTTGCCCAGGGTGCCCTTCATCGTTAGGAAATCGGGCAGTTTGGCATAGGTCGCGTTGGTGGGGGTATTGCCCGCCAGATTGAGGCGTTGCGCGACCGACCGTTCGAGGGAAACCGAGACGGGAATCAGGATGGGGGAATTGGTCAACACCTCGGCCAGGGTGATGGTGCCGGTCGCCTCGGCTTCAAAGGCCGGGCTTTGCACTACCGCTTTCTGCAAATCCACACGACCGGAGCCTGCGGTGCCGTGCAGGATGATGGAATTGATCGGGGACTTCGCCAGGTCACTCGTTGTCCCGCTGCTGCCGGAACTGCTGCCCGAGCCGGTGAACCCCTGAAGCAAAGAGGTCGCCGTGCTCGTGGGATTCTTTGCCAGATCAGGGATGACCGTGATCGTCTTGACCAGGGTCTTGAGCAGGCGAGTATAAACGTTAGTCCCCTTGATGTTATCCACCAGGAGATTGAGATTGGTGGAAGTCAGGTCGAACTGGCCGGTGAGATTCTTCTGGAGACTGGCCCCGGTCGTGCCTGCGCCGGCGAACTTCATCTGGGCGGTCAGTGTGCCACTAAGAACCCCTTTGCGCTCCGGCTGGAACGAGTTCACCAGCGGCGCGAGCGGGATGGCTTGCGCGCTCAATGACCAGTCGTATTTCCACCCCGGCACGCCCAGGTCCAGATCGAGCGTTGTGTTCACGGGCGCGCCGTTGAGCGCCAGCTTGAATGGATTCAACACCACGTGGCCGCCGTCAATCTTGACCGTCGTCTGCCAATTGGTGATCTCCACTTCGTGCAAATAGAACCGGCCAATGGTCCCGCTCGCCATGAAGTTGCGCAGCGGCAGTTTGATTGCCTCAGGCTCTTTGTTGGCATCGGCGGACGCGGGCGCAGATGCCGGAGCGGACGCGGTCGCCGCCCCTTTCCCGGGAGCTGGCTTCGCTCCCATGAACAAGTCGTAAAAGCTGGTCACATCCAGCGAGTCGGCCACCAGCTTGAGGTTGCCCTGGATCGCATTGGTCTGTGACATATCCACCGCGCCGCTCAACTGCACTTGGTTGGTGGCGCGCGCCGTCGGCGTCAGCGTAATCTGGAACTGCCGCACGTCGGCCACCTGCTTCTTCACTGAAGCATCCACCTGCAGCTTCGCCTCCAGCGGCGTGGCCGGAAACTGGTTCTTCGGGTCCTTCACGACCAGGTTGGTCACCTGCAAGTCCGCCTTCAGCGCGGAAGCCCCTTGCGGGTCGTACTGGGCAGAAGCGTTGGCGTTGATGGCGACCGACACGAGCTGCTTATCCGCCAGCAGCGGCCCCAGGAATGGCCCCAGCCCGTCCTGGTTCAAATCCACCAGTTTGGCGGTCAGCGTAGCGGACTTGCTCGTCAGGTCATACGTCGCGGTGAGGTCAAAGCTGCCGCCCACAATCGCGCCTTGCGTCAGCTTGCCGGCGGCCTTGCGCAATTGGACTTGCTGCGGCGTCATAGCCACCTCGAAGTCCGCCGCCGTGCCGAAACTCCGCACCTCGTTCTTGCCAAAGCGCCCGGTGAAATCCGCCAGCGCCAGATTGCCGCTGACATTCTGCGTCGTCTGTTTCTGCGTGATGTGCGCCTTCAAAGCAACCGTGCCGGAGGTGACGCTCACGTCTGGTTGGGATAGAGCCCGGAACAGCGGCGCCAGCGACGCCTGGATCGCGACCTGCATGTCGGCGGTGTCGCTGGCTTTGTCGTATGTGCCCGATGCGGATATCGACGTCAGCGTCTGATTCCGCCGGGCAAGCTCCAGCTTGCAGGTGGTCAGGTTGAACTGTTTCATCTCCGCCGCGTTGCCGCTCACCAGGAACGTGATGGCCGCGTCGGAGATGTGGTTGGTCCCCGCGTTTGCGGTCAGGCCGCTGATCTTGGAGTCCAAGTCAAACGTCACCTGCTGGCCGCCTTGCTGCGAGAGCACTTTTGCGGTCGCGTTGACAATGCCCGCCGGCGCGGTGTCGCCCACAAAGGGCTTCCAGTCCGCCAGGTTCAGGTTCGAGATGGTGAACGTCAGCGCCGAGTCACCGACCGCATTGCTGACATTGCCCCAGGAGATTTGCATTGGGCTGGTCAGCTCGGCCTTCAATAGCGCGTTGCCGTTTTGGGTGCCCGTCATCGTCAGGCGGCGCAGCGTGGCCATGCTTTGCCCGCGGTCAACCGTGAGGCTGTACTCCTTCCGCAGGTCCAGCCGGGGCGTGGTCTGATTGGTCCGGGTCAACTGGAAGCCGTTCACGTCGAACTGCCCGTCCAGGGTCATTACCGAACCGCCCTTAGTCAACTCGACTACGTTGGTCGAGCTGATGGTGGTGCCGCCGAAGTCCAGACCGTTCTTGGCGCCCGCCAGGTTCAACAGCCGCTTGTCAATGCCGGCGAGTTCAATGCTCAGGCGGCCCTCGGTCTTCTCCATGTCGAACGGCCCGCTCACCCGCAGTTCGCCCAGGCGCGTATCGCCCTTCTGGAAACGCAACGCCACCTCCTTGATGTCCGTGGGCGTGACTTCGACGTCGAGCTCCGAGCCGAACCCCGCCATGTCCGCCAGTGCCCCCTCAGCGTGGGTGACGTCCAGGCGCGTGTTGCCCTTGATCGCGCTGGGCTTCAAGTCCGCCGTCAGGGCAATCGTATAGCTGCCGCCCAGCTTGGCTTGCAACACGCCGTTCGTGTTCTCGATGCGGATGTCGGCGCTCAGCGCCAACTTGCCGGTCTGCCCGTTCTTCAAATCATCCAGGGTGACGTTCACATGCGACAGCTCCGCGACATCGCGCGCGCCATTCGCGTAATTCTTCACCCGGCGGAGGGTGGCGTCCGTCAGCGCGAACTTCTTCAGGTCGAGTTGCAGCGGCTTGGCGCCGGTCGGCTTGGCCGGCTGCTCGGGCTGCTTCTCCGCTGCCTTCCCCTGTTGTGACCTCAGGATCGGGTCCAGGTTGCTGCTGCCATCCGCATTCTCCACCAGCGTGACGGTCGGGGAGGAAAGGCCGACCTCATCCACGTGGATGTTGCCGCCGATGATATCCATCAGGCTGTAGCGCAGGCGCACCTCGGCGGCGGTGACCAGCGGTTCCGTGCCGGTGGTTTGCACCTTCAGATTGTGCAGGACCACCTGGCTGAACGGGCTGATTGAGGCGTCGCTTACGGTCACCTCCGCGTTCATCGCCTTGCCGACGCGCGGCAGGATCACACCTTTGAAGAAGGCCCCGCTGGTCGCCACGAAATACACGACGACGAGCAGCACAATGAGAAGCCCGAAAATCCAGGCAATCGCCCGGAGCCAGCCGTGCCGCCTCTTGGGCGCCGGTGTACCAACAGTTGTATCAGTCATAAGAGTCCTCTGCGGAATTGGTTGAGCAGTTTGCGAGGAAAGCTGGCCCTCCGCCAGCCTCACCGACTCGCCACTGGGCGGCAATATAGACCCGATCTGAACTTTGTCACGGAGCATCCGCTCGACCCTGGCAGCCTGTTGAAATACCCGCCCGGTGAGGGCACCGGGCCTACAAGCCCCTCTAACTCCGGAGCAATCCCTGTAGGCCGTCGTGCCCTCACGCGGCGCTCTGGGGGTTCTTCAACAGGCTGCTGGCAGCCAGTGCAGAGATTGCGGCCCATCGCTGAAGTGCACTTGAATATCCTGATGAATCCGCAGTCTCACTCTACATGAGTTTTCGCACAGTCCTTCGTTTGATGGTTGTCTGCCTTGCGGCGGGAACGCTGCTGGCCGCGCCCCAGCCGCCGCCCACGCCCACGAACAACGCCCGCTTCTATCCGCTGTGGCAAAATGCCCCGCCGAACACCACCGACATGGTGTTGATCTATCAAGGCGGCACGCAGCGCTCAGCTTGGGCGCCCGGGGAATTTGCGCCCTACGTCAGCGCCGTTGACCCGCGCGACCACAAGGAGAAATGGCTCTTCGACGGCTTCCTGTTCATTGAATACGTGAACGGCAAGAAGCACGCCTTCGAGGAGGGCATTAATCTCCCGTCCGCCGACCAGCAGGATTGGCAGGATTTGCTGGCCAGGAACTTTGAGCCGGGCCGCGGCTTGGCTGCTTTGGAGCATACCTGTGCTGAGATGGAGAAGCGAATTGGCCCCCCGATCCGTCCGCGGCAAGTGGTGCTCACTCTTCCCGAGCCGATTGAAGGGGCGACCAATTGGGGCGTGCTCGACGGACGCCAATTGAACTTCTCGGTGCTCGCCGACCGTGTGGCCGCTTGCGAGTGGCACATTGACCACGCGCTCAAGCAATGGCAGGCGCTGGCGCCCAGGCACCTCACGCTGGCGGGCTTCTACTTCGTGCCGGAGAGGACCTTGGGTTCGACGCCCCGCTTCCTGCCGCTGATCGCGCAGAAGATCCATGCTCGCGGCAAGCAGTTCTTCTGGATCCCCTACTGGTGGGCGCGCGGCGCCGCGGAGTGGAAGCAGCACGGCTTCGACGTCGCCTGGCAGCAGCCGAATCATTTCTTCCATCCCGAACTGCCGGACTCGCGGTTGCAGGAGGCCTGTGACTTTGCGCGGCAACACGGCATGGGTATGGAGATGGAACTGGACGAGCGCCTGATCAGCAAACCCGCAACCTTCGCCCCGCGCTTTGATGCCTACCTCAAAGCCTTCGAGGCCAACGGCGTCAAATCCTCAAGCTCGATTGCCTACTACGAAGGCGGCGGCACGCTGCTGCACGTATCCAAATCAGACAAGCCGGAAGTGCGCCATTACTACGACCGCCTGGCCGAATGGGTCTTGGACCGGCAGCGCCTGGCCGATGCAGAGGCCGCCGCTGGGCCTGCGCGCTAACCGCTCAGGGCCAGAGAGTGACTAGCAGGTTGGTCATTCCGGCTGCTCGCTTGGGAGACCCAGCGCCTGGCGGACGAGGGTGCGTTCCTCCTTGGGGAGTTGGAGTAGCACAGTCTCGTCGCGAGGCTGGGTTTTGAGGTAAGCGATGCCGGCGCCAAGCAGGCGGAGGGGGAGTCGCATTGCCGCATGTTGCGAGGTGGCCTGTTCCCAACTGGCGAGCCATTGGTCGAGACCGGCGCTGTTGAGGGGGCTCTTGGCTAATTGGGCCAGGTGACGGACGAGGGCGTCGCCAAGGTGAGGCAGGGAATCGTGTTCCGTGTAGATTGTGGCTGCTTCCGCCAACCGTGCCTGCCAGGTCTCTGGTGAACCGATTTGGCGGAAGATCGCCTCTATAGCGGCATCGGTGACGACCGGAATTGGACTCGAAACAGCATTACGTTCGCCACGGATGCTGCGAAGTTGTTCGACTCCATCGCTCCATTGATCCGTATTGAATGAGGCTGTGGCAAGACATCCTTTGGCCAAGGCGGCAAGATCGGCTGGAGCGCCAGGTAGTTCCGCGGCTCTCGTCCAGTCGGCAATCGCCTCCTCGGCTTGGTCAGTTTGATCCAAAGCGAGGCCCCGTCTGACAAGCGCCTGGGCCACTAGTCCAGCGGGAGCGCCGGGCAGTTCGATAGCTCGCGTTAGGTCGGCAATCGACTCGTCCCTGCGGCCAACTTGCCCAAAAATGCCGCCCCGATTGACGAGCGCCTGGGCGACGTGTCTACTTGGAGCTCCGGGTAGCTCGATGATTCGAGTGAAGTCGCCAATCGCCCCCTCGATCCGACCGGTTTCGCCGAGGGCGACGCCCCGAATGGCGAGCGCCCGGGCGACATTCTCGGCCCGAGCGCCGGGCAATTCGATGGCTCGCGTGAAGTCGGCAATCGCAGCCTCGATCCGACCAGCTTGGCCAAGGGCGATGCCCCGACTAACGAGCGCTTGGGCAATCTGTTCAGCCGCAGCACCGGGCAATTCGATGGCTCGTGTGTAATTGACGATCCCGTCCTCGGCCCGGCCAGCTTGACGATAGGCGAAGCCCCGATTAACGAGCGCCCAGGCGACATGCTCGGCCTCGGCGCCGGGCAGTTCGATAGCTCGCGTGAAGTCGGCAATCGCCTCCTCGGCTCGGCCAGCTTCACCAAGGGCGACGCCCCGATTGACGAGCGCCCGGCTGGTCTGCTCGGCCGGAGCGCCGGGCAGTTCAATGGCTCGCGTGTAGTTGGCAACCGCCTCCTCGGTCCGACCAGCTTTACCGAAAGCGATGCCCCGACTGACGAGCGCTTGGGCGATCTCTTCAACTGCAGCGCCGGGCAGTTCGATAGCTCGCGTGAAGTCGGCAATCGCCTCCTCGGCTCGGCCAGCTTCACTAAGGGCGACGCCCCGATTGACGAGCGCCCGGCCGGTCTGCTCGGCCGGAGCGCCGGGCAGTTCAATGGCTCGCGTGTAGTTGGCAACCGCCTCCTCGGTGCGGCCAGCCCCACTGAGTGCGAGGCCGCGAGCGACTAGAGCGGCGGCAACCCATGCAGCCGAAGCGCCTGGAAGCCGAGCAGCTTTGTCGAACGCCTCAATAGCTTCCAGCCAGCCCTCGCGGTTACAGCAAGCTGCTGCATACTTCAGCCAGTCGCCGGGCTCGCCGGTCTCTTCCGCCAGGGCTCTCAGATCCGCGATTTGGGCGGGGTCGCAATGCCGGAGGTCCAAATTCTCCACTCCTTGGCGCAAGAGTTGGCGGCGGAGGTCTGGCTCGCCTGATTGGAGTTTAGCGAGAGCGGCGGTGGGGTACTCCCGGTCTGGGGCGGCAGGAGCTATGCGGGCCAGGCGTTGTTCGAGGTCTTCGCGGTCATACCAGACGCGGAGGAAATCCACGATGAGTTCGAGGGGTTGGTGGTCGCGGGTGTCTTTTACCTGCATGCTCAGGCGCATGAGAGGCTCGGCGAGTTCGTAGCGGGATTCACGGCCACTGGGATTGCTGGTAACATAGCCCATTTCGCGCAGCTTCTTCAATTGGCTGGTGATGGAGCCGTGATCGGCAAATAGACGATCCGCGATCACTTTGACCGCGGCAGGATTGGGCCGGAAGCAGAGAAACTCGACGATCTTACGCTGAAGGGGCGAGAGCCAGCGGAGGCGTTCCTGGTAGTAGGGGGTGAGCCGCTCATCCACCATTTCTTCGAGCGGGCGGACCAGTGCATCGAGGGTTTCTTGAGTAAGGAAGTCCGAGAGGACAATGTAGAGCCGGTGGTTGCCACCCGAGAGGTGGTGGATGGCATGGACGCGGGCGCGTCCACGAGGGCTGGAGAGGAATTCGGTCAGGCTGGAGTCACTGTGCAGCCGGGCGATGCGTTGAAGCAGTTCGGTGGCTTCCTCGACCGTAAGCGGCCGCAGGTGGCGGGTGTCGAAGAAGCCGAAGAACGGCTGCTCACGGTCGGAGACGCCGGCAAAGAGGCTCTGGGCGGTGGCCGCAGTGGCGAAGACGGGGTAATTCTGGACAAATGCCCGCCACGTGCGCTGATCGGACACATCCAGTTGGTTGAATAACGCATCGAGGTTCTCGACCAGGACCAGCACCGTGCGGTTTCCGATGCGGCTAATCAGGTTCTGACTGAGCGAATCTTGCGCTTGCTGCCGGTCGTGGCCGTAGAGCTTCTGGAGGTCTTCGCGAGGGAACTCCTGAGGATAGCGGTCGGACAGAGCACGGTAGATGCGGAGGAGCAGGTCAAGGAAAGAGATGCTGGTCTCATCTTCGTTGAGCCAGGCGATGCGGAGCCGGTCAGCGAGATCGGTCTGTTGCTGCAGCCGGTGGACAATCAGGGCCAGCAGGTGAGTCTTGCCGCAGCCCCTGGGCCCGACAAAGAGCAGGTGGTATTTATTGTCGGTGAGAGCGCTCTCGCGCATCACCGAGACGGATTGGTCGAGCAGGTCCCGGCGCTGAACAAATATCTGCTCCAGAACCGCCGGGTCGGTGCGGTTCGGGGAGAAACGGGAAATGAATTCGTGCTGGGCCATAGGATGTTGGTTTAAAGGCTGCGGTCGAAGCGCCACCAGCGGCGGATGAGGGGGAAACGGAAGGCGTAATGGCCCTTGTCGTTGCGCTCCAGATAATGGTCCTGTTGCAGGAGTTTCAAGAGCTGACGCAATTGTTCCGTGTCATCAAACGGAGTTTGGGCGCTCAATGCCTTTCGGATGGTGTTGAGCGCAAGCGGCTCGCTGGCAGCGGCGACGGCATCCAGGATGTGCAGCACCACGGTTTCATTTTTCCCATAGTAGAGCGGCAGGCGAGTGCGGTAGTGGAGCAAGTCCCAGTCGTTGTCAGGGTGAGCGATTTCCTTTTGAAGGATCGTGTCGATAAGGGCGGGATCAATTTCGCTCTTTCTCGGCAGGCGGGAAACAAGCTTGTGGATGTAGAAAGCAACGTTGCCGACCGCCTCCGCGAGCGCCCGGGCGCACGCCTCGGGTTCAGTGCACTCCAGCTTCGAACCACGGAGAAGGCTAAGTGCAAGTTCGGTTGCATCCTCCGGCGCGAGCGGCCCCGGCGCGATGCGCTGCATGTGGTTGAGTGGAGAGTTCAGATATCCCTTGGCGCGGAGCGACGTCAGGACATGATGCAGCCCCACGGAGCCAGTGAGGACCAAACGCACCCGTGAATAATCCTGGCTCAGTGACCGGAGTGTATCGAGGATTTCCATGGCCACTGGCGGGCCTTCCCGCTTGGAGACGTTGTCGAGCAGGAAGGGCACTTCGTCCCACAGGAAAACGAAGTGCTGGTCGGTCTCTGCCATCTGTTCATCGAGATCCGAAAAGGTCCGGGTGAGCACTTCCTTCCAAGGCGCCGGGGTGCCGCTCGGGAGCTTGATGACGCCGGCGATCTCGGTGCCTTTCAACGCACCGAGCAAGTCGTTCATCTGGCGCAGCGCACGTTTCTTGCGGCCCAGGACATCCTTGGAATCCCGATAGGCTTGGGTGGCGAATTCGGCGGCGGTATGGCAACCTCCAAGATCGCGTTTGACAGCCAACCAGGCTTGTGGCGGTTCAGCCACCATTTTGTTGAGAATCATCGTCTTGCCAACGCGCCTCAGGTCATTCATGTAAATGCTCCGGCCTTGGAGGATACCCCACATGTCCGCGATGAGGTAGTCCCGCCCTACGATGTTCTCGGCAGCGAGTTGGCCGCCCGGGTTCGGTTTCATGTCATTTGATCGTTTCATCGCGTATAACATACGTCATTATTGATGCGCGTCAATAGTGAAGTGTAATTTGGTGAATCTCTGTATCTACCCCGAATGGGAAAGCCACCCCGGGGCGAAGGCAGAATGCAGAAAGCAGAATGCAGAAGGGCGGGACAAGGCCACCCAAAGCCATATACTAGGCATATACTCGGCATAGACTCCGGAGTCCAGAGCCGCCCTAAAGCCCAAGGCTCCACCAAAGCCCTCATGCGACCCTCAAGCCATCCCGGTCCGGTTCAATTCCGAAATCCGAAGGCCGAAACCCGAAGGAAATCCGAAACCCGAAGCCCGAAAGAATGGGCTTGCTGCCTTCTGGAGTGGCTTTTGGATCGGATTTCGGATTTCGGGCTTCCTTCGTTTACCCGGCCTGGCTTTGCTTTGGCAGGGTGATGGTGAATTCGGCGCCCTGGTCTGCCTGGCTGGCGACGGTGGCTTTGCCGCCGTGGGCTTCGACGACGGCTTTGACCAGGCTCAGACCCAGACCGAGGCCGCGCTGGGAACGGCTCTTGTCCCCCCGGTAGAGGCGTGCCCAGATCTTGTCCTGCTCCTCGGTGGGGATGCCGATGCCCGTGTCGCGGAACCGCGCTACTGCCAGGCCGGATTCATCGCGCACGGAGATCGTGACGCTGCCGCCGGCGGGGGTGTATTTGATGGCGTTGTCCAGGAGGTTGGCAAACACCTGCCTCATGCGGGTACGGTCCACGGGGGCTTCGCAGGGTGCGGGCAGTTCGGTGCGAACGGCCACCTGCTTTTCCTCGGCGACGTATTCATAGAGCTCCACTACCTCGCGGGCGAGCTGGCAAAGGTCCGCCGGCTCGCGCTGGAGCTTCATCATCCCGGCCTCAGCTTCCGTGATGTCCATCAGGGTGTTTAGCATGTTGAGAACGCGCTCGGATTCTTCAAGGCAATCGGCGAGGGCCTCGCGGGTGGCGGCGGGTCCGGCGTCGGGCTGCAAGGCGGCCTCGGCCATGCCGCGCAGGCGGGCCAGGGGGGTGCGCAGATCGTGGGCGACGTTGTCGAGCGACTCGCGCATCGCGCGGATGAGGGCCTGGTTCTTATCGAGCAGGGTGTTGAACAGGCGCACCAGTTCGTCGAACTCGTCGTTCGACTGGCGGACGGGCACGCGGGCGTCGAGTTGGCCGGTGCGGATGATCGAGCGGGCGGTGGCGACGATCTGGCGAACGGGCTGCATGGCGCGGTGAGCGAAGAAGGCGCCGGCCAGGAACCCGAGGACGACGGTCAAGCTGCCAATGAGGAGGAAGCTGCGGCGGATGGGGTTCAAGATGGCCGCGCGGCTGTTGGTGGTCTGGCCGATCTGCAATACCCAGCGCCCCGGCAACTCGACGCGGCCTAAGGTATAGTCGCGTTCCGCGTTCTGGGGGATGCGGATGTACCGCGTCTGCAGGAAGCCCTCGAAGCCGGGCACATCCTTGAGCGCGACCCAGTCCTCCGGCGCGCTGATGACCACATCGGCGTTGTTCAGGGGGTTGACGAGGTGGACGAATATCGTGTTCTGCACCGGGAGCGGCAGACTGTGCACCCAACTGCGCAACCCGATGACCCCACTCGCCTGATAGACGACCGCCGCCTCCTTGAGGCGGGCCTCGAGCACTTCCCGGTCTTTGCTGCCGATGGCAGCGGCAAGCAGGTAGTAGGCGAGTGCCAGCAGCGCAACGCTGCTCACAGTGAAGATGAGCGCGTACAACAGGCTGAGCCGGAGCCCGATGTTCCGGCGCAAGGGATCAAGCAGGCCGGAGAACATAGCCAACGCCCCGGATGGTGTGCAGCATCGCCCGATCCTTATCCACCTTGCTGCGCAGGCGGTGGATCAG
>Ga0224558_1004199_pt1 | contig 11356 bp, 6 predicted proteins | sample 714S32024metaG_FD_180682 | JGI IMG/M metagenome (GOLD analysis project Ga0224558, IMG submission 180682) | Peat soil microbial communities from Stordalen Mire, Sweden - 717 S3 20-24 | ecosystem: Environmental > Terrestrial > Soil > Wetlands > Peat | place: Sweden: Norrbotten County, Stordalen... | reverse complement strand
CAGCCGGGCCGAAGCCAGCGCGCGGCCAGCGGCGGAATCAGCAGCAGGCTTACCAAGGTGGAAGAGATCAGTCCCCCAAGAATCACCACGGCCATGGGACCTTCGATTTCGTGCCCGGGCTGACGCAATTGCAAAGCCACGGGCAACAGCGCTAAGCCGGTGAGCATCGCAGTGAGCATCACCGGAGTTAACCGTTCCTCCGCGCCGCGCATCGAAGTCTGGAGATTCCAGGTCTGGCCTTCCTCGCGGACTAGATGATCGTAGTGCGATATGAGCAAAATGGTATTGCGCGCGGCCATTCCGAAGAGCGCGACGAAGCCCACCATCGCACCTATCGTCAGCGTTCCGCCCGTCAAGGCGACAGCCACGACACCGCCGATGAGCGTGCTTGGCAATGCGACCAGCACGAGCAGCACGTGCCGCGTATGGCCGAACGCCAAAGCCAGTAGAAGCACGATCAGCACGAAGGCAGCGGCCGAGTGCAATATCAGTTCGTGCGCCGCCGCGGCTTGCGCTTCAGCCGCGCCGCCGTAGCGCAGATACACGCCCGGGGGCAGTTCTAGCTTTGCAGCAATCGCCTTGCGCACCGCCTCGGCGTAACCGGCCTGATCGGCGCCTTTTGGCGACGCCACTACGATTTGACGGCGCAGGCCGTCTTGATGATCGACCAGGCTGCGCGCCAATACCATGGTGACTTTCGCAACGTCGGACAGCCGTGTCAGAGCACCATCGCGTCCGCGCAACAGCAGTTCATCCAGCGCATGCGGATCTGAACCGGCTCCCGCGATGCGCACCGCGACCGGCACGCTGCGATCCGCCTGATTAAGTTCGGCGGCAATGCTGCCGTGGTATGCCGCATTGATGGTTTGTAGGACGTCCGCAGCCTGCAAACCATAGATAGCCAGTTGCTTGGGAAGAAGTTCCACGTGCAATTCCGCTTCACGAGGTGGAACCACCAGACGCACGTTGCCGCTGTTGGGCAGGTGCTGCAGCAACTCGACGATCTGTGCGCCCACGCGGTCGTCGGCATCGAGATCGGAGCCTATTACGCTGACGGAGAAGGGCGCCGACTCCCCGGACAAGGTTTCGCCGATGCGCTCCGCCAGGACCGAGTAGATTTCCACCAGTTGATTCGGAAAATCATCGAACACGTCGCGGATGGCGGCATCGATTTCGGTCGCGCTGTGACCTTGCGCCGGATCTATTTGCACCTCGAACTCGCTCTTGTTGGGTGCATCAGGATCCTGCCCGTTTTCCGCGCGACCTATCTGCTCCGCGACGCTCTTGACGCCGGGAATCGCGATCAGCCGTTTCGAAATGAGTAGTCCAACGCGGGTGGTTTCGGTGAGCGAAACACCGGCGCGCAGGGAAGCGTGCGCAATCAGGTAATTCTCCCGGAAATCTGGAAGCAAACGCGCACCCAACATGGGAAGAAATACGATTCCGGCTATGCCGCTCCCGAGAAAAATCGCCAGCAGTGCGCGCGGCCGACTGTTCAGCCATGCAATGGCGCCGAGTTGCCAGCGCTTGCACCGCTCGAGAAAGCCAGCCTCAGGTCGTGGCTGATGATTCGCCATCAGCAATGCGCACATCGCCGGCGTCGCGCTCATCGCGACCAGCAAGGACAGGCCGACGGCGAGTAGAAAGGCAATCGACAGCGGCCGGAAAAATGCGCCTTGCAATCCTGACATCAACAGAATCGGCAGAAAGGCCACCGCCACCGCCGCCGTCGCGTAGAACACCGGTCGCCGCACTTCGAGTGACGCGCTGAGTAACAACTCGCCGATGTTCACCTCGCGTCCGGCGCTGCGGCGGCGGCGCAGAATGTTCTCCACGTCGATCACAGCATCATCGACGACGACACCGAGCGCAACCACCAAACCACCCAACGTCATGGTATTCAGACTCAGGCCCCAGGCCTCGAGGATCCAGACCGTGGTGAGCAGTGCAAGCGGGATGGCGCTGAACGAGACGAACGCGCCTCGCCAATCGCGCAGCGTTACCAACAATAATGCGACGACGAGGACCGCGCCGATCAACAATGAATTGCGCAGCTTCTCGATGGCGCTTTCGATGAAACTCGCTGGCCGCAGCAAAGCTGCGTGGTACTGTACTCCTTGCTTTTCGAGCGCCGGTGCCAGTGCATTGAGACGCTCTTCGAGCGCTCGAGTGACTTCCAGCGTGTTGGCGCCGAATTGGGTGGATGTCTCGATGAGGATGCCCGGTTTACCGGCGATCAACGCATCGCCGAAGCGCGGCTCGGCACCGTCGCGTATGGTTGCGACGTCGCCCAGGCGTATCGGCAGCCCTCCGTGCGTTCCGGCCACCGCCTGCGCCAGCGCATCGGTCGTGGCGCCGGCGGCCTGCGCCTGAATGACGATGCGTTGCATCGGCGTTTCGATGTAGCCGCCGCCAATCAAGGCAGTGGCGCGTTGCGCCGTGGTTAAGACATCGTCGAGCGCAAGGCCGGCCGCGGCGAGTTTGGAGGGGTCGACCGCGATTTCACGTTCGCGCACCTCACCGCCGAAAATCTGCGCCTGCGCCACGCCGGGAACGGCAAGTATTTGCGGCTTGACGATCCATTGCACAACGTCTCGCAACTCTACCGGCGATAACCGATCGCTGGTGTAGCCGAAATGCACGAGATATTCCATCGAGGAGCTCAAGGGCGACAAGAGCGGCGCTCGGACGCCGGACGGAAGGAGTCCGGCGGATTCGGCCAGGCGCTCGGTCACGACCTGGCGCTGGCGATACGGATCGCCGCCCCGGTCGAACACTACCTGAATCGCCGAGAGGCCCTGACTCGACGTCGAACGAACGGATTTTACATTCTCTGTGCCGGCCAGCAGCTCTTCCAAGGGCCGTGTCACCAGTGCTTCGACTTGGGTAGCGTCGAGCCCCGGCGCTTCGGTTTGTACGAGCACGTGAGGCGGCGCGAAATCCGGAAACACGTCGAAACGCGCCGCCACCAGCGCGGCAACGCCGAGCGAAGCGATCAGACACGCAAGCGCGAAGATTATGCGCGGATTGCCCAGGGAGGCGCGAACGATGGCTGCCAGCATGCTCGGGTGCTCTAATCGTCGTCGTCATCGACCGCATGGGCACCCACCCCCTGCAGAGACCACAGCACTCCGGCGCCATGCACGACGATATCGTCATCGTCATCAACACCATCGACTAACCACCCGTCGCCATAGGGCAGCAACAGCGACACCTTCACCGGCGCATATCTCATTTTGTTGTCGCCGGCCTTTTTGCTCAGTCGTTTGTAAACGTAGGCACCGTTCTCATCATAAAGCAATGCGTCTCGCGGCAGCAGCAGGCCCGTCCGATCTTCCGTCAATAAGGCAACCGGTATGCGAGCGCCTGGACCTAACCCGAAAGGTGCATTCTGCACTTCCACCAACAGACCAACGCTCTGCGCATCGGCGGATTGGCGTAGCGCGCCAAGGACACGACCGGGAACCTGGATGCCGTCCACATCCAACAGAGCTTTCGCCGGCAAAAGTCCGAGGCTGTGGAGACCGGGTAGGTCGGCGCGCACCAGCAAACTGTGCCCGCTCGCCGACGCGTCCAGCAACTTCTCGCGCGCCGACGGCGACAGCGCCGCCACCGGGCCCCAATGCAGGTCGAATCGCGCGGATGCAGATTCCGCCGCCGCTTGCGTTTTCGCCTGATCGGCCTGCGCCGCTTCGAGCGCTCTCATCGATGCACTTGCACCGCCCGCGAATAGCGCGCGCAATCGCGCCAATTCAGCCGATGAAGAACGCAGAGCAGCGTCGGCGGCGCTTCTTTCTCCCAGATCGGATATGAGCAGCGTCGCATCCAGCACCAGACCAAACGCCTCGATGCGCTCCGCCGCCTTTGCAACAAGCGGATGCGCAACGACAATGCCGACCGCTCGCTGCTGCTCTTCATTCAAGCCGGGAGAGGCCGCTTGTTGATCGGAAGCGGCTGCTTTTTCATCGTCGTCTTCGTCGCCGATGGCGCTCAAGGAAAACGCAAACACCGCGCAAAGGGCGATCCGCAACATCCGCCCGTGACGCATTCTCACGAACCTGCTCCGGGCGCGAGGCTGGAACCCGATATCGACAGTGTGAGCTCCGGACCCGACAATGGTGCATGCAGCGCGTCCTCAAGCACATTGCGGGAGGCTTGCAGCTGCGCGCGCATCTGTAGGACTTCAAGCTCCACCCGCGTGGCAATGATCTGCGCTCCAATCTGTTCCAGCGAATCCGTCGCGCCAAGACGCAGCCCCAGATCTGCCTGTTGTTGTTGCCGGCGCGCCGTTGCCAATTGCCGTTCCGCCGCATTCATGCTCGCGCGTGCGACGCGTTCTGCGCGTTCGGCAGAGGCGACCTCACCGTAGATGTCGGCTTGGAGCGCCAGCATGCGCTGACCGGCAATATCGCGGCCCGCGCGCGCCTCGGCGATTTCACCCCTGTTGCGATTGAAGGGCAGCGAAAAGCTGACGTCGAACGGAAATTTGGCGATGCCATGATCCCAATAAAAGCCTGGGCTAAGTTCATATTGTGGGTACTGCCGCGCAACCGCCAGTTGCAGCTTCGCTTCGGCCGCCGAGTAATCGCTGATGGCCATCCCAAGATCGGTTCGGGATAGAAGTGCTTGTTCGCGCAGCTCGCGCAGCTTGTCTTCGTCCACCAACGGCGGTTCGCCCCAGTTTGGCCATGAAATGACGATGCCGTCTAGAGCCTGCATCGGCACTCCCAGTGCTTTAGCGGCAGCTGCTTGGGCAGCCTCCGCAGCCGCGCGTAGTTCCGCCCGCTGCTGTTCGATCTCGATCAGCGCGTGCTCGCTGCCGAGCAAATCTCCGGGCGCGTCCTCGCCCGCCTCTATCCGCTGCCGTTCGAGCTTGACGAATCGCTCCTGGGCCGTCGCAAGATGATCGAGCAAATTCGAGCGCCGGCGAGCGCTTTCCCAATCGGAGAGCGCGGTGGTCAACTCGCGACGCACGGTCCAAGCCTCATCCATCAGCTCCAGGCGCGCATTTTTCGTATCAAGCTGCGCTATCTTGGTCTCCAAGCGGCGCCGTTCGGGTGAGCGCAGCAGCCAGTTCAAGGCCACCCCATACAACCAAGGGTAAGGATCGTGACGAGCGTACTCTGATTGCAAGGTAAGGTCGGGGTTCGGTGACTCTCCCGCGGTTATCTCGTGAGCCAAGGCTGCGCGTGTTTGAGCGTTCGCGACCGCAACGGTCGGATTCTGCACCAATGCAACGGCCAGCAGATCGGCACGATCCCATTCTCGCGGCGGCCATTCGTCCGCCGCCTGCGGCATGAGGCGAATTATTTCCGGGCGCAGGCTGGGCTCATCGAGTCGACGTGCCGCAAATCGCCGAGCGCTGAGTTCGGCGTCGAGCGGTGCCGCTTGATAGTGCATGCAGCCGCCGAACATGCTGGCGAGCACGATGACAAGAGCCCGCGTCCAAAGGGCGGTGCTCCTGACCCGGCAGCGCACTATGCTCGTACGAGCGGGGTATCGCCCCACGTTGAATCGATCGGCAACAATGCTCACTGGCGATACTTTGATTATCTCGACGCAGCGATTATCTCGACGCAGTGGGTTGGATCCCCACAATGCAGGGGAGAAATTCCTGAATATTTAATGATTTTTTCCCGTTGGCGGATAATACTCCCCCCTTCGCACAGGTCAAACTCGTGGCATGCTCACTCCTCATATGATCGGTCCAAAGAGGGCGCCTCAAATGAGAGCAGCCATTGCCGCATTGTTGGCGACCGCTTCCATAGTCATATGTGCACCTGCTTCCGCACAGTCGAGCGCTGTTCAGCCGGGCGTGCGCGACGCTCCGCACAACGCGGGAATTTGGAAGGCCGCCGTTCCGCCGAAACCGATGAAGGGCGAGTTCGATAGCATGGACCCGCTGGGTGTTGCAGCGGGCGCCGGAATCAAGGCAGATTGCTCCCTCAATTGGATCGATCCCGACGATGGCGCGCTCTACTGTTTTTCGAGCGGTACCTCCCTGGAATTTTTTATGGATCATCCGAAGGCCAGCATCGAGCGCGCGCGGCAAGGCTGGCAAAAATTACGAGCGAAATCTTCGTTCGACGCCGAATGAATCGGCCACGATGCGGCTGTACCAGCCGGCCGCATTCTGTGCTTCCTTCGCAGCAGCCCGGCGCCAGCATGCTATAGCACACGCTCCCGCGATGGCGCATGCACAAGCGTGCAACCTTACACCGCATTGCTACATTTTTGAGGCACAAACTGTAGCGGTTAAGAAACACCATACTGAAGAACTGTCCATTCGCCTCCCCTCTGCGGCGCAAGTATCTGATTTATCGATCTTATCAGCGCGCCGCATGAGATGGCACGCAAGCTGCTAGGCGTAGGAAGCCCTGTGCCGTTGGATTTAATATCAGGAGCTCTATTCAATGAAGACAAGAGCGGCTGTTGCCTGGGAAGCGGGTAGACCTCTGAGCCTCGAAGAAGTCGATCTTGCCGGACCGAAAGCCGGCGAGGTCATGGTGCGCATCGTAGCGACCGGTGTGTGCCATACCGATGCGTTCACGCTCTCCGGGGCTGACCCGGAAGGGCTATTCCCGGTAATCCTTGGCCACGAGGGCGGTGGCATCGTTGAAGAAGTAGGGCCGGGCGTCAAAGGTGTGAAGCCGGGCGATCACGTGATTCCCCTGTATACGCCCGAATGCGGCGAATGCGAATATTGCCTGTCTGGCAAGACGAATTTGTGCCAGAAGATCCGCGTCACCCAGGGCAAGGGATTGATGCCGGACGGCACGTCGCGTTTTTCGATCAAGGGTAAGCCGGTTCTGCATTACATGGGTACCAGCACGTTTGCCGAACACACCGTGCTTCCGGAGATTTCGGTAGCGAAGATCAATCCGAAGGCGCCGCTCGAGAAGGTCTGCCTATTAGGCTGCGGCATTACGACCGGCATCGGAGCGGTGCTGAATACGGCGAAAGTAACCCCGGGCTCTACGGTTGCAGTATTTGGACTCGGAGGCATCGGTTTGTCGGTAGTACAAGGTGCGGTAATGGCCAAGGCCCGACGCATCATTGCGGTGGATCTCAACCCAGGCAAATGGACCATGGCCAAAGCGCTCGGCGCTACCGATTACGTCAATCCAAAGGACTACGACACGCCGATCCAACAGGTCATCGTCGATTTGACGAACGGAGGCGTCGACTACTCTTTCGAATGCATCGGCAACGTCAATGTGATGCGCTCGGCGCTCGAGTGTTGTCACAAGGGGTGGGGCGAATCGACCATCATCGGGGTCGCCGGTGCAGGTCAGGAAATATCGACGCGTCCTTTCCAGTTGGTCACCGGCCGCGTGTGGCGCGGCTCGGCGTTCGGCGGCGTGAAAGGACGCTCGCAATTGCCCGGCTATGTGGAACGCTACCTCAACGGTGAGATCAAGATCGACGAAATGATCAGCGAAGTGCTGCCGCTGGAAAAGATAAATCACGCCTTCGACATGTTGCACGCAGGCAAGGTGATACGTTCGGTGATCACTTACTGAGCGGGACTCAGTGCTGGCGGAAGCAGTTGGCGCCCTCCACTCCTCGGGTGGCGCCTGTTCAGCGCGAACGACGCGGGAATACCCTCGAAGCGCCGCTAATGCTCCAGTACGATGTGATGCTTGTGCATTTTTCGATACAGGGTATTACGGCTGACCCCCAATGCTTGAGCGGTGCGGCTGATGTTCCAGTGCATTCTCTCCAGCTCCCGTAACAGCGCGGCGCATTCGGCTTCGCGCAGTGCGGCTGACGGCAAAATCGTGGTGGACACCGTGCTATCGACGGTTCCCATGACGCTCGGGGATGGCGTCATGCGAGTCTCGGTATCGATGATCTCCTGAGGTAGGTTCGACAGCCGAATGATGCCATCATGGCACAGTGCCGCGGCGGTGCGCAGGGCATTGCGTAGCTGGCGAATATTTCCGGGCCAAGAATAATCCAACAGCTTGCGGAACGCGTCCTCGGCAATCTCGATAGGCTCCTGTCCGGAACTCTCTTCCTGCAGCAAGATGCGAATCAAGTCGCCCTTATCGGCGCGATCGCGCAGCAACGGCAGCTGAAATGTAACACCGTTCAACCGGTAATAGAGATCCTCGCGAAACTCACCCTTCTGAATCATCTGGCGGATGTCGCGATGCGTGGCACTGATGACATGCAAATTGACCGGAATCGACTGGTCGCTGCCGAGGGGTACGACTTCGCGCTCCTCTATCACACGCAGGAGGCGCGTCTGCAGCATCAACGGCATATCCCCGATTTCGTCGAGGAAAAGTGTGCCGCCGTTCGATTGCTGTATCTTGCCGACCCGGCCTTCCTTCACCGCGCCGGTAAATGCGCCCCGGGTATAGCCGAACAGCTCGCTTTCGATCAAGCTTTCCGGAATAGCGGCGCAATTGACGGTGACGAATGGCTTGTCGAACCATAGCCCACCGCGGTGCAACGACTTCGCGAAGGCTTCTTTGCCGGTGCCGGTCGCGCCCAGCAGCAGTATCGGCACCTGTTTGGAGAAAAGCTGCTGACCGCAAATCAGATTTTTGCGCATCAGCGCGTCTTCAACGACGTGCTGTTGTCCGCGCTCGCTCGACGGCCCGTTGGCCGCTTCCTCAGCTCGGCTCTGCGGCACAAACTTCAACGATCGGACGTCATTGCGCACGGGCGCGCGCGCAATCGCGAAGAAGCGCCGGCCATGGGCAAGATCGCGCACCGGCCAGATCGTACTTGCCTCGAATCTCGCGCGCTGTTCGAGCGAGTCGAAGTTGAATTGAAAGAAATTGTTGATCGGCTGGCCGACCAAGGCGCTACGCGAGGGACATCCCAGCTGTACGAGCGCGCTTTCGTTGACCGCCAAAATATGGCCGCGCCCGTCCATGGCAACCAGAGCTTCGTGCAGAAGTCCGACGAACTCCGGCCGACTGTGAAACCTCAAGATCCAGGATTGAGCGAACTCGTTGAGGAAATTCCACCGCGATATGAGGTTCGCCGACATGTTGACCAGAGCCATCGTATGGCGCTGGATGAGCCGACTATCGCTGGAATTTGCCGTGGAAGCATCGAGGACCGCCATGATTCCACCGCGCGGATCAAGGATCGGCGCGCCGGAGCATGACAGGGACATGTTGTACCCTCGAAAATGTTCCTCGCGATGCACAGTCACCGGTCCGCGCTCCGCAAGACAGGTGCCTATGCCGTTGGTTCCTTCGCTGCGCTCATCCCAAACCGCACCCACCGCTAGGCCGGCTTCACGGAATTCGCGTCTTAGCGTCGGATCCGTGATCGTGCTCAGCATGACCCCTTGCGTATCCGACAAGATAACCGCAAAGCCCGAACCGGCTATCTGTTCGTAAAGACTCTCCATCTCGGCGCGGGCGACGGTGAGCAATTCCCCCATCCGTTGTTGCAGCTCCTTGACGGCGTGCGGATCTAGCGCCGCGTTGTTCCGCGGTGCGGACGGTTCTATACCGTATTCCGTGAGGCAGCGATGCCAGGAGCGCGTGACGTGCGCCTCGATTCCAGGGGGCATGAGCCCATCGTGGACAAATTGAAATATACGCGAAGCGTGACTGGTTGCCAGGCTCACATTCGTCACTCCCCCGGACGATCTAGTTATCTGTGTTCTTCGACGATTCACGGATGCATGCTGCACCGCCGGCTCAGCTTGATCCACTTCCGGTCGGCCCGCAATCTGCGATGCAACATAATGCGGCCGCCGTCTCCGGGCGATCGCTCCCGGGGTACCTCAAGGGTTCGCGGGGGGGTCCGCAGGCGCACCAAATTTATAGGCGGGATCGCCGCTATATTTCGCGCGGACAAAGGCAAGAATTTTCCACAAATCGTCGGCATTCTTGATAATGCTGCCGAACGGCGGCATCGGGCCGACCACGTTCTCTCGGCCTGTGCGCGTATACCCTTGTTTTTGCAGCTCCTCGCTGCCGACCGTGACGAGCCTGAACAGGGTATCGTCGTCTCCCCCATATACCCAGATGTCGTTCGTCAGCGCAGGACACATGCCGCCGCCGCCGTTGCCCCCATGGCAGCCACTGCAACTATAGTTCCGAAAGAACGCCTGACCTTGCGCGACCACGTCGGCTTGGGTGTCCTTATAGGGGTTTACCAGCTTCCCTTTTGGCGTGTTTTTGACCAGGTCCGAAGGCACGATCTTGGTGTAATCAACCGCGGTGTCTTCCGAGCCCGCAGCCCAACCCTTGCCAAGCACGCCTATCGCCGCCGCGAGGGCGATTGCTGTAATGACACATCCGACCAGAACTCGTCTCATTACCACGCTTCTCCGTTTATCGTAGTTAACTTGATTTGGGCTGACCGCGCTGAGCGGCTTCCTGCAGCAGCTTGATCAGGCTCTCATTGCTCTTCGCTTGCGCAATACCGAGCGCCGTGCGGCCGTCCTCACTGCGCGCGGCGACGTCGGCGCCCGATCTGAGCAGCAACTCGGCAATGCCCGGGTGATCGTTCGCGGCGGCGATCATCAGAGCGGTGACGCCGCCCGGATTTGTGGCGTTGACTCGCGCGCCGTGAGTGATCAGCGATGTTGCGAGTGCGTTCGAACCGGAAACTGACGCGAGCATCAACGGTGTATAGCCGCCCTTCGCGGCGGGCGCATTGACATCGGCACCCGCCGCGATCAACACGTCTGCCGCCTTGGCCTTGCCGTTTTGCGCGGCGATTGCCAACGGCGTCAGTCCATCATTGTCTTCCGCGGCGATTTTTGCACCGTGTGAAATCAACAATTGCGCCAACGTTGCGTTGTCGCCCCACGCGGCATACATGAGCGGCGTCCAGCCGCTGCGATCGGCCAAATTCGGGTCCGCCGTGTGCTCAACCAGATAGGTCGCCACCCCGTTGAATCCGAAGCGAGAGGCATTGATCAGGGGCGTGTTGCCTGTGCCGTCCGTCGAGTTGACGTGCGCCCCGTGGCTCAGCGTATAACGCACGCGATCGACGTCGTTGGCGGTAATGGCGTTGTCCAACTCGTCATCGGGATTGGCGCCCTGCGCGAGCGATTTCTTGAGATCCGCCATTCTGACGGCGCGGGCCTTCGCATCCACCTGCGCGGTTTGCACGTCGGGTTTGGCCGCCGCGTAAGGACCATGCGACGGCAGATCGCCGCTCACCAGGCAGTCGTCGCACTTGACGAGGGGTATGCCGTAAGCCACGAGAATCTGCTGTATTTCGCCCTTGTGCTGCTCCAGTGCTTGCTCGACGGCCGCCTTGATCTCCGGTCGGCCCCTTGGCACGGCGAGCGCCATATCGAATTCCATTGGCACCTTGTCTTCCATCAGATTGACCGGTTGGATAGTCAATGGTGCGTGCTTAATAGTCT
>Ga0224558_1004197_pt1 | contig 11359 bp, 5 predicted proteins | sample 714S32024metaG_FD_180682 | JGI IMG/M metagenome (GOLD analysis project Ga0224558, IMG submission 180682) | Peat soil microbial communities from Stordalen Mire, Sweden - 717 S3 20-24 | ecosystem: Environmental > Terrestrial > Soil > Wetlands > Peat | place: Sweden: Norrbotten County, Stordalen... | reverse complement strand
AAAACTCCACACTTGCTCCTACGCCAGCAAAGACGCCGCGCAAGCGCCGTGCCGTGTTAGCGCTCCCCAAAGGCTTGGTGGATGCGGGCGAGAAACCGCAGGCTGCCGCCGTTCGGGAAGTGCAGGAAGAAACCGGCATCGTGGCCGAGCCCGTCACCAAACTCTCGGATAACAAGTATGTCTACGTCCGTACCTGGGGCGATGGGGCGCGCGTTTTCAAAATCGTGAGCTTCTACCTGATGCGTTATGTGTCGGGAGAAATCGACGTCCTTACTTCCGACATGCGGATCGAGGTCAAGCGCGCTCTCTGGGTGCCGCTGGCCGACGCGGCCAGACAGCTTGCTTACAGCAACGAGCGCAAGGTGCTGCGACAGGCGCAGGAGTACGTTGAAACACGAGGGCTCGAATAGCAGGCTGCGGAAAAAGTCAGTTTCGATGCCCAGCCCCTAAAGGGTGTGCGGGAGAACTGGGTCGTCCCTCCGGGACTTAGGTCATTCTTCCCACGTTACCCAGCGCTGAAGCGCTGGGCTAAACTGGGTCGTCCCTCCGGGACTTAGGTCATTCTTTCCACTTTACCCAGCGCTGAAGCGCTGGGCTAAGCTCGGTCGTCCCTCCGGGACTTAAGTCATTCTTTCCACTTTTCCTAGCGCTGAAGCGCTGGGCTAAGTTCGGTCGTCCCTCCGGGACTTAGGTCATTCTTCCACTTTTCCCAGCGCTGAAGCGCTGGGCTAAGTTAGTTCGCCCCTCCGGGGCGGTATTCTCGAGCAAGGCTAGCGGGTGGCTGGGATGGTGGGAGGGAAGGTCATGGAAATCGCGTCTTCTGAGATAAAGGAAATTACGATGTTGGTTTCGGTCGCTACGGGCTGGCCATCCTGGAGGTGGGGGCGGTAGCGCCATTGGCGAACGGCGCGGACTGCGGCCGCGGCGAGCGCACGGTTGCCAGAGACGACTCGCACGGTGCGCACGGCGCCGGCAGAATCCACCCGCGCTGTCAAAGCGACTACACCGCGAGCGCTGACATCCGGATAGTCCGGATAGGCGAAATGCAGTGGCGCTCTTGAGGCTTGGATGCCGCGGTTTTGGCCGGAGAGTGGGAGGTTCGGAGTCGAAGCCGCATCGTGGACGCGAATCGGCCGCCTCGGAGCTGGGATGGAAGTTGGGATGGAAGCTGGGACGACGGCGTTGGCGGCGTTGATTGATGCCGGCATGACTGACGCTTCCGTGGCGATGAGGGGCTGGGGCGGCGGGGTTGCCGGCGGGGCGATGGCGGCGGGACCCTCGGCAATGGCCGCTGCTGGCTTTGCGAAGTGTGGAGAATCCGGCAGGGCGATCACGTTGATCCGCTGAAGGCGAGGCTCATTGTGGGCCTGCGAGTGTGGTATTCCCTCGATTCGATGCCATGCGACCACGGAAACGATGCAGAGGGATAGCGCGCCGCCTGTGGTTGCGAGCCTGGACATCACAAGCTTGGACGGCGCTAGCTTAGAGGTCGCTAGTTTGTACGTCGCAAATTTGGACGTCGCAAATTTGGACCAGGCGAATCTGGGCGAAGAAGAGGGAACCGGGTTAGGCTGGGGCGCGATTTCCGCGCGCGGCGCTACCACTTTCTCTTGGCGTGCCTTTATCTGGACCGGCTTGTGGGCCGGCGAAGCTTCGATCTGCACTTCGATTTGCGCCGGGGGCGGCACGTAATTTTCAACCACACCGATCGCCAGCAATGGGTTGTACGAGTGCGACACGACGCCCGCATTATTGCGGAACAGGACGTTGACCAGTGCGCGCTGGCGCGAGTTCAGAAGTGGGATGGAGAGCTGGCGAAAGTTGCGAAACGTCCAGAGCAGATAAATGCGTTGCCGGAGAGAAAGTTCAACGCGCACCAATCCCTGCTGTGTTTTAAACAGGAGGAAGCCGGATTGGAGCCTATCCAGAAACACGGGTACCACCCAGAACCGGACCCTACATATGCAGATTGGATGCCAACAGGATCGGATTGCAAATCAAAGATAACAGATTTTTTATTGGTTATGGCGCGACACGGTAGGGGGGCTAGTGCAAATGTTTTCACAGGCAGAGAGGGGAAAGTCGTACCTGCGGCGGGTGATGGGAATGGGTCGACGACCCGCGGCGCAGCTTGCTCAACGAGCGCGCCTAGCAGCCTGTGGTGAAACGCCAGCGCCAGGGGCCAGCGCCTAAAGGCGCATTCATAAACTGGCGCTTACGGCACGCCTGAACAGCTTGCGGAAAAAGTAATTCCTGATCGAGGCCGTCCCCTCAGCGGCTAAAGCCGAATTCAAAACAAGGCAGTTACCGCAGCGGTAAACCGCTGCGCCACCCAAAAACGCGGTTATCGCAGGTGAACCGCTGCGCCGACCAAAAGCAAGGGCAGCGCCGGTTTTCTCCGCACGCTGTGAAGGCGTGCCCTGATACGAATCAGACTTTCACACTGCTATTGTTACTTGCTATTGTTCCACTCCCGGGAAGATGTCATAGACGTAGTCGTAGGCGTTCAACGCGGTCCTGGTCGAGGCGCCGGATTGAACGCGCTTGACGATTTCCTCGCGGGAGAGATCGAAGATCGCCTCCAAAATCTGGGCGCGGTCCTGCTGGTTGGCTTGCCCCACCACGAAGAGCACGCGGGCGCTGTGCTGGATGTAGCGCGGTGAAAGCAGCTGGCGTTTCAAAAGATCCATGATGATGGACGCTTTCGAGCGGTCGAAGCGGCCGGGATCGCCGCGGCGGTCTGCCTCGGCGAAAAACTCTGCCGTCCATTGGTTGTGGCAATCCCACAATTCCTGGAACAGGTCCGGGGTAAAGCGGGTGCCGGCCTTGACTTCAGTTGCATTCGTCGCCGGTACAACGCCATCCTCGGTGAGGGCCGGTCGCTTGAGGTAGCCGTCCTTCGTGATCGCGGCTTGGTGGTGGACGAGGCTCCACAACCACGAAACATCAATGCGGTATGTGGCGAGGTCGTTCATAAAGCGCAGCTTGAGCTCGTAGTCGTCGATGGCTGCGGCGAAATTGCCGTTGAGGATCTGGAAGCCGTAGTTCGCCGCCATGTAGAACGCGTGCTGGATGTGCTCAATGGTGATGTCACCCTTGGGCACGTCGTTGATGGCTTGCCACAGTTCTGGCGTGAAGATCTTCTCCGGCGTGTCCAGCGTGCTCTTGTTAATGACCCTTGGCATGATCTTGCCTTGTGGGTTCAATAAGCCTCGGGATTGCAGCAGCTGCCGTTCCGCTTCGAGCAGACCGCTGGCCACGGTTGCCAGCGGTTTACCATTCACGTCCACAGTTTCTTGCGGGGCATCGAGGATGGCTTGGAGGTCGGTCACGGGAACCTGGAGAGGCGTGTTGCCGGCAGCCACGTAGGCCGGCTCCGGGCTGGCCACCCAGCTTTGCCGATAGGCGTCGTAGAGTTTGCCCTTTACTCGGCCGACGAGGATGTCTTCGAGGGTCGGTTGCTGGGCTGCGGGCTTCTCCGGTATAAACATAAGCCCCAGCATGCGCTCTCGCAGCTTGTCGACAACCATTGCGCGCAGGGCCAGAGGGTTATACCTTGAACGCCCATAGGGATCGTTGGCTTGGTAGATCATCACCGCCGCCATGCCTCCGATGGGCGCACCTTGGCTTAGCTCGCCGTTCTTCATGCCAGCCATGAGCATCATCAGCGCGTTGTAGCGCTGATAGGCAATCATGTTCGGAGAGGCCATGCCGATCGACTGCGGATCCGGAAAGACGCCGTGCGGGTCGTCCTTCCACATTTCAATCAGGCTGCCCAGGTAGTCCCAGCGGCCCACGTTCGTGCCCAGCAGCCGACGCCGCAAGACCCAGGCGATGACCGGCAAGAAACGGCCCGCATTTCCCTCCTCGTAAAGCACTTTGATCTTGATCGTGCCCGTCGGGACGCCGATCATGCCTTCCACCCGTGCCAGGAGTTGCTCCAGAATGAGAGCTTCCTGAGGAGTCTGAATCTTCGGAATGTAGTAGTACACCCCTGTGCCCGCGCGGGTGAGGGACTCGTAGTTGTTGAGGAGCCAGAGAACCGTGATGGCAATCAAGCCGGGGGCCGGTTGGCCATCGACGGTGATGTGGTCATAACGTACGTGCAGTCCGGCAGGGCGAGCAAACCGGGTTGGCCACTTCGCGGCGGGGTTATTGATCTTGTACGCGCGGCGGTGGTTTTTCTTCACGACCTCGTAGGGACGGCCGGTCCAGCTGCCTTCTAGAATTTCTTTGGCGTTCTGCAGGGCGGCAAAAATTCCCACCGACTGAGTGGAGGGCGTACCATCGGGCAGAAAATGCGACGGAGAGGCATCTTCAAAGTCCGGCATGTTCATGGGCGCGGGACTATTCAGCGCGTTGAAGGCCATGTCGAGCGGATGCCAAGGGCCGGTAAGCTCCAGGCCGGGATTGGTTAATGGGTGCGCGTCTTTCGGGATAGGCACTTCATCGTTGAGCCGCCAGCGCCATTCGCTTTCCTTGCCGAGAAAGTTGTCAATCATGCCCTGGACGATATGGCGAAATGTCCAGGGCTTTCCCATTGCCGGATCCTCGAACGTTGCGTCCCACTTCGGCCAGGCATACTTCTCGCGCACCGGCGCGGCAGACTGCAAGAGCGCGCGGCGTGCGGTCAGGGCGGCAGCGATATCCGGGCCCAGCTCTCGCGTGAGTGTGGCGATCGTCTCCTCGATATTGATTTCTCGCCCGTTCACCTTCCTGGTTCCGAAGAGGCCGGGAAACTTCTGGAGAATGTCGTCGCGGACCAAAGCCACTGCGGGCTCGGCCTTCCTGAGTTCTTGGGTTTGAGTTGTCATAATGACGCCTTATTTCAGCTTCGCCAGCCCTTCTCCATGAAGGTGCTGGGCTGGTATCTAAGTCTGGACTTGCAACGCCGGCGACGCCTTACCGATCAGCTCCAAGAGAAGTATCCGGTCAGGGGTGAGCAGTTCGGCGACGCGTTCCTTGCTTACGTTCGCGACGATGATTTGCCCAATCTCAGTGCTCACGTTCGAGAAGATTCCCAGGCTTTTCATCTTCTGCGCCTGGAACTGGTTGTCCTCGGTTGGAGTGACGTAGTGCACCGCGCTGGCATTGTAGCGATGAATCAAAAACAGTTGACTGAGCGTCATCAGCCGCTTCTTGCGGAGCGGCGGGAGAGTGTTTTGGTCGCGAACCGAGAGGATGCTGCGGCCGCGACGATCCTGGATGTTGGCGAAGATTACGTTGGCCAGCTTTTCTCCGCTGGGCTCGTCCAGCAGGCACAACTCCAAGAGTTCGGAACCGGCCGTGTGCGGACGCAGCTGAACGCGAATTTTCGTTGGATAGTCGCAGCACTTCCTCCACTCCACGAGCCACTCCTCCAACAGCTTGGTGGGGACCTCGGTCTGAACCAAATGCTGGAACTGCGTCGACCCCTTGCCCATCGCCTTGGTTGCCGCGGTGCGACCCGACGACGCCATCAAGGCGGCGTCCAGCCGTGGACCTCCGACCAGGGTCTGCGGCGTCCGATAGGGCGACTCCAGCAGTCTGAACTTGCGCTGCAAGCGCGCCAGCGCCAGCATCCCGTCCTGCTTCAATGCGGTCGCGAATTCCTCGGCAGCCAAGCCGTCGATCTGGTGGCCACCGTAGGTGATGAAGTTGAAGACGTAGCCGAGTTTGCCGAGTTCCTCGGGGAAGCGTTTCATCTCCTCGTCGCTCATCCCGGTGGTGTCCCAACTGAACGATGGCGAGAGGTTGTACGCCAGCATCTTGCCGGGATATTGCGCGTGGATGGCGTGTGCGAACTTCCTGGCCTCCTCGAGATCCGCCGTCTTGGTTTCCATCCAGAGCACGTCGGCGAAGGGCGCCACGGCCAGCGACTTGGCAATGGCGTAATCGATCCCGGCCTGGATGTGATAGAAGCCTTCGGGAGTTTTGGGCAGTTCGCAATCCCAGATGACCCGGATGCCCATTGCCTTGGCGCGCTCGCGCACCTCGTAGAAGGACGCGCGTTTTGAGAACGCCAGCCATTGATCGACGGTCATTTCGAAACGATCGCCCTCGGCGGCGCGGAACTCCAGCACCTCGGCGACCGCCATTCCAAAGGTCATCAGGCCGGCTTCCGCGCGCCAGATGTCTACATAGCGCGTGTCTAGCCTGTCGAGTGCTGCGTCGAGCTCGGCCGCCGGCGCGTCCCTTAGAGCCGGCGCACTCTCGGCGATCATCGACATCATCCCAACGCGCTCGAGCCAAGCGAAGGCGGCTGCGTACTCGGCCTCGGACAGGGCAAAAAGCATGTGACCGCGGACCTCGTCGACGCCCAGTTCGAAGAGCTTCCGCAAGATGGCTAGATAACCAGCTTTGTAGCTGGGCAGGCCGACGCTGGTGGCGCCGAGGATGAAGGGCTGGTCGCGCTCGTCGCTGCGGCTCTCGATGAAGGTCGCGGACTCGGCATCGGTTCGGGCCACAATGATGCCCGGGACCCGCATGATGTCGAGCTGAAAGCGGGCAGCGTTGAGGCGCTTGATCTGCTCGTCCTCGGCCACAACCACCTTACCGCCCTGGTGGCCGCACTTCTTCGCTCCCGGCTTTTGATCTTCGATGTGATAGCCGGGCACTCCGGCCTCGACCATGCGGCGGATCAGATTGCGAACATGCGCGTCGCCGCCGTGACCGGTGTCGGCGTCGGCGATGATGAAAGGCCGAAAGTCGATGACGGGTGTCGCCTTGCGCTGTTCTTCGGTCATCCTCATACGCGCGAAGTGCTGGTTCTTGTCGGCGGTGAGTAGCGCGCGCACCAGTCCGGCGCCCTCGTCTGGCACCTGGCTTAGCGGATAGCTGGCCAGGTCCGGACCCGGATCCTCGGCCAGCGATCCCCGGGCGGACACGGCCCAGCCGCCGAGGTAAATGCCTTCCATCCCCATCCGCTTCATCATTACCGCCTGGCCTGGGGAATAAGGGCCGAAGGTAGTGATCTGCTTGCGCTGTTCGAAGAGCTCGCGCAACCTTGGGTAAAACTCCTCGGCTGCCTGTCGCGCTACGGAGTAGTCGCCGGGAATCGTGCCCTGCTGTTCGGCCACCTGGCGCGGGGAGTAGAGACGGACGATACCGTCGAACCGGGGGCTGGTGAACCATTGCCTCGCGGCCTCGACCTGCTGGTCGAACGTGGTCATAGTCGTGATTGTCGTTTCCTGGCTTTCAGTGCTGACTAACATTTTCCGCCTCCAGGGATGATGGCGTTCGTTGCTCCATCGTTGATATTGCCGGTCGGATGTGGTTGCGTGCTCTGTTTCACATGAAGCACGGCTGAGAAGTTCTTAAAGCCTAATTGAACAAACCCGGCGCTTACATTTGTGTCGAGCGACAAGCCAATTTTACCCGAAATGTCCGTTTTACGAGCGCAAACGGACGAGGTGCGCTTCCGGGAGTTCACGCAACGTGAGAAGTCAGTTCATCCGTGTCTTCCTCTGAAATGGATTCTTGTTTTTGTTATCAAGTCAGGCGCAGGGTTAGCGGCGGCAACGACAGTCCCTCGACCTCAACTGTCCAGAGATCGCCGCTGCCGGTCGGATGTCCGGCGTTAAGCGTTCCGGAACTGACGATTTCGCCAGCGCTCAAGGGCTCGGATGGGAATCGCCGGGCGATGGCTGCGCTGAGTTCCGCCAGGCACAAGGCGGGGCTCCGCAGAGAGTTCCTGCCGGATCCTTCTTCCACAAACTCCTTGTTCTTCGTACTGTTGGAGCACGACATGCGCACCTTAAATCGCGGCAGCTCCGCCACGAGCGCGGCGATGCCGTCGGGCCGCAAGTCTTGCCGCACTTCGACTCGCTCTCCGATCACGAGTGCAGCATGAAGGCCAAAGGATGCAACGAAATCGCTGGGCTGAAACTGCCAGTCCGGAAAGGGACAATCGATGATTTCGAATCCCACCGCCAGCCACTCTGTGGATGCGAGCGCAGCGGTGGCGGCATCTACGCCCTCAGGGCCCTCAGCAGGGATCGGTTTTTTCAATCCGAAAACGATCTCGGGCTCGATCTTCAGCGAACGGGGATGAGCGATGGCCAGGGTGGCGGAGTTGCGGTCGCTGTAATGCACGTCGCTGTAATGCACCGTGTCGTCGTACATGTGGGCCCAAACCAGAGTTTCAAGTTTGAGCACACGCCACATGGCTTTATTGGCATAACCAACCTTGCGGCCTACGGCTTTGTGTCCAGCAGCTTCGCGGAACTGCTTGAGGGTTGCCTCAACCTCATAAGCCGTGTTGAGGTCGAAACCGGGGCGCGCCGAGGGAGGGATAGCGACCATCTCGCCCGTCTCATATGCGGACAGCAGTTCACGGGCTAAAGTTTCAACCTCATTGTGCGTCATAAGGTGGGTGCGACATAAGTCGGGGTCCGGACGTTCAGCATCTTAACACCAGATGTTTGTCAGCACCTCCTCCTCTAGCTCCGCACTGGCGGTAGAACTTAATGCCAGGCGATATGCTCGCTGCTCCCGTTTACTCCGCGTTATTGGGGTGAGAATTCGATGCTAGTCTCGGGGGGAGCGGGTCACATTTCGGGTGGGGTTCTGGAGATTGTCCGCTCCGTGCCGTAATATTTAAGTATCTCCGAAGAGAAACGAGGACTATGACCGCCATAGAACAGGACAAATCACAGGAAAATTCCGCACTTCATTTCTCCGCCCTCGAACCGCCTCGCCGCTATTTGTTCGGGCCTGGACCCACCATGGTTCACCCGCGGGTCTATGAGGCGCTGTCGAAGCCGATTGTCGGGCACCTTGACCCTTACTTCATCCAGGTGATGGGAGACGTCCAGCAATTGCTGAAAACCGGCTTCGGAACTAGCGGCGCCACGCTGGTGATTTCCGGAACCGGAAGCGCGGGCATGGAAGCTGCGGTGGCGAACTTCGTGGAGCCCGGAACCAAGTTCGCGGTGTTCGCCAATGGATATTTCTCCGATCGGCTCACGGAAATGGCGAAGCGCCACGACGCCAACGTCGTACGCTTTGAAAAGCCTTGGGGTGAGACCTTCACGGAGGATGAAGCTAGAGAGTTCATCCGTCGCGAGAAGCCCAAGGTGGTGGCTTATGTTCACGCCGAGACATCGACCGGAGCGCTGCAATCGGGCCAAGCCATCTGCGCCGCCGCTCACGATGCTGGCGCTCTGGCGATCGCGGATTGCGTTACCTCGCTCGGCGGAGTTCCGGTGGAGTTCGACCAAACCGGTATCGACGTCGCCTACAGTTGCACGCAAAAGGGGCTGAGCTGTCCGCCGGGGTTGTCTCCGATGGCTATTTCAGCGCGGGCCATGGACTGGTTGCGGGCTCGCACTTTTCCGGTACGCAGTTGGTATTTTGACCTCAAGCTGATTTACGACTACTCCACGGTATCGCACCGCTATCATCACACGGCGCCGATTTCGATGTTCTACGCTTTACGCGAGGCGCTCCTGGTGATTGCCGAGGAAGGAATCGAGAAGCGCTGGGAGCGGCATCGCCGTTGCCATAAGGTGTTTGTCAAGGGCATAGAAGCGATGGGGCTACACATGCATGTTCCCGAGGCGCATCGAATTGCGACCTTGAACACGGTGGGTGTTCCAAAAGGAGTTGACGAGGCGAAAGTGCGAAAACGCCTGTTGGACGAAGCGGGCATTGAAATCGCCGGCGGTTTTGGGCCGCTCGCCGGCAAAGTTTTCCGTATTGGCGTGATGGGCCCGTTGGCCACGGAAGATAACGTGCAGTTTTTTCTGAAAGAATTCAAAAGGACGCTGAGCGCAGAGGGCTACTCGATCTAGGGAAACTCCGATTAAGCGCCGGTAAAAGGCATTCACCACAGGGTACACAGGGGTGCACGGAGGACCCCGGGGGTAGAGGAAATACCGAATGACACTGAAGTCCGTAAACACTCTTCTTGAAGTTTTACATTTCGCAGACAGCCACACGGCGGTTATCGTTCCCGAGCTTGGAATCCGTGTCACCTACGATTCGCTGCGGCGGCAGGTCCTGGCCATGGCGAACGCTTTGGCCTCGGCGGGCATTCGGCGGGGCGATGCTGTAGCGATTGCATTGCCGAATGGGTTGCCCGCAATTGTGAGCCTGCTGGCTGCCTCCACCGCTGGAACGGCAGCCCCTTTGAACCCGGCGTATCCGTATGAGGAGTTTCTTTTCTTTCTTGGTGACACCAATGCCCGCATTTTGCTTTGCCCCGCGGTAGGCGCGGAATTCGCGCGCAGCGCCGCCGCGGACCGCAAGATCCCGGTCTTCTCGGTGGAAATGAGCGAGGACGGCAATGTTCATCTGGTGGGTGCTTGCACCGGTTCTTCCGCAACCGAGCCCACGGCTGACGACATTGCCCTGATCCTGCACACCAGCGGAAGCACGGGGCGGCCAAAGCGTGTTCCGCTGCGGCATTTTAACCTGGCGGTATCCTCGGCCAATATCGCGAACACATACGCGCTTTCCGAGGCAGATATTTCTCTGTGTGTGATGCCGCTGTTCCACATTCATGGATTGATTGGTTCAACCATGGCCACCTTGCTTTCCGGGGGTACGGTGGTTGTTCCCATCAAATTCAACGCGCTTTCTTTCTGGAGGACGATTCGAGAACATCGCGTGACCTGGTATTCGGGAGTGCCGACGATGCATCAGCTTGTACTCGCCCGCACCCGCCACAAGGCCGAAGAAGCTGCCTCTCTGCGCTTCATACGGTCCTGCAGCGCGCCCTTGTCGCCAGAACTCATTCACAAGATGGAAGACGTCTTTGGCGTGCCTTTCGTCGAAGCCTACGGAATGACGGAAGCTGCCCACCAAATGACCTCGAATCCTTTACCCCCGCGGCATCGGAAGCCGGGTTCTGTGGGCGTTGGCACCGGGCTGCGCATCTGCATCATGGACAAGGAGGGCAATCACCTGGACACGAACCAGCGCGGTGAGGTTGCCATCCAGGGAGCCAACGTATTTCGTGGATATGCAAGTAATCCCGAGGCCAACGCTCGCGCTTTTGTGAATGGATGGTTTCGCACCGGCGACGAAGGATTGCTCGACGAAGACTGCTATTTGCATTTGACGGGCAGGATCAAAGACATCATCATCCGCGGAGGCGAGAACATCGCACCGCACGAAGTCGATGAGATTCTGCTGCGGCATGCCGCGGTCGCGGCGGCGGTCACGTTTGGCTGCGCGCATCCCACGCTGGGCGAAGAAGTGGCGGCAGCGGTGGTCTTGCACGAACGCCATGGCGCCACCGAAGCGGCGCTCATCAAGCACTGCCGCGAGTTTCTGGCAGAATACAAATGTCCAAAGAAGATCTATCTGGTGGACAGTATCCCCACCACCGCGACCGGAAAAATTCGCCGGCGCGCCGTCGCCGCCGCGCTCACGG
>Ga0224558_1004196_pt1 | contig 11360 bp, 7 predicted proteins | sample 714S32024metaG_FD_180682 | JGI IMG/M metagenome (GOLD analysis project Ga0224558, IMG submission 180682) | Peat soil microbial communities from Stordalen Mire, Sweden - 717 S3 20-24 | ecosystem: Environmental > Terrestrial > Soil > Wetlands > Peat | place: Sweden: Norrbotten County, Stordalen... | reverse complement strand
CTCAGCCCGACTTTGACAGCCGGAGGGGCTGAAAGCGGGTTTGAGGGGGGCAGAGAGGGGCTGGGCTGAGTTCGAATCGGAGCCATTTAGGTACGACAAGGTCGGTTTTGGGCGCCAATATGTTGTGGTACAAGCCTCCCAGGGACAAGAAGGGTTGCCAACTGCGGTGAGTTGTGGCATGATCTGGAGCGATGTACCTGCGCCGGGTGGTCCGCGGCAAGCGCGTGTACCTCGATCTGGTCGAGGGGCACCGTGATCCCAAGAGCGGCAAGGTGCGCCAGCGGGTGCTGGGCCACCTGGGCCGGGAGGAGGAGGTCCGGCCTCATCTGCCGACCCTGATCCAGGCCCTGCAGCGGCTGGCGGAGACTCCCCTGGTGGACCCCTCTTCGGTGCCGCCAGAAGCGGCCCAGGACTTCGGCGGGATGTGGCTGTGTGGGCAGCTGTGGCAGGAGTTGGGGCTGGACCGGGTGCTGACAGAGGCCACCGACCGGGAGACGGCGGAGCGCTGCTTCGCGCTGGTGGCCAACCGGGTTCTGGCCCCGCGCAGCAAGCTGGCCACCCAGCGCTGGCTGGAGCGGGTGGCCCGTCCGGACGGCGGTCGCTGGGACTTGGAGTACTCCCATCTGCTGCGGGGAATGGATGCGCTGGCCGAGGTCCAGCCGCAGGTGGAGGAGGCGGTGTACTGGCAGCTGATGAACCTGCTGCGCTGCGATCCGACCCTGGTGTTCGTGGACCTGACCACCATCTATGCCGAGGGGGAAGGGGTGGAGCCGCTCTGGCAGTACGGTCACTCCAAGGACGGCAAGAGCCAGAACAAGCAGCTGCTGCTGGCGCTGGTGGTCACCCCAGATGGATATCCCCTGGCCCACTTCCTGTTCGAGGGCAACCGGGCGGAGAAGGTGGCGATGCTGGAGATGTTGCAGCAGCTGCGCCACCGCTTCGGGCTCAAGCGCTGCGTGGTGGTGGGTGACCGAGGGCTGATCTCCGCCGCCGTGCTGCGGGCGCTGGACGAGGCCGGGTACGACCACATCCTGGCGCTCAGGGCGCGGCAGTCGAAGACGGCCACGGCGGCGCTGGAGCAGGAGGTGAGCTCGGGGTGGACCGAGGTGGATGAGCATCTCTGGGTGCAGGAGGTGAAGGTGCCGGAGGCACCTCGGGTGGTGCTGGCCTTCAACCCCCAGAAGCAGCTCGAGGACCGCCGCTGGCGACAGCGCAAGCTGGAGCAGGGCTGGGATGCCATGGACGGTCTGCTGGACCGCTGGGAGTCAGGGCGCATCAGCTCCGACCAGGTGGCGATCCGGGAGGCCACCAGAGCCCTGGTGCAGATGGAGGCGCACCGCTTCTTCCATGTCCAGGTGCGCGGCCAGACGCTCAGCGTGGCGGAGAACCAGGAGCATCTGGAGCGCGAGGCGCGCCTGGATGGGGTGTTCATCCTGCAGAGCAGTGCCCAGGACCTGGATCCACAGGCGGTTGTGCTCGCCTACAAGCAACTGCTCTGGGTGGAGCGAGCCTTCCGCACCCTCAAGAGCTTCCTGCGGGTGCGCCCCGTGTACCACTTCACCGAGCGCCGGATCCGGGCCCACATCTTCCTGTGCGTTTTGGGCTACCTGCTGGAGAACCACCTGCGCCAGCGGCTGCTCCAGAGCGACGCCGGCTGCAGCGCTCGGGCCGCGCTGGAGGCCCTGGAGCCGCTGCGCGTGGTCAGCTACGACCTACCGGGCCTGCCCACCCCGATTCGCGTCTGCACTCGGCCCACTCCCCAGGCCCTGGCCCTGGTCTCCGGGCTCGGCTACACCCTCCCCACCAGGCTCCCACTGCCCACTGTCACCTGATCCGTTCCCCAGCTCCCCAACTCACTGTTGTGGCACGGACCCTCCAATTCGATCTCAAATCTGCCCACCAGTGTCAAAGTCGGGCTCAGGTTGTCCCCGATCGCAACCCGTCTGCGGCGCAGGCCCTTCAACTCTGGAGGTGGGTCCGATCCAAGATTCGTCCACGATCTTGACACAGGGTTGGACCATCACACTGTTGATGATCGGCTGTACAATGTATCCAGTCAGCCCTCGGCGAGCCACCGCCACTTTGGCCGCGCCCCTGTCGTACGGCCGTAGTGAACGCTGCTGGGCTGGGTGTTGAGGGTCTCCTGGGCAGAGCGGCGGCAGCTCGTGCAGACCAGGGAGGGCAGTTCATGCGCGTCCGAAGAATACAGGCCGGGCTCCTCGCCTTAGCGCTGGGCATGATCCTAGTCCCCTTCGCTTTCACGGGGACCCAGGCATCCGCTTCCACGGGAAAGACGGTGACCTTTGCCGAACAGCCCGGCAGCGGTCCAAATTACATCTTTCCCATGCTGAGCGGAGCCTTCTTTGCCTCCACCAACCAGGAACAGTTCCAGTACCTCATCTACCGACCTCTGTACTGGTTTGGTGACGACGGCAAGCCGGTCCTCAATGCCACCTTGAGCCTCGCGAAGCTTCCCGTCTACACTGCGGGGGACACCGTCGTGACGGTGCGCATGAAGAACTATCGCTGGTCGGATGGGTCCCCGGTGTCGGCCCGAGACGTGATGTTCTGGATGAACCTGCTCGAGGTCGAGAAGGACAACTATGGTCCCTACGTGCCAGGCACCTTCCCGGACAACGTAGCCTCCTATCGCATGCTGTCTCCGAGTGTGGTTCAATTCACTCTAACCCATGCAGTCTCGCCCTACTGGTTCACGTACAACGAGCTGAGCCAGATCACGCCCCTACCCTTGGACTGGGATCGGACGTCAGCCTCGAGTGGGGTCGGCAACTTTGATGAGACCCCAAGCGGTGCAACCGAGGTCTACAACTACCTTATCGCCCAGGCCAACCGCCCCACGACATATGCGACGAATCCCCTCTGGGCAGTCGTCGACGGCCCATGGCGGCTGGCTCAGTACTCTCCCACGACTGACTACGCCGCGTTCGTGCCGAATCCGCGTTACTCTGGCACGCGCACGGGCAACGTCACGCGTTTCGTCGAACTACCATTCACGTCGGATGAGGCAGAGTTCGACGCGTTGCGTTCCGGAGAGGTCGATTACGGCTACGTCCCGAGTTCGGACCTCTCCCAGCTCGCTAATCTCCACACGATGGGATACCAGACCGTTCCATGGACAGCCTGGGCCTTCACTTACATTGATCTCGACTATCTCAACCCAACGGCTGGCCCGATCCTGAGCCAGGCATACGTCCGCGAGGCGCTTCAAAGCATGGTGGATCAGCCCGCCATTATCAAGGGCATCTACCATGGGGATGCGGTGGCCACCAACGGGCCGGTCCCCCTGGCTCCTAGCAATGGTTTCGTTTCATCGCTGGAGCGCACCGGTTTGTACTCCTATGATCCCGCACGCGCTATCAAGCTGTTGAAGACGCACGGTTGGAATGTGGTGCCCAACGGGGTGACCACTTGCAGCAGTCCAGGGACAGGTGCGAATCAGTGCGGTGCAGGCATACCAGCAGGAGCGGCACTGTCGTTTCGTTTCGACTATGCCAGCGGAACGGTAGCGCTGGAGCAGGAGTCGGAAGTGTTCCGGTCTGCGTTGCTGCAGGCTGGTGTCACGCTGACGCTGGCCTCGACGCCGCTCAATCAGCTGTTGGCGAACACGACAGTGTGTGCGGGTACCGAGACGATTTCTCCCAACTGCACTTGGCAGATCAACTACCTGGTGTCCCCTCGCTTCCTCTACGAGCCGGACTTCTATCCGACTGGAGAGGACATCTACGCGACCAGAGCCGCGGACAGCGGAGATGGCTACTCCAATGCGCAGGTGAACGCGGTTATCGAGAAGACAGAGGCTGCGGGGGCTGGCATTCCAGCCTTGAAGAGCTACGAGAACCTGATCGTGAAGCTGGTACCCACGCTATTCATGCCAACTCCTCCCCAGCAGGTGTCGGCCATCCGCAAGTCGTTGAAGGGCGCGACGCCTCAGGATCCGATGTTGAACTTGTATGCCGAGCAGTGGACGTTCGGTGGGTAGGCGTATTGGCTGAGGGGCCACTCGATAGGTAGACCGGTCTCGCTGTCGTGGGCGATAGGTAGAGGGCGGGACTGTGCAGGAGCCGAGGCTCCTGGCCGGCGGGGCTCGTTGGCCCGGCGCCGGCCAGGAGCTTGTGCTGCGCGATGTCGTTCTCCATTTGGACCATGGAACTGCCTGCTGTGGCAAGTCGGGCTGGTGCGGTTTCGGTCTCCAGCGGCGTAGCTGCCGGTGCCAGGTGCTGCACCGGAGATAGCGTTCAATGTCCGGAGGCGAACTCTCTTGGCTCGGTGGCTCGGCGGTGCCATCTGCCGGCGGCACGCCCAAGAACGGCCTCGCTTGGCAGCTGAACGCCGCGGATGCCACGGAGGGCGAGCGGCGGGCGCGGCCGGTCGGGCGTGGTGTGGTGGAACGCGTGTTCCAGCCGCCGCAGGCTCTGGGGCAGCCGGCGCATGGTCTGGGGGTCGACTTGGTGTCAGAGCCTGAGGGTGTGGATCGCCTGACGCGCGGATGAGGACTACCCGGTCGGCGAACGTTGTGGGCCGGCTGTAGGTACTCGGCCGCCGACCTGTCCTTGTTGACGTGCCGCATCACCCCCAGCCACATCTCTGCGCAGGGCAGCGCTGCCTACATCAAACTTCGAGGTGTGTGAGCACCTACAGGATAGCCACCCAAATCCCCTCCTCCGCCCTCTGCTTGATCTCAAATCCCACCGCCCTCGGTTGCCTCTCGTCGGGCTCCTGAAGGTCGAACTCGGGTACAACCCCCCGAGCACTGGAGTCGGCAGACCCCCAAATGCTAGGGATTCCGCATCATCCCCACTGGTGCCATGCCGGAGGTGGATTCGGGTTCGCGAGGTGCCCGACGGGGAGGCTTGGAACTCGCTTGGTGCCCATTTCTTCCCCAGCTCCCCCTGGGCCGCCTCACATTCGAGCCGAGGGTCTCCACCACACGCCGTGTCACCGCCTTCGCAGGAGACGGTCCCGACAGTGCCGCGGCTGGCTGGCCCGAGCCGGCGGCAGCTGCGGCGCCGGGAAGCTGGCCTGCCCTCCGCGCCGACTCGCCTGCTCCGTCGGCTCGAACGGCGCTCGACCTGTGGCCGCCTGGGAGGTGATGGGACCGAGCCGCTCAGCTGGTCCCCGCTGCGCCCTCCACCACCTCTCTGGCTCCGTCCCTGCGGGCTGAGCGGTGCAGCGCTTCAATCACCCGAAGCGTGCCCACGGCGTCCTCCGCTCCGATCTGCAGCGGACGAGCGCTCAACAGCGCGTCGGCGAACTCCTCAGCCTCCAACTGGTACTGGTCGACTCCGGGCATCCGCTCCTCCCGCGGGACTCCTCTGGAAGTGATCTGGATCCTGACCTCGTTCCGAGGGTCGGGCACGAAGGCGGAGGGCACTTCGATCTGCCCCGTGGTCCCGACCGCGGTGTAGCTGCCCTGGCCCGACGCTCGGAAGCCGCAGTCGAAGATCGCCAGTCGGCCGTCCGAGAAACCCAAGATCGCGGCCAACGAGACCTCCACCCCGAACTCGGGTCGGAAGTCCCACTGGGCGGAGGCCCACCTGGGCTCCTCCCCGAACAGCATTCGGGTGGCGTTGACCGCATAGCAGCCCACGTCCATCAGGGCACCCCCGCCCAGCTCCGGACGGAGACGGACGTTGGCCGGGGGGAAGGGTTCGAGCATGAAGGTAAAGGCCGCCCTGACAAAACGGAGCTCCCCGATGACGCCGGCCTCGATCAGCTCCATGACCCTTCGGTGCTGGGGATGGAAACGGTACATGAAGGCCTCCATCAGAGGCATTCCGTGGGCCCGGCAGGCGTCGATCATTTGCAGCGCCTGCTCGCTGCCGAGGGCGAGGGGCTTCTCGCAGAGGACCGGTTTGCCAGCGGCTGCCGCCTTAGCCGTCCACTCGGCATGGAGGCTGTTGGGGAGCGGGTTGTAGATGGCGTCGATCTCGGGGTTGGCGAGCAGCTCCTCGTAAGAGCCATAGGCGACGGGGATTCCCAACGAGTTGGCCACCGCTTGGGCTCGGTCCAGATCACGACTCGCGATGGCGGCCACCACTCCGTTCCGGGAGCGGGCGGCTCCGGGGATGAACTCATGGACCGCGATGTTGGCAGTGCTGAGGATTCCCCAACGAACCTTCGTGGACATCTGGATCTGCCCTCCTATGGCACCTACTGGAACTCGACCAGGTTGACGGCACCGACCAGTCTCTACCCCATAGCCTGCCGCTGCAGGTCCCTGCACGAGAACTTGACGGTTGACCCATTATCGCAACCCGGGAGGGGAGCTGTGTCAGGGCTTCCTAACCGTATTGGGCGGTCCATCGGGGGCCTGGTGGGGCCGGTGGCTCAGCGTCGAAGATGTACAGGACGGGCCTGCCTGGCAGGGTAACCGGGCACGCCGTCCCTGGAGCCGGATCGTCAATTTCGGTCATCGCCGGCCGGCGATCACGGAAATTGCTGGATGCCCCAGCAGCGCCAACAGCGGCACGGATGTCAGCCTCTCGATGAGGGCCGTTCTGCCCGAGTTCGAGGTGACGGCAGCCCGAGGCAGCTGAATGGAGGGGAGTTTGACTTCGGCGACGGGGCTGTAGGGGCCCGGTGGAGCGCCACCGTGTGGGCAAACGGTTACCCATATTGGTGAACTACGAGCGCGGTGGTGAGTGGGCATTTACTTGCACCCCATCCGGCGGCGCCACCAGGATGGCTCGGTGGTTGAGTACCTGCAACTGGCCCACAGCGCGCGGCGGCCCCACGGGGTTGTCTGCGCGGAGGTAGTGCACGACTTCGGCCGGGCTGGGGGCCACCATCCTGGGCCCGGAACCCTGGCGACGGCCCTGTCGTCGGTTACCACCCGGCCGAGCTCGGTCGGCCCTGCGCTCCATCAACCGCAATGTTGGCCCCGTTGATCCAGATCGCCCGAGGCGAGACGAGGAAGGCGACCACACTGGCCACCTCTGCGGCTGTCCCCAGTCGTCCCGCCGGCAGGTCGCGGTCGAGAAAGTCTTGGAAGCGTGCCGGATCGCTGATCCGAAGTGAGTCCCAGCCTCCAGCGGGGAAGAGTATTGACCCCGGGCTGACCGCGTTGACCCTGATGTGCAGCGAGCTCAGCTCTCTAGCGAGGGCCGCCGCGAGATAGATGAGCCCCGCCTTGCTGACGCCGTACTGGGCCTTGGGGGCCGGCTTCACGCCGGAAATCGACGAGATCAACACTGCGGACGGATTTGGGGACTGAGCCAGGTAGGGAGTTGCGGCACGGACCAGGGTCGCGGCGTGGCCGATGTTGAGCTGGAACGTGTCAGCCCACTGCTCCGGGGTGGAGTCCGCGAGAGCTCCACCGCTGCTGCCGCCGGCATTGGCGATCACCGCATCGAGGCCGCCTAGGCCCGCGGCCGCGGCCCTGACGAAGGAGGCCAGGGCCACGTGGTCGGTGACGTCCGTGGTTTGGGCGAAAACCTTGGCGCCCAGACCACGCAGCTCTTCCGCGGCCCTTGACAGGGCACCCTCCTCACGAGCGCAAATGGCGAGGGAGCTACCCTCGATCGCGACAGTGCGTGCGATCGCCAAGCCGATGCCTCTGCTGGCGCCCGTGACCAGCACTGAGCGTCCTGCCAGTTCCAGATCCATGACACCTCCTTGGCTTCCTGACGCCGCTCTCGGGCCCGGTTCTGATGCCGGCGCTACCGACGGGCGCCTCCGTGCGGTTCGATGTTACTGGGGGAGGTAGGTCCAGGCTCGGTTTCAGCGATGGTGCCGACCGGCCCTTAGCCGGTGGACGGGACGGTCAGCGAGGCCGGCGACACGTGGACGTAAGGCTGGCGGCGGGGGAGGCGGCAGCAGCCGCGCGCGATCGGCCCGCTTCACCTCACCCCGTCGTCAGTGGGGAGTCGCGTGCCAGCCCGGCCTGGCTGCGCTCGACCAGAGGTGCAGCCACCCGCCGAGCGTGCACCGGTGGCGCACGGGTTCAGTCGCCCCGGAGGCGACACTCCTCGGTCGCCACACGGTGCCAACCACGCCCCAGTGGCGGCTAACGCTTCTGCAGCCTGACCTCCACAGCGTCTCGCAGCCCATCTCCGATGAAGTTGAAAGCCACCACAACGGCGACGATGCAAACACCGGCCGGCCAGATCTGCCACCAGTACCCGCTGTACACGTAGTTGACGCCATTGGAAAGCATGCCGCCCCAGTTCGCTGCGGGCGGTGGGATCCCCAGACCTAAGAAGCTCAGGGAAGTCACCGCCAGAATCGCATCTGCGACCTGGAATGTGGCGTTCACTGCCACGGTCCCGAAGACGTTGGGGATGATGTGTCGGAAGATGATTCGAGGCGTTCCGGCACCCTGGGCACGGGCAGCCTCGACGAACTGTCGGCTCCGCAGGCTGAGTGTCTCGGCCCGGACTAGCCGCGAGGGAACCAACCACGCCACCGACGCAATCACGAGGATCAGCAGAGGTTCCGAGGGAGTGAAGATGCTGGCCAGAAACAGGAGCAGGAAAAGGGTCGGAATGGCAAGCATGGTGTCGACCGTCCTCATCATCACGCTGTCGACGAGGCCGCCCGCGAAGCCCGCGATTGCTCCCCAGATCACGCCGAAGCTGGTCGCCAATAACGCCACCACCAGCCCAACCACGAGGGTCGTCTGGCCCCCAAACATGAGGCGGCCCAAGACGTCGTATCCAACATCGTCGGTACCCAGTACATGATGGAGGCTGGGGCTCTGGCTCTCTATGCCGAGGTTCGTTTGGATCTGATTTGTGTGGTAGAAGAGCGGCCCGACGAAGCAGAAGAGCACGAAGAAAAGGACGACGAAAATCCCTAGGACCGAAAGCCGGTTCTCAGTGAAGACTGCCAACACCAGACGAAACGGGCGATCATGCCGGGTAGCCTCTCCGGCATCCGGGAACGTCTCAGGACCGAGAGCCAGCTCGGGTTGCAACGGCATTTCTCCGATCAGACCGACTCTGCGCTGGGAGCCCGGTGGCACAGCCAGCTCATGCGTAGCGAACCCTGGGATCGAAGACAGCGTATAGGATATCGGCGAGAAGTGAACCCACCACGACGCCTACCCCCACCACAATGGTGGTGCCCAACATGACGGGGAAGTCGTCGGTCTGGGCTGCGTTCCAGAACAGCAGCCCCATTCCCGGGTAGTTGAAGAGGGACTCGGTAATGAGGGCACCACTCAGGATACCCGGCAGGCTGAGCCCTACCAAGGTGATGATCGGCAGCAGCGCGTTAGGCAAGACGTGGCGGAATAGGATAGCTGGCCGCGATGCTCCCTTCGAGGATGCGGTTCTGACATAGTCCTGGACCATGTTCTCCAGAACGGATGACCGCATGTAGCGGCTGAAGAGGGCAAGGTTTACTAGGGTCAGAGTCAGGATCGGTAGGACCAGGTTGGGAATCTGGTCAAACAAGGGGGAGATGGCAGTGGGGCCGGTGGACGGCAGCACCGGCAGCGCCTGGCTGAGGAGGATGATCAAGATGGTCCCGAGGAAGAATGAGGGCATCGAGTAGAAGAGGAAGGTCATCCCAGTCAGGACGTAATCGTCAGGCTTGTTTCGGCGGGCCGCTTGGTAGATGCCGCCGGGGATGGCGATTGCCAGCGCCAGCAATGTAGCAACGCCGACCAGGACCAGGGTGCGGGGCATGTCTTCTGCCAGCAGTGAGTCGACGCTCTGATTCTGCTTGTACGAGAAGCCGAGGTTGCCGTGTAACAGCTGGCCCACCCAGGCCAGGTACTGGACTGGCAATGGCTTGAGCAGCCCGTAGCGCTGGTCAAAGGCGCGGATCGCGGGTTTGGTTGCCCGCAAGCCAAGCACGGCCTTGGCCGGTCCTCCGGGCAGCAGGTGCAGAAGTATGAAGACGAGGACTGAGACGCCGAAGAGCACCACGATCGCTTGGAGCGTCCGCCTGATGAGATATGCTCGCATTTCGATGAGCCGCAGCTGGCTGCGAGTCCCCTCCTGATCCCTAGATCCGCCATCATACCGGAGCTCGGCCCGGGAGACGGGTGGGAACCGGATTGTCGTGGGGTGGGGTCCGGCGCGGCCGGCCGCCGCGGTGACGCTGATGCGCCTGCCAGTCCTTGGGCTTAGTCGAAATCGAGGGGGCCCAGACTCGAAGTGGAGATGACCGCCTGAGTTTCTCGGCTCAACCAGTTGGGACCGAGATGGAGTGGGGAGGGAGGTCTGCGGGATCAGGCCGGGTCGCGTCCCCCGCGTGGGCTATTGAGCAAGGAGCCGACGGGGGCGGGCCTAGATAGGAGATGTCCTCCTGGTTGGGGGGAACCTGGGTGTTCGACACCACATTTCCCACTTGGGAGGGCGTCGCCTCGGGGCGTGCCTAGTCACGGGCCGATCGACCAGTAGTCAAGTCCGGCGCAGTGGTGCGAAAGTGGGCGGAACTCGGGGATCGACCCATCAGGCGGCTAGGGGGTTGGGGCGCCGGGGATTGGCACTGGGGCCAAGCTGGGCTACGGACTGGTGTCAGACGCGGCAGCGGCCGTCCTGCCACTTGAACCGCCCCGGGCTTTGTAGCGAAGCGGGTTAGTGAGAAACGGCCATCAGAGCTGGGGCCTCCTCGTGGTGCTGGGCAGCTTCGGACTCGGCCAAGGGAACCGTAACCAGCTCGGTGTGGAGGCGTCGCTGGTCGAACCAGTCGACCCACTCCGAGGTGGCGTACTCCGCGTCGTCGACCTCGCGCCAGGAACCCGTCGTCGGATCGCCTCAGTCCTGAAGCGACCGCTGAAGGGTTCGGCGAGAGCATTGTCGTAGCTGTCGCCCCGTGAGCCCACCGGACCGGCCAGGGCCAGACGCTTGGTGTAGCGGACCGCCTGGTACCGGGCGTCCTGGTCGAAGTGGTGCACCGGCCCCTGCAGCTGCTCACCCCGGCGGACCCAGATCGCCATCTCCAGGGCGTCCAGGGCCAGCTCGGCGCGAAGGGAACGGGAGGCCTGCCAGCCCACCACATACCGGGAGAAGACGTCCACGATGAAGGCGACGTAGACCCAGCCGGAGTGGGTCTTCACGTAGGTCAGGTCGGCCACCCACAGCCGGTTCGGAGCCGGCGCCACGAAGTTCCGGTCCACCAGGTCCACCGGCCGGGTGGCTCCGTCCTCAACCAGCGTGGTCCGCGGGGTTTTGCCCCGCACCACCCCACGCAGCCCCAGATCCCGCATCAGCCGCTCCACCGTGCAACGGGCCACCCGGTACCCCTCGCGCCGCAGCTGGGCCCATACCTTGTCCGCCCCATAGACCCGGAAGTTCTCGTTCCAGATCCGCTGGATCTCGGGCTTCAGCTCTCGGTCCCACAGTTCCTTGGCTGAGGCGGGCCTGGTGCGGGCCGCGTAGTAGGTGGCC
>Ga0224558_1004193_pt1 | contig 11366 bp, 8 predicted proteins | sample 714S32024metaG_FD_180682 | JGI IMG/M metagenome (GOLD analysis project Ga0224558, IMG submission 180682) | Peat soil microbial communities from Stordalen Mire, Sweden - 717 S3 20-24 | ecosystem: Environmental > Terrestrial > Soil > Wetlands > Peat | place: Sweden: Norrbotten County, Stordalen... | reverse complement strand
CGTTGACTTGTTTCTGGACTCCGGCCAGCTCACTTTCCAGGATTCGCAGCTTTTTCCGCGAGTTGGCATCGTTTTCCCGCGCGAGTGCGTGCTTCTCGATAAGCAATTGCTTGGCGCGGCGCTCGAGCTGGTCGATGTCCACCGGCACGGAGTCGATCTGCATGCGCAGGGCGGCGGCGGCCTCGTCCATCAAGTCTATGGCCTTATCCGGCAAGAAACGATCAGCGATGTAGCGGTGGGAGAGCGTGGCTGCGGCTACGAGGGCCGAGTCCTTGATGCGAACGCCATGGTGCAGTTCATAACGCTCTTGCAGGCCGCGCAGGATGGCGATGGTGTCCGCCACGCTGGGCTCGGCCACGAAGATAGTCTGGAAGCGACGTTCGAGCGCCGGGTCTTTCTCGATGTGCTTGCGGTACTCGCTCAGGGTGGTGGCGCCGATGGCTCGCAACTCCCCGCGCGCCAGTGCCGGCTTCAACATATTGGACGCGTCGATTGCGCCTTCCGCCGCTCCCGCGCCAACCAGTGTGTGCAACTCGTCAATGAACGTGATGATCTGCCCCTGCGAGTCCTCGATCTCCCGCAGCAGCGCCTTCAAGCGATCTTCAAACTCGCCGCGGTACTTGGTGCCGGCCACGAGCGCGCCCAGATCCAGGGCTACCAGACGCTTGGTCTTGAGCGACTCGGGGACATCGGCGCCGACGATGCGCTGCGTCAGACCTTCGACGATGGCAGTCTTGCCCACGCCGGGCTCGCCAATCAGCACGGGATTGTTTTTGGTGCGGCGTAATAGCACTTGAATCACGCGCCGGATTTCGTCATCGCGGCCGATCACCGGGTCGAGCTTGCCGCGACGCGCCAAGTCGGTAAGATCGCGGGCATAAAGCTCAAGCGTTCCAGATTTGGTTTCCGAGCTTGGGCCGGCGGCCTGCTGGTGGCTGCGAACGGTGGTCAGCGCCATCAAGATGGCATTGCGATCGGCGCCGTGTCGCGCCAGCAGTGCCTGGGCGGGATCGCCCTCGAGGTCCATGATGGCCAATAGCAGGTGTTCGGTGGAGACGTGCTCATCGTCGAGGTCGGCGGCCTCCTGAAAAGCCTGCTCGAGGACTGCGCTGGCGGCCGAGGAGGGTTCAGCCTTCAAGGCGCCGCCAGCCCAAAGCGCTGGCAGGCGGTCGATCTGGCGCCGTGCCTCGGCCAGCGCTGCCTGGTTGTCGACGCCAATCTTGCTCAGCACCGGTACCACCATGCCTTCGCGGTCCGCCAGGAGGCTGGCGAGCAGATGCAGGGGTATTAGCTCGGGGTTGCCGCGCTTGGAGGCCAGATAGTTGGCGGCTTGCACCGCCTGCTTCGCCTTGGATGTCAGTTTGTCCCAACTCGCGATGATCGGCATGTTGTTCGCCCCACACGGGCCGCGCAACTAGCCTCAGCTCGTGCTGTGATTAGAGCGCCGCGTTCTCTGCTAAGAATCCAGGTGCTATCGCTTGGAAGCGCCTCCACAAACCACCGCATCAGGCCGGTAGTCGCCGGATAAATCTCCGGCTCTCCAATTGAAAACAGGGTCGAGCCCTTCGGACTTTAGCTTGCCTGAGAGAGGTCCCGCGCGTGTGCCGGAAAGCTCCGAAACCTGTTCCCAGACGATCTCGTACCGATTAGAGAACATGGAATTTCCTACTCATTAAGGATACGCGCGAGGGAACACCTCGCACTGTGACCAAGCACACGAGGGCTTGTGATTGCGCCAGGACGAGCCGAAGTCCAGCAGTTTGCAAATCCAGCCGCGCTTGAAGTGCGCGAGTAAGATGAGAGTTGCGAGAACGTATGGCAGAGCGAATCACGGAGCGGCTGCGCCAAAAAGCGGGTGGAATTTGGGAGGCACAACACCAACATCCGTTTGTACGAGGCATTGGCGATGGAACGCTGAGTCTGGAGAGATTCAAGTTCTGGCTGCGACAGGATTATGTGTTCCTCATCGAGTACGCGCGCCTTCTGGCTCTGGCCGCCGCGCGCAGTCCGAACCTGGAGACGATGACCCGGTTCGCCGCGCTGCTCAAGGAAACCGCGGAAACCGAGATGAACCTCCACCGAGCCTACGCCGCCGAGTTCGGGATCAGCTGCGAGGAACTCGAACAAGAACTCGCTGCGCCCACCACTCGGGGCTACACCGATTTCTTGTTGCGGGTGGCAGCAACGGGCGATTTCGCCGAGTTGGCTTCAGCGTTGTTACCGTGCATGTGGGCTTTCAGCGAAATCGGCCAGCGCTTGGCCGCGCAACCCGCTCCCAGCAACAAACGTTATGCCAAGTGGATCGAGATGTACAGCTCCAGAGAATTTGCCGAGCTGGCCCAGTGGTGCCGGGACCTGCTCGATAGTCTTGCCGCAGGACTGCCTGAGCGCGACCTGCGGAAACTGGAAGCCGCGTTTCTCACCAGCAGCCGCTATGAGTGGCAGTTCTGGGAGATGGCTTGGAAGATGGAAGGGTGGCCGATATGACGGGCGCGGCTTCGCATCGGGAAGGCTGGTGAGTGATGAAGATTCCTCGCGTTCTAATCATCGCAGGGTCCGATTCCGGCGGTGGGGCCGGGATTCAGGCCGACTTGAAAACAGTCTCGGCTTTAGGTGCATTTGGCATGACCGCAATCACTGCTCTCACGGCACAGAATACGACCGGAGTCTACGGCGTTCTGGAGATCGAGCCGAAATTCGTGGTGAAGCAGATCGAAGCGTGCGTAAGCGACATAGGCTGCGATGTGGTAAAGACAGGAATGCTCGCGAGCACCGCGATCATCGATGCAGTGGCAGCCGCAATCTCCGGACACAAGTTAGGACCGCTGGTCGTGGACCCGGTGATGATCGCCAAGAGTGGCTCCCCTCTGTTGCAGCCCGATGCCATCGCGGCTCTCAAGACCAAATTACTGCCCCTAGCCGCCGTGGTCACGCCCAACCTGCATGAAGCCGGGGCGCTCACGCGGTGCGAAATCAAAACTCTTGCACAAATGAAAGAAGCCGCCCGCGCGATCCGCGACCTTGGACCGGAAAATGTCATCGTCAAGGGTGGTCATCTGGAAAACATAGCCGCCGACGTCCTCTACGACGGCCGTGAATTCAGCGAGTTTCGCGCTGAGCGTATCGACACCAGGAACACGCACGGTACCGGTTGCATCTTCGCTTCGGCGATTGCGGCGAATCTGGCCCACAAGAAAACAGTTCTAGAAAGCGTGACGGCCGCTAAAGATTTCATCACCGCGGCCATCCGTGCCGGCCTCGCGATTGGGAAGGGTTACGGGCCCGCCGATCCAATGGCCATGTTGTACCACCGAGCAGGATTGGACCGCTGAGTGGGAAGCAGGCTTCCACGCTGAGGGCGAGTGCCCCTCGTTTTGCGGCTTTCGCGCTTTGTAGGAGCGCTATGAAGTTGTCCCGAAGTCCTCTTCGCGGAGATCGCTATTGATCTCCTCCAACCCCGTTTCTGGACCCCCGGATTACTTCCGCATTGGCGACGACTCGCCCAGAACGGCATTTTGTCACTTCTCCCAACAAGATTTACTGTTTCTGAATGCTATTCTCCGACTCTTGCAGAAAACGACGCCAAGGTTGAACCAGCCTGAAATGCATGCTTCAATAACTCTGGCGTGACTTCGCTTACAAATCTACAGCAACTTTACGACAGCAATCGCTTCCTCGACGCCTTCCGGCAAAGCTCGGAATACTGGAAACCGTCGACCTCGATCCAGAGTCTTTCCGTCGAGGAACTGATCCTTGGTGGCAGGCTGGCTGTGCGACTCGGAGGATGGCGGCTTTCACGCCGGCTATTTCGATCGGCGTATGCGCGTGATCCTGGCAATCCGCGTGTGCGCTATTTTACAAATCATGCCCGCCGCCGCAGGTCACCATTGCTCGACGATTTACTGGAGTTCGAAGGGAACCCCGATATCTGCGCTGAGGACCCGGAGATGCAGGCGGCTTGGCTCGCTTCTCACGCCGTGACCTGGGCGTTTCTCCGCGACTTCACCCGCGCTCACAAATGTCTGGAGCGTGCCCACCGCCTACAGTGTCGGGATGGATGGATAACGAGTTGCGAGGCTGACGTTCTTGGACTTGAAGACCGCTGGAACGAGGCGTTGAAACGTGCAGAGCAGGCATGGGAGATCAATCCCGGCTCACCCCACGCGGCCCGTAGTCTTTCAGCAAGTCTGCTTAATGTTGGCCGCGTCGAGGAATCGGCCCAGCGCCTGTCGGCTGCATCGGAAGACAGCCAGTCCTATGAAGTCGTTCACCTGGCCTGCTGGTATCAGTGCGCCCTCGCCGAGACTCTCGATGGTGGCGGTCGTCGTCAAGCCCTCGACGAAGCCCTTGCGTTTGCGGAACGTTTGCCCGCCTTAGCCCCGCTGGCCGATCGGAACCCTCGCCGGTTCTTTTCGCGCATCCACCTCGATATTGCGGGGCTTGCCGATGATCACTCCGAGATGGAACGGTGGGCGGAGGAAGTGCGCATTCCCTTCTATCGCAAAATACTGGCGAATCTTCGGCAGAATCCCAAAGGGCGCCGCATCCGCCTGCCTTTTCCTCGCGCTATACAGAAGCACGAAGCGTGTCTTCCCACGAGCCTTGCCTCAGCCCTGGCCACCGTTGGAGAGCGCCTCAACCCAGATGTCATGGCTTCAGAGATTACCTTCGGTGGAACCGCCGAGTGGGCGGCAGCCGGATGGCTGGAAAAACACGGATTCGCAGTTCGCTTCTTCGCGGTCACTTCGGATACGGCCACCCGTCTCATTACGAATGGAATCGGTTTCGTGCTGACGTTTGAGGGCGATGACAACGCTCACGCTGTTGCGGTGACGGGCTTGGACGAGGCAGCGGGAACTTTGATTATCCATGACCCCATGGCATACCGCAACGTCGAGTATCTGCTGGAAGGTTTTGCAAAGAGCCGCGAACCTCTGGGGATAAAAGGTATGGCCGCTGTTCCCCCGGAAAAAGCCGCTTTGCTCGATCAACTACTGCCAGAGAATGATGTAGCCATCATGACTGCGGCGCAGTCGCACAGAAAGGCCCTGACATTGCAGGGACCGACCGCAGCCCGTGAGATTGTCCGTGAAGTCGAGGTGAAACTTCCTTCTCATCCAGGAACTCGATTACTGCGCACCATTCAGGCCGCCGAGATGGCCACACGGGCGAAGCGTTACGCGGCTTCCAGCAATTGCTGAACGAGTTCCCCAACTCAGCCTTTTTGCGGTCACGATTGCTATCGGCTTGTCGATCGCGGGGCAACACCGCCCTGATGCGAGAGACGCTCGCTGGCGTAGTGGAGCGCGGCATTCTTCCCGGAGTTCAATCGCAGCAGGACTGGCTGTTTCCGCCCGCACGCTACGTCTCTGAATATGCCGACATGCTGCGTTTCTCCGCCGAGACCCGGCAGAACGCCAGTACCTTGCTCTATGGCCTAATCCGGCGACAACCGCAGTCGGCCGACGGCTGGCATGTACTGGGAGACCTCCGTTGGAAAGATCGCGATACGGAGGGAGCTCTGCTGTGCTTTCGCATCTCCTCCTGCCAAGCCGTCGGCAATGAGCACTACGCCGTTGCCTATGCCGATGCCCTGGCGAGAAACCACCGGGAAGAAGAGGGCTTTTCCTGGCTCGAGAGTCGGGTTCGGAAGTTCGGCAGCTCGGCGCGCGCCGTTGGAACGTGGATTAGTTGGATTCGATCCTTGGAACAATGGGGGCACCCGGATCGTGCTTTCTCCACCTGCACCGAAGCGCTGACCCGGCATGGGAGTTTGCCGGAACTGCTGGGATTCGTCGTCCCGTTCCTCGCCCGCATGGGGCGCTGGCAGGAAGCCGAAGAGCATCTCGGCCTCCTGCAAGGGGCTGGCAACTTGCCTCTGTTCCGTGAAGCGGCAGTGGAGTTCTATCGCCTGCGCGGCGATTTGCGACGCTCCATCGAGCACGCCGAGGGTTGGGTGCGCGAAATGCCGCATCACATGCCGGCTCGCTACGCGTTGGTCGATCTGGTTGGGAAGCGCGATGGCACCCGGCCGGCGGCGGAGCAGTGCTCGCGTTGGTTGGCAGACAATCCTGGTCATGACGAACTCGAGGAGCTGTATTACCGAAAATTGGCTGGAGAATCGAAGCTCAAGAAATATTCCTTGCTGCTCCGCCGTGTAAAACGCAACCCAGAAGACGGGTGGGCGTGGCGGGAACTCGCCTTCGCCTGTATTGAAGACTACGAAAGAGCAAATGATCGGACGCGCCTGCGATTCCGGACTCGCGTCATCGATTTGCTTGCGCAATGCAATCGTACCGCCCCGGTAGATCCGGCAACCATCCGTGCCCACGCGCGATGGCATCAGGCTCGTGGGGAGTGGACGGAGGCGGTCGCCGCGTGGCTCGATTCGATCGATCGTGATCCGGCGGGCTCCTACAGCTACCAACGGCTTTGGGAATGCTCAGCCGGCTGTAAGGCTGAGGAGCGCCGGGGAGTTTGGGCACGGATCGAGCCGATGCTTCTGCGCGCTCCCGGACATTTGGCGATTTCCCGTGACATGGTGCCTCTGCTCGCCCAACGATTCGGCGTCACTATGGCCGAAGAGGCAGTCTCGCGCTGGAACCAGCTGCGTCCGGACGATCCGGAGATCACCAACTCTTTTGCTGACCTTTTGTTAAACCACGGACAGGGTCGCACCGATGCAGAGCGCGCGTACACATTGCTGTGTCCGGCGGTCGATCATTTCCCCTATCACCCCGGTCTGCGCTTCTCGCTGGTACACGCCTGCCGCAAGCTGGGCCGACTCACCGAGGCGGAGGATGGCTTGCGCGAGATCATTCGCCGTCATCCAGATAACTCGGGCGCCCGAATCCAACTCGCGTGGGTCTATGAACTCCGCGGTCAACGTGACGAAGCTCGCAAGCTTCTGGAAGAGGCTGGAACAAACGACCCCCGGAATAAACAGGTGTCGGACGCCTTCATCCAGATTCTTATCCGCCATAACCATTTCGATCGCGCCAAGAGCATGATTCGCAAGATCTCGGAACGGTCGCCTCGCGATGTCAACTGGCGCGACCGCGCCATTCGCTTGCTGCTGGATTGCGGCGACCAAGAGGGAGCGGTGGCACAGGCCCGCGACGGCGTGATCGTCTATCCGCGCGGCGCTTATTTGTGGTTTCTGCTTGGCACTACCCTTAATAAACTGCGCCGGTTTGCGCAACCTGGCGAAATCGAATCCTGCTTCCGGCGCAGCCTGGCCCTCAACCCTGTATTTTTCGATGCTGCGGACCAGCTATCAATTCTCCTAGTGGAGCAGCGCCGGCACGATGACGCTGAGCATGTGATGCAAAACATTCTCCCCAGGTTGGGCGATTCGTCGCCAGCTCAGGGCCGGCTAGCGTGGATTCACCGCCAGCAAGGGAAAAAGCAGGAAGCGCGGGAGGAAATAGCCTCCGCGGTCCGGGCTTACCCTTGGTACTTGTGGGGATGGAGTTTGCTGGTCGACTGGCTAGTCGAAGACCAGGCTTGGGATCAGGCTCGTGAATTGCTTGGCAAAATCCCGGAAGAACTCCGCACCAATCCACAATTCCGAAGGCAGCGCCTAGTCGTGCTTGAAAACGCGGGCCTTCCCGTCAATGAGCTGGATGCGGAATGGAGCGGTTTGCTCCACGATTTCCCTGAGGAGCTTCCTCTCCATCTTCATCGTTACGATTTGCTTCGTGGAGCAAAGCGGGTCGCCGAGGCGCACGCTGTTCTGAATTCGGTCCACCCCCCGGACCCAAACAATCCGTACTATCTGGCGCGTCTGGTCGAGGTCCGCACAGAAGAAAGAAAACTCGACGAAGCAACTACAGCCATGCAACGCATTTTCTATGCGGAAGCGGAGAGCTCCCCGCGGCCGGCCGACTACGCCTGGGAAGCCCTCAAGAAGATGCAGTTCACGGACAAAGCTTATCAAGAGGCACGCCGGTCACTCGAAAAACAGCTTCGCCCCACGCCCCGGGCATTCTTCATTTTGTGTTCCCACGCGCTGGAGAACGCAAAGACCGAAAAGAAAATTCCGCAATCGCTGTGGGCAAGCTGGTTTCCGGACCGCGGTGTCAAGGAACTGCAGAGCCTGCTGGAACTCGCCGATCGCAGTCCATGGATTGATGGCGCCTATCGCGCCAAGGCTCTTGACCGGTTCAATGATGTCGGTCACTACCGGCTGGTCATCAATTATTGGAAGAAACACAAGGCAGATGTGGAAGGTGACGTTTCTACCTGGGCACAAACGGGTCGCGCACTCGCTTCTCTCAGGCGAAAAAGTGAGGCGCGCAAACTGATGTCTTCGTGGCACGGACGTCGCGGAGTAGGCATGTGGATGGTGGCCAACTATGTAAGCTGTCTTTCGGCATTGTGGCCAAACGATTTGAAGGAGATCGTTGCGACTTCCGGCGATGCGCTTCGCGACCTTCCACATGACCACTGCGCTCGATACCTGGCTCACGTGAAGGCGGAGGCCTGCGTTCTGCTGGGGGACCAGCGTGGACTACGTGAAACTTGGAGTCAATATCTCAGTTACTTCGACTGCAAGGAGAATAGCAGCGAGTGGTTCGAGGACCGGCGTCGGCCCCTGCTGACCGATATTCCAATGCTGGTGCGCTTTCTCGAACAGAATCAGGCCGGTCTATATCGCAAGACGGTCTGGCGATTGCGATGGCGGCACATTTCAAAATCCCTGCGTACGCGAAGCAGGATCACTAGTCCCATACGCATTCAATGGTGGGCGTGGTGGATACTTATTTGGATTCTCATAGAACTATTTCGACGCTCATGAAAAACGAAGCGTGATGCAGAGGTCGTGAAAGCGACTTAGCAACCACTTTCCCCGCATTGCATAAAGGTAATGGCGGAGAGGGTGGGATTTGAACCCACGATACCCGTTAAGGTATGTCCGCTTTCGAGGCGGATCGTTTCAACCGCTCACGCACCTCTCCGGAAAATCAGTTGTCAGTGGCCAGCTAAAGCTCTCGACACCGGTTCGTCGCGAACGACTAACGACCAACGACTGACGACCAACGACTAACGGCGCTTTCTAAAAAAATCTTGCAGCATCTCCGCCGAACGTGCGGCCAGAACCCCGCCCCGGATCTCCATCTGATGATTCAGACTGGGGTGATTCACCACCTGCAGAATCGAATGGACGGCGCCCGCCTTGGGGTCGTCGGCACCATACACCAAACGACGGACGCGGGCCTGAACGGCCGCTCCCGCGCACATGGCGCACGGCTCAATTGTAGCAAACAGCGTGCAATGGCCGAGGCGGTAGTTACCGAGGTTTCGAGCGGCCTCGCGCAGCGCCACGATTTCAGCGTGAGCGGTGGGATCGCAGTCGGTGAGGTTGCGATTCCATCCCCGTCCGAGCACGCGGCCGGCGCCGACCACGACCGCTCCCACCGGCACTTCGCCCGCCTCCAGTGCGCGCTGGGCGCAGCGCAGGGCTTCCTCCATCCAAAGCTCGTCGGAGGCAAGTTCGGCGGACGAAAGATCGTTTTCTGCGACTCTTCTCATACCGGATTGTGTCCGGTCAGTGTTATCCTAGCAGGGATATGCACATGCCCGACATCTTCCGGAAAGTGTTTTTGGTGGACCTGCTCCAGGGACTGAATGTGACGTTCCGCTATCAGGATCCGAAGGAAATCTATACCGAGCAGTATCCACTGGAGCGGCCGCAGGTGGCCGAGCGTTACCGCGGCGCGCCGCGGCTGAACGTCAACCCAGACACCAACGAGACGCTTTGCATTGCCTGTGACCTGTGCGCGCTGGCGTGTCCGGAAAACCTGATCGTGGTCGGCAGCGAGCGCAATGAAAAGACGCGCCGCAAAGAGCTTACGTACTTTACCTACGACCTGAGCCGCTGCATGTTCTGCGGCCTGTGCGAAGACGCCTGCCCGGTCGATGCGCTCGAACTGACCCAGGATTTCGAGCTCGCGAGCTACAACCGCGAAGGCATGATCTGGGACCGCGAGACGCTCGAGAAGGGTCCGCAGCCGACCGTATATAAAAAGTAATGACTGGAATTCGCGGGATTCAGATAAGCGCCTGAGCTCGCGCCAATGCCTCCTCCTGTTTGGCGCGGAAGTCATTAGCCCGCTTCTGCCGAAGTTCCGGATCAAACACCACAAGGTCGATCAGCCGCAGCAGGTCCGCCCCGCACGGTCCGTCTTTCTTGTCCGATGCATCTTCCTCCTCGTCGTCGTTCTCCACCTCGTCGAACTCGCGCCCTGCCACGGTGGACCAGGCCGTCGTGCCAAGCGGACGGCGCTCCACGCTCTCGTGATCAATCACCACCATGGTCGGCAGGTGCGGCTCAAATGAGGTGCGTTTGAGATTGGAGGAAGCGGTTTGCAGGGCAAAGAGCATGAGCGCTGCGGTGCGGTGATCGATCTGCTGGGTCACCATCAGGCGCATGACCTCGACCAGGCCCATCTGGACGGAATCGGCATCTTCGAGCATGGGTAACGTGACGTGCCAGCGCTCGCGCTGAGCACTCAAGTTAATTTCCAGACTTTTCTGGCGCCATTGCGTGTGGAAGTGACAATATTTCCGATCGCGCAGCGCGGGCGATCCGCATTGCGTTCCGTTGACTTTAATGTGCTGACAGCGACGAATGGTGGGCGGATAGGAAGGCATTTTGGGGCTCCAGTTACGTCTATGAATTTCTGAAGTGTTGCCTATTTACTAGTAAGGTATTAAGCAATTAGTACTGATACCCCCCTCCCCCCCCGATCTATTGGAATCATGGGGTTAGGTGGTTTAGACGGTCCAAATCTTTGGTTCTTAAGGTACTTATATGTAAAATCTTGCCGGATAAGGACTTAGTTCATCAATTGTCAAAGAACGGTGAAGATAGCAAGGAGGCAGCGGGGAACGTCCGCTGTTGTTGAGCGGCATATTCCGTCACTGCCCCAATGCAGTGCATATTCTCGCAGCGGGCGGGATGGGTGTATGTGATGGCGCTCACTGGGCGATTGTGATGAAAAAGTCTTCGGGGTGGGATCGGCTCAGTGAGCGTTATCGGGATTTTGCGACAGTAAACCACGACCAAAACACTTTGTTCTGATTTCGTAACAAATAAGCTCTGGAGTCTGCCCTTTGGACCGTTCCCGATAACACCCATTTAGCCGCCAGAACGCTTGCCAAAACGCGCGCGTCTTGAGTGGATGAGAATGTGTAGTGTGTTCGGGTTTCGTAACAAAACAAGTTGGCTCTTGACACTTTGTAGTGTCCCGCCTCAGCTGGAAATGGAGAAAGCGTTCGTCCGTTAAGATAGCGGAGCGAACGTATGAGAAAAGAGCGCAAGCACTACACTGCTGAGGAGAAGGTGGCCATTCTGCGGCGCC
>Ga0224558_1004189_pt1 | contig 11372 bp, 10 predicted proteins | sample 714S32024metaG_FD_180682 | JGI IMG/M metagenome (GOLD analysis project Ga0224558, IMG submission 180682) | Peat soil microbial communities from Stordalen Mire, Sweden - 717 S3 20-24 | ecosystem: Environmental > Terrestrial > Soil > Wetlands > Peat | place: Sweden: Norrbotten County, Stordalen... | reverse complement strand
CTCGCTTGCAGATTCGCAAACTGGGTCACGAGGGCGCGATCGGCATGTTGCAGCCGCTCACCGTTCCATACCTGGAGTTTTCCGGACCAGTCCAGGATCTGCTTTTGGACGGGCACGAGGCGCTCGGCCAGCATGCTTTCCGCCTGGCGCCTGCGTTCCGCGGGCCTCGCCGCCAGAATCGTAATATAGAGAGTCCGCTGTTGTGAGAAGACTCCCCGCATGCCGTTCAGCAACGCCTCTTCCTCGGAGTCCCGGACGCTGGGGTAGCGGTCGAAACCGGCGTCGATTTCCAGGGTGAGTTGATCCAGGCGGCGGCGAGCCTCGGAGTCCCGGTCGGCGGCAGTCTGCGCGACGAATTGCTGGACGGCCTGGTCGTAGCTCTGTACGGAGAGCCAAAGTCCGGATAGCGCGCGCGTACGCTCCGCCAACGCGCGCGTAGCCGCCAGTTCTTGCGTGCGCATTTCCGAGAGAAAGCGGACCGCCAGCACGCGGGACACCAGCAAGAGCGCCAGCAGCAAGGCGGAAACCGAGAGGAACAACCAGCGCAGCTTGCTGGAGGGCGGCGTGGGTTCCCTCCACGCGCCCGAATCCGCGGTGTCACTCGGTTTCGCCATACTATAAGCCGCGGCCGGCGTGCTTGGATTCCAGATCTTCGATGGCCTTCCGGCAAGACTCTGGGATGGGAACCGTCTTGTTCCCGCCATAATCGAGGACCACTATGGTGGACTCCACCTCGGCGACTACCGCATCGAGGGCTTTGCTCACCACCCGATGCTGCAACTGGAAACTGCGGTTCCCGATGCGTGTCACCCGGGCGCCGGTGTAGGTCGTATCGGGGTAAGTCAATTGGCGCTTGTAGTCGCACGAAATACTGGCCAGTATCGGCCCCACGCCCGCCGGCGGCAACGGAGGCCAGAAGCCGATGCGTACCAGGTATTCGACACGCGCCGTCTCGCACCAGCGCAGGTACGCCAGGTTGTTCACGTGCCCGAATTCATCGTGGTCGGCCCATAGCAGGGGGATGGTAACCACGACGGGAAAATCGATCAGAGATTCATGGCAGTGTTTCATTTAGCGTTTTTGGCGATTTCGACCGCGTAAACATGCACCGGACCCAGCATATTGGACCGGAAAACCACCCATCTCATGTCCGGCGAAAACGTCACGTTGGGCTCCAGACGGTAGTCGTGTTTGCTCATGTTCACCAGCCGCTCCGCTTTGAAGAAACCCGTATCAATCAGGTTATCGGAATTCGCGGTCTTGATGCCGGCCACATCCGGCACGCGCTCGGGCCGGAACAGATAGATCCATTTGCCATCGGGGGCGCGCGCCGCCATTTCGCTGTCGCCGCCGTCTCCCGCAAACAGCGTTCCGTCGGGCGATACGTTGAAGTGCACCGACCATTGGTTGCGCTCGAGGTGATACCAGGTGCGCTTGCCGGTGGCGACATGGTAGCCGGCCAGCCAGAAATCCTGGCCGCGCGGGGTTTGCAGGTCGTACCAGATCATGGCGCCATCCGCCGAGAAGAATTCGTGGCCGGCAATTTCCATGTTCATGGTGCGCGTATGAACCTTGGTCAGGCCGCTGCCGTCGGCATGGATGGTCCAGACGCGGTCTACCTCGTGCCACGTGCCCTCGTGGCAGAACATAATGAGGTTGGCGTCGGCCGGCGAAAATTGCAGATGACCCAGCCACTCGTGCTCCCGCAGGATATCCTTCACCTCCCCCGTCTTCGTATTCACCGTGAACAGGACGCGCGGCGCACCGGCGCGCGTGGCCATCAACGAGTCGTGTAGCCGAAGGTCCTTGGCATCCGCGAAGGTCATCGGTTTACCGTCCGCGCCGACGGCTTCGTAGTTGGGCTGGCCAAAGCGCGCATTTGCCCCGGGCGGGCGGTTGGCCGCCGGTGGGGGTGGAGTGGCGCCGTCCACATAACTGCCCAGCAGAAGAGTCTCATCCGCATTGAGAGACGAGACGTTCCGTCCCGGCGGCAATTTGACGACCTCGCGCGTGGCTCCCGTATCGACATTGGCTGCATATACCGTGGCGCCGGTGGAATTGCGTCCGCCAGCCGCGCCGGCCTGGCCGCCTGGCAGCCGCTTTATGTAATAGACATCGCCGGTCTTGTGACCCGCTACCAGGACCGACACAGGACCGGCCACCAACGGTCTGACTTCGCGCGTTGCCAGAATAATGGTTGCGATGCCGCCACCGGTCGTGGTGACGATCAGTTTCTTGCCGTCGGCCGTATAAGCGTTTTGATTGAAGTATAGGCTCTGGGTGCCGTCTTCGCGGGAAAGCCGGATCACGCGATGGCCGGTCGAGGCATCGATCCATTCGGTGGGCAGCGCGGTCTGCGCGGAGAGCAACCGCATCCCGGCGACGGTCAGAAACAAAAGATTACGCATCATAGTTGCTGGCGGCTCGGTGCGAGGGAAAGTTACCGCTCGACCGGCCCAGCGGCGCCTGCGAACTCCCCCTGTTTCATGCGCTCGACGAGCAAGATCGGCGTACGGTCCCGCGCGTTGCCGCACGGGGCGGCCGCGCAGTCGACGGTCATAGCCTGAATTATCACATGTGGCGGCCACGGCCACGGCCGATCACGAAGCCTCCGCTTCATAATCTGCGGCGGCCCGAAACATGGCGCGGACGTTCCGATCCGGGGTATCCCCATCCATATTGATGCAGCAGACACCTACGCGCTCACGCCTGTCGGCCGCGCGAAGCAGGCTGCGGACGTCGTCATAGATCTCCCGTTCGCTCAACTGCAACATCCGCACCGGGCTCAATCGTAGATTCAGGAACGCATCCGGCAGGTCCAGGCTGCATCGAGCCACGTCGGAACCCCAGCCGACATCGAAAAAGCGTGGCGAGACCTGCGAGTAGGTCTTGGTGTATCGCTGCAAATTGTTGCCGCAGTGGTGAATGCCGTAAGGCCGGAGGCGGTCCGCGAGGTACTGCTCGAAGGGCAAGACCCGGGTCTCGTAGAGCGCCGGTGAGATCATCTGCACGCTGCAGTTGCTGGTCAGATAGGTAGCCGGATCGGCGTCCAGGACGGAACGGTTGGTCGAGATGGCGCACGTGCCGGTCCTGGATTTGACGCTCGAAGCGACGGCGGCCTGCGTAGCCGCCACCACGCTCAGGATGTGATCGGCCAGTTCCGCATCCTCCACCAGGTCGAGGAAGAACTGCTGCCCGCGCAGTTCGATGGCCGTATTCACGAGTCCCGCCGTGTTCAGGTCGCCCGTGACGTATCCGAATTGCCGCTCCAGTCGATCCATCTGGCGGATCAGCACGTCCATCGGCCAGGTGGAGCCGAGATCGGGAACCCTCAGGGAGAGGGCCGATTTGCGGTCGAGATCGAGCGGCACGGGCCAGGCTGCCTGGTCGGGGGAAAAACGGGGTTTTACGCCCAGGAGCGCCGGGACCACAAAGCCCCCCGCGATGTGTCTGGACCCGATGACCGGCCGCGGCTTCGGGTCCGGCTGGCCCAGGCCGAAACGCTCGTACAGAGCCTTCCGCATGAGGACATCGTTCTGAATGCGCGTTTCCGGATCCAGGTAGAACGGCTCCTCGAAGGAGACGCCGTAATGATGAAACCACCAGCTTGGGCTGAATACGAGATTGACCGGTATCTTGCCTCGACTGTCCACGAAATGGATCCTCCGCTAGCGTCGCCCCGTAAAACCAGAGACGAGCCTAAGGCCGACGGTTTCGCTCACCACCAACTTAGCAGACGAGTCCTCACCCTACGGAAAACGTGAATTAGTACCAGGCCGGAAGCATCCCGCTGGTACGGGTGGTACAAAACCGGGGCTTTTTTTTGCCCCGTTGCGGCTACAATTACTTCAGAGAAGCGCCGATAGATTCATTGGAAAAACTGAATGGCTCTTGTTCAAGTCTTCATCTACCTGCAACTGCTGGATGTGCTGACAACCCTGGTGGGGTTCAAGCTGGGGGCGGCCGAAGCCAGCCCCTTCGTTCGAGTGCTGATGCACATCGGCCCGGCCGCCGGAGTGATGGTCTCCAAAGTGCTCGCGCTGGGCATTGGAGCGATCTGCATTTATACCAGGAAGCACCACTTGATCCGCTGGATCACCTACTGGTACGGCGGACTGGTGGTGTGGAACCTGATGGTGCTGCTCGCGGCGCCGGCCTACTTCGTACCCTGACCGCGGCTAACCGCGAATCAGCCACGACGACGTCAGCAGCATGGCCAGCAGCAGCCCGCCTTCCGCCAGTATCCGGCGCCAGGACACAGCTTGCCGCCGCTCGTGGATCAGCTTCCACATGGCACGTCTGCTTTCACTCTTCGGATTACCACACCATGGCCCGCAGCCAATTGCGCCACGGCGCCTTGCATCCGGTCTTCCAGCGCGTTCAAAGCGCGCTCATCCTGGTACAGGAAAACGAAGAAGGTAAGCGCCACCGCGACCAGCGCGCAACGTTCCAACATCCGTGGCTTGGCCGCTCCCAACAGGGCGCAAACGCAAACGCTCACACCCAGAGCCATGCGCTCGGCGATGAGAACCAGCGCGTGGTGAAAACCCGGAATCAGCAACGTGGTCGGAAGGAGGAAAACCCCCGCGGCGCTGACGATGCAAACCTGGAAGGGGATGCTCGAAGCCACGCCGCGCGTTCCCCATTGGTGCATCAACTCGAGAAACAGCGCCCCCCAAACCAGCAGCAATCCCATCAGCAGCACGTAGTACTTGACGTCGAAGGTCCAGCTCTTGTCGGCGGCCGAGGTCGTGAAGATCTGCTGAAGGGGCCACTCGGCGATCAACGTGCCGCCGCCCAACGCGCGCCACAGGAGCATTGCCAGCAGAGAAACGGCAATCATCCAGGAGCGCGTCCGCGGCCCCGTGCGGCCGGCCAGCCACAGGTACGCCAACAAGCCGGCGGTCCAGACTACCGGCAGCAGGTTGGCGAGATATGCCAGCGCCAGAACGGGCGCCGCGGCGGCGAGCCGCCATGGCTTCCATTCCCACGCCAGAGCCAGGGCCCAGAAGCACAGCCCGAGACTCAGGTAGAAGTTGAAGAAGCCCATGTGGAAGACCCAGCCGTAGGCCAGCATGGCAATCACGGGCATCAGGTGCCAGGCGCGGCGGCCCGAGACCGTGGAGATAAACGCAAACGCGCCCCAGACGAATGTCAGGACCACCAGGGAAACGGTGATCCGCTGCGCCGCTTCCGCGCCCACAATCTTGAACAGCCCGCTTAGAATGAGGTCGAAAAGAAGGTTGGTGGTCTGGCGAACCGCCTCCAGCCCTTGTGCCCGCCCGCTCTCGATCAGCCGCGCCAGCCAGGAGTTGTAGATATGACTGGAAAGATCGCCCCCTTCGAGGCGCGGTTGCCAGTGGCAGGGGGCCAGCAGCAACAGAGAAACCAGCACATAGATCGCGCCGCTTCGGCTCATGGCGGCGAACCAGGCGCTCCATCCCGGCCGGAAGGGCGGTGCGGTTCGAGCCGGATCGCGTAGTTGCGCTGGCATCTAACTGTTCTCCATTCGAAGCGATCGGAATTCGGGTATCAGTTCAAACGGCGTGGCAACGGCAGCCAGGCTTTCGCCGATCTGGCGGATATTCCGCTCCGTGATCTGCGATTTTCCGCCGGACGCCAGCCGCAGGTAGACTATCTTGAAAGGTTCGATGCGCATGATGCGGCAGCAAGTGGCATCCACGGCAGCCCGGTCGCGGCCCGCCACCAGGACCCCCACGGGCTTCGGCGTGCCCTGAATGGGACCGTTGCCTTCCATGCCGACGATGCCGTCGACGATCGCGAACTGGCGCGGAAAGGCCGCATGCAGGTCGGCGATCGATTCGTCGATGCCGGCCCAGTGGAGCACGTTCTTGGGCCATCCATAGATGCCGCCCGGCACCACGCCAAAGAGGTTTTTCATGGCCAGCGTCGCGCCCGCCCAGTGATGGGTCTTCATCTTTGGCATCGAGACCAGCAGGTCCGCGCCCAAAGCCGTGTTGGGGAGGTAGAGCGCGCCGAGACGCGAGAACTGGAAGGCGGGGCGCACGCGCGTGACGTCATCCAGGTTGAGATCCACAAAGATGTCTTCGAAGCGCGGCACGGTGTGGAAGTATCCGGCCGCGTCCGCCAGGTCCAGCGTGTTGCGGCGGTGCCCCGGCCCCTCGGCGATGCGCACACTGGCAGCGCCCATCCCGCGGAAGGCTTCCAAGGCGGCGTGGACCAGCAGGGGATGGGTATTGATGCTGCTTTCCGGCTCGAACTCGACCAGATTTGGCTTGAGCACGACGTGGCGGCCGCGTACCTCGATCCGATGCTCTTCCACCATCCGGCGCACCGTCTCATAAATGCGCTGGTCATAAACCGGCGCGCGCACAATCGAGACGATCGACGGAACGATGGGCCTCTCCTCGCCGCAGCCGGTGAGCAGCGCGGTCCCCGCCGACCCTGCCAGCCATTCGCGTCTGGTGAGTGCTCGTGACATGGGTCAGGCCAAGAAGAAGTCCCGCCCTTTTTCCGCCTCGGCGACCAACAGTCCGAGGGACGTATCCGGAAGCGTGCGGTCCGCGATCTCCAACGGATGGCAGTAGCCCGCAGGCAGTTGCCCATGCGCCAGCAAGCCCAGCCGCAACCAGTTCAGGGCGTCCGCCGAGCGGCACTCCCCCAGGAAGCGCCGGGCCACCGCCAGGCCGCGCTCCGTGCCGGGCGACCGGTCACCGCGCAGGGCTGCCAGCGCCATGCCGGTGGTTTCCGGGTAAGGGAAAGACTCGTATCCCAGGGCTCGCACCGACCCGTGGTTCCATCCGCCTTCACGGCACATGCGCGCCAGCAGGAACCGCCGCCCGGAATCGATTCGTTCCCGGACCGCCGGCGAGGGCCTCCGGCGGTACTCCTTATCCAGCGCCAGAACCGCCAGAGAAGTCGGACCAACCCAGGCCGCCGCCTCCGGTATCCACGGCCAGCCGGGAAACTCCTGCTCGGGTGGCCTCGGGTTGCCCAGGAGCCACTCCCGCAACCGGTACGTCAGCGTGGATTCCTTGCCGGTGGTTCCCAGCAGCCAGGCGATGGCGCGAGCGTGCGCACTCGCGCCAAGCTGCTCCGGAGGCAGCAGCGCCACCAGCGCGGTCACCCACGTGCTCTGGTCGACGCCAGTTTGCGGAGGCCAGCCTCCGTCCGGCCGCCCGGTGGCGAGAATCCACCGCAGGCCGCGCTGGGCTGGCTCTGTCTCGCCCGCCGCCAGCAACGCCAGGACAGCGTAGGCCGTGGGTTCGGTCCACGACGAGCCGCGAACGTATGGCCAGCCGCCATCCCGATTCTGTTTACTTGCAAGAATCCCGATCGTCATAGTGGGTACAGGGCTGACGGCAGAACCCTGCTTTGCCTGAAACCTCCCGCCAGCCGCTTTTCGCGGATGCTACCGGAGCACTCGGCGCCTGCGCCGGCGCGACAACAGCATGACCAGCGTGACACCCGCCCCCAGCCAGATCGCTCCTTGAATCGCGAGGTCCATATGGTTCTCCTTTCATTCGTGATCGCTTGGCGGGGCGGCCCCGTGCCTCGGGGACCGCCTCGCAATTCCGTTATTGCTGCGTTCGCCGGGCGCGCCGCCGTCTCAAGAACGTAAACAAGACGCCAAAAGCTCCCAGCCAAATCAAACCTTGAAGCAGTGTGTCGTTCATCGTCGTTTCTCCTTATCTTCAGCCACCGATTTGTTTCATCATCGGGAACAGGTATTTGAAAATTTGTAGAATGCCGGGGCCTGCCGCGACGATCAGCATCGACGGCAAAATGAAAAAGAAAATCGGGAACACCAGTTTCACGCCCACCTTGCCGGCCCGCTCTTCAGCCTCCTGCCGCCGGCGGATGCGCAGGAAGTCCGAGTGGTTCCGCAGCGATTCGCCCATGCTGGTGCCGAACCGGTCGTTTTGAATCAGGATGGCCACCAGCTTGCGAACTTCCGGTTCGCCGGTGCGCTGCGCCAGATTGCGCAGGGCGTCGGCGCGCCGCTTGCCGGCGCGCATCTCCAGCGTCACCAGCGACAGATCTTCGCTCAACTCCGGGTGGCTCTCCTGAAGCTCGCGCCCCACGTGCTGGATCGCCTGGTCAAGGCCCAAACCCGCTTCCACCGAGACCACCATCAGGTCCAGCGCATCGGGCAGCGAGAGGCGGATAATGTTCTGCCGCTTGGTTACCTTCTTTTCCAGAACGAATCGCGGGAGAATCCACCCCGCGGCCACCCCGGAGGCCATCAGGGCCAGCTTCAGCGCCGGGTTGGGCGGCATGTCGGATTCGAGCAGGAGGCACGGCACCAGCAACGCCAGGACGGCCACGATCTTCAGGCCGTAGAGCACCAGCGGCGCACTCTCGGAACGGTAACCCGCCCGGATCAACTGCGTGCGCAGATCGGCGGTCTCCACTGCCGACGACGGCACGTGGGAACCGAGTTGCTTCAGCACAGTGACCAGGGTGCTGGCTTGCGGCTCGGCGTCGATCGCAATGCCGTGGCGCGTATCCTCGCCGATCACCGGGTTGCCGAGTTGTTTTACGAAGAAGCGGTTGGGCTTGTAAAACAGGCGGTACCCGGCCCACGTCATCACCATCATCAACGCCAGAAATGTGAGAGCGGCAAACGCCAGTGGATGTTCCATATCAGACCTTGATATTGATGATCTTCTTGATGAAGAAATTGCCGAGAATCTGGGCTACGACGGCGCCGCCGATCATCCACTTGCCGTCGGAATCCTCGGCCATGCTCTGCAAATAGCCCGGCGCCACCACCAGCAGCCCCAGCATGGTGCCGATCGGCAGCAAGGTCAAAATGGTGGCGGTGAGCCGCCCGTGGGCGCTGGCGGCCTTTACCTGGCCCTTCAAACGGAAGCGCTCGCGGATGACGTACGCGAGGCGCGTGAGAATCTCGCTCAGGTTGCCGCCGGTCTGCCTTTGCAGCAACACCGATGAAGTGAAGAAGCGCACGTCGAGCAGCGGCACCCGCAGGCCGAAATTGCGCAGCGCGACATCCAGCGGCGCGCCCAGGTTCTGCTCGTTGAAGAGCGCGCGGAATTCCTGGCCCAGTGGATCGGCCATTTCTTCGCCCACCATTTCCAGGCTGATCGAGAAGGCATGGCCGGCCCGCATCGAACGCGACAAAAAGTCGAGCGCCTCCGGAAATTGCTCCTCGAGCGTATTCAGCCGCCGCTGGCGCTTCTGCCGCACGTACAGGTACGGCAGCGTGGAGCAAACCAGGCCCAGCACCACGGCGGTAATCGGGCCGTTCACCAGAAACGGAAGCATCGTACCCACAACCAGCCCGAGTGTCCCCGCCACGGCCATCATGGTCAGCAGCCGCGTGGAAGACCAGTTCAAACCCGCCTGCTGAATCTGCTCCTGGGCGCGACGCGTGAAGTGCAACGAGCCGAGCACGGCCTTGAATCCCGAGGGGTTCTCCGATTTGAGCTCCTTCAGAAGGTTCTCGATGGCGACCACCGGCTCGCCGGCGGCCGTCCGCAGCATGTCGGTCATCTGCGTCTTGCGCCGGGCGTCGAAAAACTTCAACCCCAGGCTCACCGCCAGCATGGTGAGCGCGAAGACCACCACGAAGGAGACGATCACGCCGGCAGGCATCAGTTAATCTCCACCACCGTCTGGAACAGTTGAGGCGGCATGTTGACGCCGCACGCTTTGAGGCGTTCGCAGAAGCGGGGACGGATGCCGGTGGCGCGAAACCGGCCGAGCACCCTTCCGAATTCCACAATCCCCGTCTTCTCGAACAGAAAAATGTCCTGGAGCGTGATTATGTCCTGCTCCATGCCGACCACTTCGGTGATGTGCGTAACGCGCCGCGACCCGTCGCTGAAGCGGGCCACCTGCACGAACAGGTTGACGGCCGCAGCCACCTGCTGGCGGATCGAGCGCACGCCCATGTTCGAGTTAGCCATGCCCACCATGACTTCGAGGCGGCCCAGACCGTCGCGGGGCGTGTTGGCGTGAATCGTGGTCAGCGAACCATCGTGGCCCGTGTTCATGGCCTGCAACATGTCCAGCGCCTCTTCCGCGCGAACCTCGCCCACGATGATGCGGTCGGGGCGCATGCGAAGGGCGTTGATGACGAGCTGGCGGATGTGGATGGCGCCCGCGCCCTCCACGTTGGCCGGCCGGGTTTCCATGCGCGCCACATGCGTCTGTTGCAGCCGCAGTTCGGCCGCGTCTTCAATGGTCACGATGCGCTCGTCCTCCGGAATGTAGGAGGAAAGCGCGTTCAGCAGCGTGGTCTTGCCGGAGCCGGTGCCGCCGCAAATCAGGATGTTCAGGCGCGCTTTGACGCAGGCTTTCAGCAGTTCCAGCATACCCTCCGTGAGAGCCATCTTGGCCACCAGGTCTTCGCCTCTCATCCCCGTGCGTCCGAAGCGGCGGATGGAGAGCAGGGGCCCGTCCACGGCCACCGGTGGAATCGCGGCGTTCACGCGCGAGCCATCGGGAAGGCGGGCGTCCACCAGCGGCGACGATTCGTCCACGCGGCGGCCCACCCGCGAGACGATCTTCTCAATGATGCGCAGCAGGTGAGCGTCGTCTTTGAATTCCACCGACGTCCGGTACAGCTTGCCGCCGCGCTCCACGTAGACCAGCCGCGGCCCGGTCACCAGAATGTCGCTCACGGTGGGATCTTGAAGTAGCGGCTCGAGCGGTCCCAGGCCGAAAACCTCGTCCAGGATCTCCTCGATGACGCGGTCTTTTTCCACCAGGGACAGCGGCGTCTTCTCCTCGTCCACAAGCCGCGCGACCGCCGAGCGGATCTCCGTGCGGACGCGCTCCCCCGCCATGGATGAAAGCGCTTCGAGATTGATCCGGTCCAGCAGCTTTCGGTGCAGCGTGAACTTCAACTCCTGGTATTCCGGCGTGTTCCCTTCGCGGTTGAAGAGACGGTTTACCCAACCCATCTCGCGTCCATCACCCGTTCTCGCCACTGTGTCCAATCCGGCAGGCATCATCGACCCCTTTACCCGAACCATCCGAAGCGTTTTTTGCTCTTATGTTCTTCTTGCAGGCTGGCCAGCTTCGTCGTCAGCCTGGTCATCTGCTTGCCCAACTCGGAGCCGCGGTCCAACATGCGGCCCTCCGCGTAGGTTTCGTACAACTGCTGATAGTCGTTCGGTATCATGCAAAAAATCGGAACGCCCAGCATATTTTCCAGTTCATCGGGCGTAATATCCAGCCGCTTGGGCGCGCGGTTGAGAATCAGCCGGATGCGGCCCTTTCCATAACCGCCGTCCAGCAGCGTCTGAATAATCTGTTTGGACTGGTGCAGCGCGGGGACCTCGAGCGTGGTCACCAGGCAGGCCTCGTCGATCTCTTCCAGCGCGGACATCGCAATGCGGCTCAGGCTGCGGCCCAGGTCC
>Ga0224558_1004186_pt1 | contig 11383 bp, 9 predicted proteins | sample 714S32024metaG_FD_180682 | JGI IMG/M metagenome (GOLD analysis project Ga0224558, IMG submission 180682) | Peat soil microbial communities from Stordalen Mire, Sweden - 717 S3 20-24 | ecosystem: Environmental > Terrestrial > Soil > Wetlands > Peat | place: Sweden: Norrbotten County, Stordalen... | reverse complement strand
GCGCATTCCGGTATCTGTCTGTTTTCCAACAGGGATTTCTTCATGTGCTTGGCTCTCTTTCTTGTTGCACATGAAAATACCTATAAATGGTATGTTAGCAATTACGTTATCCCTAAGGCGTCTTCCAGACGATGCCCAGATCCTTCCCGTTGACTCGCACCTCGGCCATCACCGCGACCTTGCCCAGGTCCAGATACCAACGTGTATGGGATTGCTTCAGCGCCTCAGCACGGACGGTAAAAGCCGTCCGATAGCTCGCTGCGCCGGAGTAATACTTGATGCCCTCCTCCGATCGCCTGCTCCAGTCCTCCAGCTTCGCGAATACGGCTTTGGCCGGCCCGCCCCATTGCGGGTCAAACGAGACGTCCCATGGACCGCCCACCTCGCGCGGGGCGGCCAATTCCTGGCACTTGATCTCGCGGCTCCGGCCCTCGGCCGTCCTGAACACATAGTTGCCCGGCCGCCAGATCTCGCCCCGGGTCAGGTCCAGCGTCAAACCGTCCTCGGCTGTAGTCTCCGCGCCAGCCGCAGGCGGCGCGAGGCGGAGTAACTCCTGCCCGTCACGTTTGGCGGAGACGATGCGATTGGCGGCTTTGGCCGGATGCCGGAACACAATGAACACCGATTCAGTCGGCCCCAGCCGCAGCGGCACGAGCGTGCAGCCGTCCTTCTCCTCGTAAGCCATAAGTGGCGCGACGCTCCCGCTCTCGGGGTGCCACAGTTCCGGTTGCTTAGCCGTCTATTGAAACGCAAACAGGTTCCATAAAATGAAACCGATACTACAGCCAGAAGCGCGCAGAAGAGCCACCCCGCCAAATCAGCTTTTGGACAAAGAACGCTTGGATCAATGGCACAACATAGAAGGCACCGGCAGCGATTATGCCGATGCTTATCACGTTCTTGCCTCGCGCCACTCGGTGCCGTCTGATGCCATAGAGGGCCGCCCAGCCAGCGGCAGCGACCAGAGCGGTCCCAACCACAAGTGGCCACAAGATCAGAGTCCCTGTCTGGTGCCCCCGTCCTAGTGCTGGCAGCACCATCGCGCCACCGAAGACTGTGCCGAAGAGAGCCGTAAGAATTACAATGGTCTGTATCATTTGATGCTTTCCTGCCATTGCACGTACCTTCTTGAACTCCGCCTTGAGTATCTTTGCGCAGCATTGCGGGAAAGAACCCTTTGTGGAGCTTTACGGTTGCTGGGATGGCGATGAGGCGCAAGATGTTCGGGACCGACGGGAGATCGAGCTCTCGGAGCTTGCTGATAAACAATTCCATTTTCGCATGAATGGGTACTGTAGGATTAGAATGCCCGGCTAATCGGGTCGCAGTGAGGATTTCGGATTTGATGCTCCCGCGGAGTTGGCCCATGCTTTGCGGGATGAGCTTCCTGAAAGAAAGCGCCGGTCTGGGTGTGCTGGTGGTGTTCACCCTAGGCTGTCATTTCGTCGAGGCCGGCGATCAATCAATCCACCCCTCGATAACCTCCGCCGATTTTGTCCGGGTGAGCCCACGAGATCCGCGGTATTTCGAGCTGTCGGACGGAAGGCCCTACATTCCGATCGGGTTGAACATGATCGCTCCGCCCGGCAACGAGGGACTTCCGGGCCTTGAGGCGTGGATGGACCGACTCCAGGCCAACGGCGGTAATTACATCCGCGTCTGGCTGAGCAACCCCTTCTTCGATGTCGAGCATGTGCGCTGCGGCGATTACGACGAAACCGAGGCTAAACGAATTGAAGCAATGCTGACCATCGCTGCCCGGCATGGCATTCGGGTCAAGATGTGCATGGAACACTTCCGTCACTTGGGTGATGGCCGCCAGGCTTGGGCCGCCAAACCGCTATACCTTGTCGCCAATGGCGGCACAGCGACCAATATCAGCGATTTCTTCAACGGCACAGCCAGCCGCGAGCAATTCAAAAAGAAGCTGGCTTGGTTCGCCCAGCGGTTTGGTGACAACCCAACGGTGTTCGGGTGGGAACTGTGGAATGAGATCAATGCGGTTCAGGGCGGGGATTATCTGGACTGGACCGAGATCATGCTGCCGGAGTTGCACCGGCTTTTTCCTCGCAACCTGGCGATGCAGAGCCTGGGCAGCTACGACGGTGAATATGCGCGGGAGCCGTATCGGCGTCTGGCTACGATGCCGGGCAATGATGTGGCCCAGGTTCACCGCTACCTCGACCTGGGGGCCAGGTTCGAGATTTGCCATGGTCCAATGGATCTACTTGCCGCTGATGCCGTGCGCGACCTGCTCTCGCAGCATTCCGGCCGCCCAGTGCTTCTGGCTGAAAGCGGCGCGGTCGAACCCAGCCACAGCGGCCCCTTCAAGCTCTACAATCAGGACACCAATGGCGTCCTGCTGCATGACGTGCTGTTCGCCCCGTTCTTCGCCGGTGCAGCGGGCCCGGGGCATATCTGGCATTGGGATTATTATGTGGCCAAACAGAATCTCTGGTGGCATTTCGCCCGGTTCGCCGAGGTGGTCAAAGACCTGGACCCTCCGGCCGAACACTTCCAACCTGACTTATTGCCGCATTCGCGTTTGCGCGTTTACATGCTGAAAGGCCAGCACACGGTGCTCTTGTGGTGCCGAGATGCGCAGAACACCTGGCGAAGCGAACTGGCGGAAGGCAAAGCTCCCAATCCAGTCAATGACGCTCTTCTCGATCTAGGCCCTTTGAAGCTCGGCAAAGCCTCGGCACGGCTTTATGATCCGTGGGAAAACCGCTGGACGAAAGCAGAACTGGAGGGGAATCGGTTGCGCCTCCCGGCATTCAAACGTTCGCTGGTTGTGCGCCTCACGTTGCTCCATTAGTTTGATGGTTGACTTCCGGCTTCAAAACCTCAGCCGCTTCGCTTCATGATCTCCGTTTTGATGCAGCACGATATGCGTGACTTTGCCCGCCGTGTCCTTGTAGATGGTCAGTTGCGCGCCCACCACTTTGGCAAAGGCTCTCCGCTCCAAACGCACAGATATCATTTGCTCCGGTTTGAGGGATCGCGCCACAAAGAAGATGCAGGTAGATGGCTCATTCCGTCCTGGCCCATGCGAGCCCGTCGGCACCGGGACCCGCGTCGATTAACTTCTCAACTTTCCAGTTCTTGACGTCGATGACGGCAACCTGGCCACTTGCGTCGCAGGACACGTAGGCGGCCATCCCATCAGGCCGGATCAGCACTTCCTGCGGTGCCTTGGGCACCACGAACGTCCGCACCACCTGCAGGGTCTGCAGGTCAACGACACCTACTTGGTTGATTCCGGGCATCGCCACCACCAACCACCTCCCGTCCGGCGTGGGAGCCGTTCCGTAGCCGACGCCTGGCAGGAGGATCCAGGTCTTAACCGCATTCGTTGCCGTGTCGATCACCGCCAGCCGCGGCTTGGTCTGGTCCGCAGTGAAGACCCAACGGTCATCCACAGACAGCGTAATGCGTTGCGCCGTGGCTGACACGGGTATTACGGCGAGGAGCTTCTTCGCCTCCAGATCCAGGACGGAGACAGTACCGGGACCGACGTTCGAGGTGTAGCCGCGGCGCCCATCTCGCGTGATGGCCAGCATGTGCGACTCGGGCTGGCCGGTGGGAATGGTCCCGATGACTTTGAATGCCAGCGGATCGATCACCCTCACCGCGTTGTCCAATTCTGTGGTCACATAGAGCAAGCCATTCCTGGGACCAAACACCGCGCAATGGGGCCGTACACTTTTGCCGAAATCGACGGTACCAACCACCCGTCGGTTTGTGAGGTCAATGACCCGCAGGAGGCGGCCGTCCGTGCCCGCCTTGCCAACTCCAGCGTTACCGTAGATCGGTACGAAGGCCTGCTTCCCATCGGGCGACGCCGCCACTTCATGACCAGTGACGCCATCCTCCGCGACCGTTGCGATCTGCCGGCCTGCTGTTGGAGCAATGATCCCGAGCGTTTGATTTCCCTTGTTGGCGACCAGGAGCAGGCCACGCCCGACGTCGTCACCTGGCTCTGCGGCATTCAGGGCGGAACCTGTGCCGCGGAAGTTGAACGCCAGAAGGAGGACCATCACCGACAGATTCGCGCGGAGTTTCATTGCGTGCATGGGCGATACCGTTGACCGTGAGGAGGGTAAAGTCAACCCGCTGGAGGTTGGAATCTGTTTGCCAGGCGGCGGGCATGTGTAACCCAACACGAATGAAACCCTTCACCGCCGTTTTGTCGAATTTCCCATTCACAATCTCCCGCATGAACAGAAAACCGGCCAGTCAGCTCATTCAACAGGTCTTGGTTGCTATGCAAACGATCAGCAGCAGCCCTGTTAATGACGGCGTTTATGATCTTGGAGTTGCTTCCTCAAAGGAGTTGCATCCTCCGATTTTGGCGCTAAATCCAAACCAGCTCGCCATACTTGGAGCGCTTCATCGAGCTTGTTCTTCTTTTGCAGGGTTTGTCCGTAAAACAGGGCTATCGTTTGTTTCTGGCCAAGGTTGAGTTTGGTGTCTGCCAATTGAGCTTGTTGCCACAACCAAGCCAAGTCCTCTTGAACAATTTCTTCCCGGCCCATGATGGCAGGCATGTGGAAATTGTTGACGGCCCGCATAAAACGAACCTGCGCATCTTGGGGAGCCATCTTGACTGCGGCATCCATCTCTCGATTGCCCGCCTTGACGTAAGAAAGCTGGGTGGTGGGCCAGAGGGCATCACGTGCCTTCATGGTCAAGACACTGCCATACATGACCCGAGCCATCGCGTGGTTAGGGTCGAGAGCCAAAAGACGTTTAAAGTAACCTTGGGCAAGGATGACTGCTTTTTCGTCATTGTTCGCACCCTCATTGTGGCAAAGGTCCCCTAATTGAAACAAAATGAGCGTATTGGTGGGATCGGACTGCAAACGACTTTGCAATGCGGCAAGTCGGTCCCCAAAGGTTTCCGTAGCCGAAGCCGTCATCAGGCTCCCAACCACCAGGACGACAACACCCAACCATCTTTTCACACTGTTCATAAATGACCATGACAACATACACCGCGAAGAGGGGACTGGCCAAAATCTTGTATGGCCGGTGCCCAGACGATGGTGCCCCCAGGCCTGATGGTCTTGTGGGTTCTGAATTTGGACGGCACCGTCAGTTCACCCGTCCAACTGGTTTTAGGGTTCCGCATTCGGCTACATGAAGCATCGCTTTGCCAGTATCAACGATCTGCCCATTAGGGAAGCCGACCGGAAGTTTCGCTGGGAACGGAAGGTCTGACTGAATGCCGCGATGGGCTGGGATTCATCTGGTCACTACAAGCCCCAGGCCATCCTCAACCAGACGTATCCGTTTCGCACTTTCAAGAGTTAGGGAGAAATTTCTTCCTAACGCGAAGGGGTGTACTACACTCAGCACATGAAGACTCGACTTCTGCGGCACTTCAGTCTGGCGAGCTGCCTGCTCGGTGGAATGATCCTCATAATGGCTGCTGGCGGGCCAACGATCTCTGCAAGCGCCCAGGTCTCAACCATGCCGCTGGCCCTCAAGGCGGTTGGGACACAGATTTTCAATAGCCACAACGAGCCCGTGCTCCTAAGGGGAGTCAATGCCGCCAGCCTGGAATGGACCAGCAATGGCGAGGGACACATTCTGCAATCGGTGAACACGGCCATCAAGGACTGGCACGTCAACATCATCCGCCTGCCGCTCGCGCAAGACCGTTGGTTCGGAAAAGGGCCGGAGCAGAAGGATGAGGGAGTGGCTTACCGGGCGTTGGTGAAGGCGGTCGTCGATACGTGCGCGACACAAGCCTGCTACATTGTGCTCGACCTGCACTGGTCAGACTGCGGGGAGTGGGGGACCAACATTGCCCAGCACTCGATGCCCGACCAAAACAGCGTGGCCTTCTGGAAAGAATGTGCGGCTGCCTACCGAAACCACCCCGCCGTAATCTTCGACCTTTACAACGAGCCACATGACGTTACTTGGGACATTTGGCTCAAGGGTGGAAAAGTCACCGACAAACCCAACAACCGGCGCGGCGGTCCTCCGCGAACCTACGAAGCCGTCGGCCTTCAGCAATTGTTGGACACCGTGCGGGCCACCGGCGCCAAAAATCTCGTGATTGCCGGCGGCCTGGATTGGGCCTACGATTTCTCAGGGATTTTGGCCGGAAGGCAACTTTCCGATCCTGAAGGAAACGGCGTGCTCTACGCCAACCACGCTTACGACAACAAGGGCCACAGTGTCGAAACCTGGATCAAACGCATGGAACAGGCTACCGCGAAACTCCCCGTCATTGTCAGCGAGTATGGCGGTTCGGGAGGACCCGACCGCAGGGTCCCCCGCTTTGGCGCAACCGGCCGAATTTTGAACCCAAACGGCGAGGACTGGCTGTTGCACGTGATACAAGCCTTGCAGGATCACCAATGGTCCTGGATCGCCTGGGACCTTCATCCCGCCGCCGGACCGACGCTCATATCAGGGTGGGACTACACAGGGTGGGACTACACGCCAACGAGAGATTTCGGCATCTTCGTGAAACAGGTGCTTGTCGGGACCCTGCCTCGCTACACGCCGCCCCACGAACCGGTTTATCCCCTCAGGGTCAGCGACAACCGACGATACTTTACCGACCAGAAGGGCGAGCCAGTTTTCTGGCTTGGCACCACCCAGTGGCAGCTTTTCCGAGATTATACGCTGGAAGAAGCAAGAATGATCATCGAAAACAGCAAAGGCCACGGATTTGCTTTTGCGCAAGTGATGTTGCTGGGCGTGGGGGACGGGACTAAGCCGAACGTCGAGGGTGAGACACCATACGTCAACAATGATCCACTCACGCCCAATGAGGCTTACTTTAAACATGTCGATGCGGTGGTTCGGATCGCCACGGAAAACAATTTCGTGATCTCGATGACGATCTTCCATCAACGATGGCGCAACCTGATCACCCTCGAGAAGGGGCGCGCCTGGGCCAAGTGGATCGCGAGCCGATACAAGGACGTCCCCAACCTGGTTTGGTCCATGACGCCGGAGGCCAAGCCGGAGTTTGTGCCTGTGATTCGGGAACTGGCGGCGGGCTTGCACGAAGGAGACAACGGTTATCACCTGGTGACCTTCAAACCGGATCCCGCGCCGCATCCGCCCGGATTTCTCCATGATGAACCCTGGCTCGATTTCAGTGTGATGCAGGTGTGGAAATGGATTGAAAAGATCTACCCCATGGTCACCGAAGAATATGGCTTGAAGCCGGTGAAGCCAGTTGTAATGGGCGAAGGCGCCTACGAAAACGGCTCGGAATATGGGTTTGAAGTCACACCCCTCTGGGTTCGCCGCCAGGCCTACTATTCGTATTTGGCTGGCGCGCACCACGCTTACGGACACAATGATAGTTGGCGCGTGCTGCCGACCTGGAAACAGGCGCTCGACGCGCCGGGCGCAACTCAACTGGGGATTTTGAAAAGAGCATTCCTGGACCGGAAAGAGTGGTGGCTCCTGATTCCAGATCAGAGCGTGTTCGCCAGCGATGGAAACACCGATGGCCAGGTGCTCAACCTCGCCGCCCGCCACAGAGATGGCCGTTGGCTCATGGTCTATCTGGCAAGCAAGGCCTCGTTTTCGATCCAAATGAACAAGCTTGAGGGCAGCACCGAAGTGACTGCCCGCTGGATTAATCCGAAGACGGGTGAATCAAAGCGGATCGGCGCGTTCTCCAATTCAGGCGTGCAGTCCTTTTCCACTCCCGAGGATTGGGAAGACGCGTTGTTGATCCTCGAACCATAATTCATCGCTGGATATCAGGGGCAAGCAGCCGGGACAACAGGCGCTCAGTGGCGGGATCATATGCGAGTGTGAAAATTCGAACGTCTGCGATGAAGGCCAATCAAGCGTGACTTGCACAAGCTCTTTGGGTGCGTCACATTGGCTTCGTCAAAGTTCAAACTGAACGGGATGACTTGCTATGAAACGAAGAACTTTCCTTCGAACTATGGGCGGAGCTGGCCTCGCGGCCTGGAGCGTTCCCCGTGTTCTTGCGGCCGACCCGCCATTGGAAAAAGCTGAAGGTCTTCCTCGTCGGGTGCTGGGACGTACCGGCATGAGGGTTTCGGTGGTTGGCTTTCCGGGGCTGGCCCTGACAAAAATCGACCAGGAAAAATGTACCGCCGCCCTTCACCAAGCTTTTGAGCGCGGCTTGAACTACTACGACGTGGCGCCGAATTACGGCAATGGCGATGCGGAGATCAAGATGGGAGTTGGCCTTCAGGGCCTCGATCGCAGTCAATATTTCCTGTCCTGTAAGACCCACAAGCGCGACAAAGCCGGGGTGCAAATGGAATTAGACCGCTCGTTGCAGCGGCTCAAAACGGACCATTTTGACCTGTATCAATTGCACCATCTCGTCGCGCCCAGCGAGGTGAAGCAGGCCTTCGGGGCAGATGGTGCCATGGAAGCGATTCTCAAAGCCAAAGAGCAAGGCAAGCTCAAGTACATCGGCTTCTCGGCTCATACGACGAAAAGCGCACTTGAAGCCATGAAGAGCTTCAAGTTCGACACAATCATGTTTCCCATCAATTTCGCTGAATACTACACGCGTGGATTTGGCAAGGAAGTGATGGCGCTGGCGAACGAGCAGGGTGCAGGGCTGATCTCCATCAAGCCTCTGTCCTGGGGCGCCTGGCCTAAGACGGGCACCAAGAATCGTGACTGGTGGTACGCATCGGTCGAAGAACCCAAACAAGTCGCCCTCGCCATGCGTTTTGTCCTCTCTCAGCAGGGCGTTGCTACGGCAATTCCCACTTCCTTCGTTGAACTGCTCGACAAAGCCATTGATGCGGCCAAGGTCTTTCAACCGCTGGACGGTGCCGCCATTGATGAGTTGCAGCAGATGGCGTCAAACCGTGAGTCCATCTTCCTCAATGAAGAAAAGCAGGTATCCTTTAACTACCCGTATGGGAACCCCCATTTCGCGCAAGGTCACCAGGAAAGCGACGAAAAGCAGACGGCGTAATTGCAGTTCACGAACCTGGCAAACAAGCGAACTTTGGCTTTCTGGTCTGGTTTGTGGCCTCCACATGGTACTGGCGGATCAAATCCGCGTGGGGCGTTCTAAATCGCATCAACTTGGGCGCTTTTGCCGCAGCAGACGCGCTGATCGGTGTGGGGACTGAATAGATGCTCTCGCTTTTCGAGCTGGGTGCGCTTCATTTTCTTGTCCTTTCTCTTTGTCGAATATGAGTTCCTTAAAAGTCGGCCAGCCAGGTGTTGGACCGTGGGCAGAAGACTTTAGCCTTTAGCCTCCGGCCTTCAGCCTCTAGCTTCTCCGCTCCATGGCTCAGGTCGTTTTAGTCAAAATCGCCGCGATGTTTCTCGTCATCGTCGTCGGCTGGCTGGCCCGACGGCGTGGATTTCTAGCGGCGGAGTTCACCGCCACGCTCAGCCGCCTGGTCGTGGACGTCGCCTTCCCGGCGCTCGTGTTCACGCAATTACTGCGGACAGTGGACGTGGCTGCCCTGCGCGCCGAGTGGTTCAGCCCGCTGCTGTCTGTGCTGATGTTCTTCGTGGCGTATTTCGTCGGGCTTGTGGTGTCGCCACTGTTCAGCGGCCCGGCGCAGCGCAACACCTTCATCTTCCTTGTTACCGTTCCCAACTGGGTGTTCCTGCCACTGCCGATTGCCGAGGCGTTATACGGCGCCGCTGGGGTGAGGACAGTGCTGCTCTGCAACGCCGGTGCGCAACTGGTGCTGTGGTCGTTCGGCGTCTGGATTCTGCACGGCAGCATCCGCCAGTCGCTCCAGAATCTGCTGACGAACACGGGCCTCTGGGCCACGGTGCTGGGCGTCGTGGTGGCGCTGCTGTTTCCCGCGGTGCGCGAGTTGGAAACCTTCAATGCCGCAAGCGCATCGCTCGGCGGTGTACTGGGCGGCTCGCTGGTGCAGGCGCTGGCCCTGGTCGGGAGCCTGACCATTCCTCTATCGCTGTTGACGATTGGCGCACAACTGGGCGAACTGACATTTGCGGTGCACCGGTTCCCGCGGCCGTTGTGGGGTGTCATCTTCGCCCGGCTGATCGTCGCACCGCTGGTGACGCTGGCGCTGGGCTATGCAGCGATGCGGGCGGGCACGCAGATTCCGGACACGACGCGGATGGTGTGTTACCTCATCGCGACGATGCCGGTGGCGATCAGTTGCAGCGTGATGACCGAGCGATACGGCGGCGACGTGCCATTAGCGGTCGAGGGGACCTTCTACAGCACCCTCTTCAGCCTGGTGACTGTGCCCGCGATGTTCTGGTTAATCCAGCGGTTTGGGCTGTGATGGACAAAACCATCTTGGTTACGTGATTTGTTCGCGGGCACGGAACGAGACTTCCCTTCTTCGGCGTGTGTTTAAGGCCGATGATACGATTGGAGGTTGGTGGTCAATTACGACTTCTGTGTGAATGAGCGAAAGGACCCAGCGACGACTCCTGGTCCCTTTGATCGCATCCCCGCCCGAGATGCCAAGATCAAGCTTTGGCTTGGAACGCTCCCCGGTCGGGCGGGCACTATAGCGACGTTTTTAGGATGTTGTCGTCTCGGTCACTCTGGCTGTCAGCCGACGGGAGGGAGCGCAGAATTCAACCACGCGAAGGACGGGCTGGCGAAATCGGGAGCGCTATTGTAGCTTGTGGCACTGTTATCCAAAGAGCCAGTATGCAGGGACCTGAACCATCGTCAGTCCAGTGGCTACTTTCTGAATTGGCAGGACGCGAAGGCGAAGCCGCTGCTTGAGGATGCCCTCGACCGTTCCCGCCGGGTGCTCGGCGAGAAACACCCGCACACGTGCTTGCTGACGGTGCTCCTGGGCTATGTGTGCTCGGACTTGATGCAGCTCGATGAGGCCGAATCACTGGTGGCACGCGGCCTCGAACTGCGCCGCAGCATTCTGGGCGAGGAACATCCCATGACCATCAACTGCTTCGCCATCCTGGCGCGGATTTATCTGCTGCAACAGCGGTCCGACAAGGTCGACCAAGCCGAGCGGCTGACCGCGCAGGCACTCGATCTGAGCCGAGGGGTGCTTATTGAGAACAGCCCATTTTTGGCCTCGAATTTGAGCGCCCTGGGCTTGGAGTACCTCGAACACGGCCAGATCGATAAAGCCGATATTCTGTGCGACCTGGCCATGCAAGCGCTAAGGCGCAAGCCCGATGCCAACCCGCTGGCGAACACTCGCATCATCACTCAATTGGGTGCCGTCCGGCTTGCGCAGCACAAATACGCGGAGGCTGAGAGACTTCTGCGGGAGGGTTTGCCCCTGGTCGAGAAATACTGGCCTAACCCGACTTCGCGGATTCGGGCCTGCAAAACCCGTAACCTATTGCAAATCAATGCCCCGACTCTAAAGGTCTGCACTACGCCGACTCATTTGGCCGATGCTTGTGCGGCCGTGATTTTCGG
>Ga0224558_1004184_pt1 | contig 11386 bp, 11 predicted proteins | sample 714S32024metaG_FD_180682 | JGI IMG/M metagenome (GOLD analysis project Ga0224558, IMG submission 180682) | Peat soil microbial communities from Stordalen Mire, Sweden - 717 S3 20-24 | ecosystem: Environmental > Terrestrial > Soil > Wetlands > Peat | place: Sweden: Norrbotten County, Stordalen... | reverse complement strand
GGACAGGATCGTGGTGAGGGCGCGGGCCGTGGGGGTGGGCACCCCGTTGACCGCGGTGACCACGTCGCCGACGTTCAGCGCCTCGTAGGCCGGAGTGCCGGGGAAGGTGCCGAAGATGACCGCCCCGGACGGTGTGGCCGTGACCGTGTACCCGAGGCGACGTAGGGCGGCCGTCTTGGCGGCCGCCTCGGCCTGGGACATCTCGAGGTCCCCCTGGGCATTCAGCTGCGACGGGGCCGTTCCCCCCGTGACGTCGTCCACCTGCTCGAGCGAGGTGTCACCCTGCATCTGGTAGTAGAGGTACGACAGCGCGTTCACCCTGGCGATCTGGACATCGGTGAGCAGCACCGGGTGGCGCACCGGGTGGGCCTTGGTCGGCGGCACGGTGATGAACTGCTGGACCGACTGGGCCGACCCGGGCTGGAGCGCGTAGTAGTTGAGGTTCCATCGCGAGGCCACCACCACCACCACCACGAACAGGGCGAGGACGACCACCGGCCACCGTCGCCGCCGCCTCACCGCCACCCGGACCGGTGGCGGTCCCTCCGTTCCCACCGGCTCGAACAGCTCGGGCACGGTGGTAGGCGCCGGCGCCGGGGTGGGCTCGAGGCTCCAGGGAGCGGAAGGGGGAAGCGGCGCGTCGGGGACCGGTGCGGCGCCGGGCATCTGCTGGTCGTCCTCGGTCATAGTGGTGGTGTGGTCGCTCCTGAAGCTCCCGATCGGCGTTCGGCCACCGGCCCCGGCGGTGCCGACCAGAAGCCTGCCATGGAACCTCCCGCCCGGAGTGTCACCGCGCGCCGGCGGGCCGCAGCCCTGGCCGGGCACGTCGGAGACGACAACGCCGCGCGTGCGGCCCTCTCGGACGAATCGCCCTCGGTCCGGATGACGGCCCTCGGTGCACTACGGCGGCTCGGCGCACTGACCGGCACCGAGCTGCGGGCCGCCCTGGCCGATCCGGCGCCCCCGGTGCGCCGTCGGGGATGCGAGCTGGCGGCGGCAGTCCCGGAGGTGGACATCTCGGCTGCCCTGTCCGACCCCGACCCCACGGTCGTGGAGATGGCTGCATGGTCCTGCGGGGAACGGGGGCTGACCGCCCCGGTCCCCTTGCTGGTGGCGCTGGCCTCGTCGGCATCGGGCCACACCGACCCGCTGTGCCGGGAGGCGGCGGTGGCCGCGCTCGGAGCCATCGGCGACCCGTCGGGCCTGCCCGCCGTTCTCAGCGCGCTCGAGGACAAGCCGGCCGTCCGCCGACGTGCCGCCGTCGCGCTGGCCGCGTTCGAGGGTCCGGAGGTCGAGGCTGCGCTGCGACGGTGTCTCGAGGACCGTGACTGGCAGGTCCGGCAAGTGGCCGAGGACCTCCTCGCCGTCGACTGACCGACCGGTCGGCGCCCGACGGGCGCCGACCTCCACCGACATGCCGCGCTCAGGTTTCGGCGGCGGCGAAGATCGGCCGCAGGCTGTCGAACGAGTCCAGGCAGAGTCCGGCGCCCATGACCACGCACTCGAGCGGCGTGGCCACCAGGTGGACGGGAACCTCGGTCTCGTCGGCCAGCCGATTGGCCAGGCCTCTCAGCATGGCGCCGCCGCCGACGAGGTGGATGCCCTCGTAGATGATGTCCTGGGCCAACTCGGGAGGTGACTCGGCCAGGCAGCTCACCACGGTCTGAACGATCAGCTCCACCTGGTCCCGCAGCGCATAGCGCACCTCCTCGGGGGAGATGACCACCGTCTTGGGGAGCCCCGTGGCGATCTCCCGGCCCCTCACCTCCGCCTTCACCTCTTCGGCATACGGCAGCGCGGACCCGATGGCCAGCTTGAGCTCCTCCCCGGTGCGCTCGCCGATGGCGATCCCGTGCTCGTGGCGCACGTACTGCTGGATGGCGGCGTCCATGTCGAATCCGCCGCATCGGATGGCCTGGGATGCCACGACGCCCCCGAGGGAGATGACTGCGGTCTCGGTGGTCCCGCCCCCGACGTCGACCACCATGTTGCCGACCGGCTCGTGAATGTCGAGACCGGCCCCGATGGCTGCGGCCATCGGCTGCTCGATCAGATGGGCGGTCGAGGCACCGGCGCGCCGTGCCGCCTCCTTGACCGCTCGGCGCTCGACCGACGTGATGGCCGAGGGAACGCAGATCAGGACCCGTGGCCGGTTCAGCTTGGTGACGCCGGCGCGGCGCAGGAGGAGGCGGATCATCCGTTCGGTGATGTCGAAGTCGGTGATCGCCCCCTCGCGCAGCGGGCGCACCGCCACGATGTAACCCGGAGTCCTGCCGATCATCTTCCACGCCTCGTTGCCCACGGCGAGAACCTCATGGGTCCTGGTGTTGAGGGCGATGACCGTCGGCTGGTTCAGGACGATCCCCCGCCCCTTTGCGTAGACGAGGGTGTTGGCCGTCCCGAGGTCGATCGCGAGGTCCCGGGCCACCAGGTCATCGTAGGGCCACCCTGTCGGACCGCGGGTTTGAGGCCCGATCGGGCCGGTTCGGGCATCAACCGGTCGGAGCCGACGCCCCAACGGAGGCAAGCCTCACTAACCTCTGGGCCGTGGACGGAGAGGACAGGGGGGCCTCGGACGGGGAGCCCGGCGAAGACTGGGGGGACGACGGTGAGGGCGACCGCCTGCGCGGGTGGATCCCTCCGGACGACCGACTGTGGCGTCACCCGTCAGAGATCGGCGGACCGTCGACCGTCACGCCCTCGATCACCCGGACCGAGAGCCGGTCGCGGCCAGGTCCATGGCTGGTGGGAGGGGCCACCGCCTGCGTAGTGTTTGCGCTGGTGGCCGCCGGCCTGGTGATGACCACCATGAGCTCGGGCGATGAGGGAGCGGCGGGCACCCCCTCGCTGGTCGGTTCGCCGACGACCGAGCCCGGGCTGGTACGAGTGACCAGCTCGGCCACGATCACCGGGATGGTGGCCTCGATCCGGCAGTCCACAGTCGCCCTGAGCGTCGAACGGGGGGGACGCACGGCCACGAGCATCGGCCTGGTGGCCGAGTCCGGAGGCATCATCGTCGCCACGTCCGCCGCCGTGTCCGGCGCACGGTCGATCACGGTCATCGAGCCGGGCGGCACCCGCCGGGCCGCCACCCTCATCGGCGCCGACCCGGCGTCGGGCCTCGTCGTGCTCCAGATCAGCGACGACCTCCCGGCGGCCACCTTCGACGGCGGCGATCTCCCGGCTGGCTCGGTGGCCTTCGCCCTGTCCCTCGCCCCCGGCCGCCAGACGGGGTCGGCCCCGACGCCTGAGGTCTACGCCGGGACCGTGGTATCAGTGGGCGAACCTGCCACCACGGATCAAGCGGCCACGGAACCGGTCACCGCCGATCAGGCCGCAACGTTCGCCGCCACGGAGGTCCGGACGCCGCTCACCGCGGGCGACATCGGGTGCCCCCTCCTCGACAGCAGTGGACAGGTGGAGGGGATGCTGGCAGAGACGGCGGGTTCGGGATCGTCGACCCTCTCGATGTTCCTGCCAGCCGAGCTCGTGCTCGGTGTGGCCCGACAGCTTGTCTCCGCCGGGACCGTCGAGCACGGATGGCTGGGCGTCGACAGCGGCGGCACGCAGCCCACCTCGACGGTGGGCACCGGCACCACTCCATCGACCGCGGTCGGCGCCCGGGTCGGGTCCGTCGACAGTGGCAGCCCGGCGGCCGTCGACGAGCTCGCACCGGGCGACGTCATCACCGCGCTAGACGGCGACCGGGTCCAGTCCGACGCCGAGCTCCGCACCCGGCTCTATGCCGACCCTCCCGGAACGGCCGTTCAGATCACCTTCGAACGCGGCTATACGACCATGACCAGGACGGCGGTCCTGGCCGATCCGGCCGCCGATGACCCGGGAGCCGACCCTTCGCCGTAGCATGAGGGTATGGCACCGCCGGAACCAGGGGACGCGTCAAACCCGTTCCAGTCCTTGCTGGGCGACCTGATGAACATGCTCGGGACCAGCGCACCGGACCAGTGGGAGATGACCCGCTCGTTCGCCCTCAACGTGGCCACCGGGGGAACGGCCGAGCCCAACGTCGAGCCGGTCCAGAGGATCCGCCTCGAGCAGCTCGCCCGGGTGGCAGAGCTCAACGTGAGCGAGACCACCGGCCTTCCCGTGACTCCGGACGGCCGGCGACTGACCTGTGTCGCCGTGGGGAGAGGCGATTGGACCCTGCGGGCACTCGACTCGTGGCGCTCCGTGCTGGCGGCCATGGCGCCCTCACCCGCTGTGCCCCCAACCTCGATCGAAACCGGCGCGTCCGGGTCCGACCCCTTCTCGGGTGAGGATCCCATGGGAGGCCTCGGCGGACTGCTCGGGCAGTGGGCCAGCGCCATCGGCCCGATGTTCTTCGGACTGCAGGTCGGGTCGGTGGTGGGCCACCTCTCCCACCGTGCCCTCGGGCAGTACCCACTCGCCGTCCCCTGGGCGCCCTCCGACGAGCTCATCCTGGTCACCAGCAACATCGCGTCCTTCGCCGAGGACTGGAGCCTTCCCGAGGAGGAAGCGCTGCTGTGGGTGTGCGCCCGGGAGCTCGCCTCCAATGCGGTGCTCACCCGGCCTGCCGTCCGGTCCCGGATGGAGGAGCTGCTGCTCGAACTGGCCCAGTCGGCGGCGGCGGCCCAACAGGACCTGACCGGGCGGCTGGGATCCCTCGGCGGTGCCGACGGCCCGGGCATGGATCTCGAGTCGCTGCAGGGGATGTTCGGCGACCCCGAGGCGCTGTTGGGCGACCTCCTGACCCCGGAGTCGCACCGTTCATCCGACCAGCTGACGGCAGTGGCCGTCGTGGTCGACGCCTACGCCGACCATGTGGCCACGGTGGTCGGGCAGCGGCTCGTCGGGTCGCACTCGCAGTTGGCCGAGGCCTGGTACCGCCGTCGCATCGAGCGGGGCAAGGGCGAAGAGGCCGCCGGGGCCCTCTTCGGGCTCGACCTCGACCAGGCCCAGGTGGACCGTGGTCGCTCGTTCGTCAGCGGCGTGCTGGAGCGGGCCGGAGACGAGGGCCTCGCCAAGCTCTGGCTGTCGGGACGCAACCTCCCGACACCGTCGGAGGTGGACGCACCCGGGCTGTGGCTGGAGCGGATCAGCCTCCCCGAGCTCGGCGAGCCGTCAGGGGACTGAGCGGGCCTCGACGGTCGTCGGCGGTCAGCCCTCGACAGCCGGGGGTGCCTCGGCCGGTGCCGGGGCCTCGGCAACCGTGTCCGGCTCGGGCGGCGCCGCGACCACTTCCTCCTCGGGGACGCCCAGGTCCCACTCGAGAAGGATGTTCTCCCGTTCGGCGTCGCGGATCACCCGTTCGCGGTTGCGCCGGTACTGGGGGTCGTGGGGGGGCAGGAGCACCAGGCGAGCCATGGTCCGCCGCCGGAACTCCTCGATGAATGCCGGGTCCCCGAAGTCGGACCGGACCTCCCAGTGCGGGGCAACCGGTCCGAGGTAGACCACCCGGACGTGACCGACCGGGGGCAGGGGCTCCTCGTTCTCGTCCGAGAGCGTCGGTTCGTCGGTGACCGGGGTCATTGCAGTGGGTCCTCCTGGGATCGCGGCACCCGGGATCCTACCCGCCGCTCGGGCGGGCTCCGAGCGTCACCCCGACGGTGAGCCGGCGGCTTCCCCGATAGATCCCGAGCGTGACACGGTCGCCAGGTCGGAGCGGGTGGATGGCGGCAGTCAGGTCGTCGGGGCCCTGGATGGTCACTCCGTTGAACGACACGATCACGTCGTCGACCTGCAACGAGGCAGTGTCGGCCGGGCTCCCGGGCTGGACGGCCAGGATCAGTGCCCCCGAGGACGGCGTGAGATCGTCCTGCTGCTGCAGGGCCGGGGTGACCGGGCCCACGGTCACCCCGATGTAGGCGGCATTGGTCACGGGCGTGGGCGAGGGCGTGCCGGCCCTCGACCCTCCCGTCCCCCCCACCCGCAGTTGGGCGAGCAGTGGCTTGATCGAGTCGACGGCGATGGCGAACCCGATGTTCTGGGTCGGAGCATTGCCGGTGCTGCTGGAGGCGACAGCCGTGTTCATGCCGACCACCTGGGCCTGGGCATTGACCAGCGGACCGCCCGAGTTGCCGGGGTTGATGGCGGCATCGGTCTGTAGCAGACCGGTGAGATTCTCGGTCTGTCCGCCGTCGTTCTCGGCGGTCAGCGAACGGTTCTCGGCGGAGACGATGCCCTCGGTCACCGTCGGGCCGCCGGCCAGGGCCAGGGCGTTGCCGATGGCCAGGACAGCGTCACCCACACGGGTCTGCGACGAATCACCGAGGACGACGGTGGGCAGCCCGGAGGCATGGTCGACCTGCACCAGTGCGAGATCGTCGGCGGGATCGGTGCCCACGACATGGGCGGCCAGTGCCTTAGTCTGGCCGAAGAGGGTCACCGTCACCGATGAGGCGCCGGTGACCACGTGGTTGTTGGTGAGGACCTCGCCGTCCGCAGTGAGGATCATCCCGCTTCCGGCGGCCTGGATGAAATCGCCCCCGCCCTCGCCGCTGTCGGACTGGCTGTCGATGGAGACGACCGCCGGCTCCACCTCGGCCAGCACGGACTGGACGTCCTGGGGTCTCGCCAGTGCGCTCCGGGTCGGGAAGAACTTCTCGACGATGGTCTGTTGACTGTCGGAGCCGACCAGCGCACCGACCAGGCCGCCGACCAGCGCGGCGAGCACCGCGGTGACCACCACGACCAACATCCAGGACCGTCGCCCGAGGGTGTGGCGCACCACCCAAGGGGACGGCGCGGCCGGCAGGCCGGACGGATACCCCGGGAACGAATCCGGTGGCCCGAACCCCCCCCAGCCCGCAGTGCCGCCATAGCGCGGGTAGGCGGTAACCGGACCGTACGCAGGATGGTGCACCGGGGAACTGGTGGCGGCGCCAAAGGGTGGAAGTGGGGGCGGGGGGGCGGGGGGCGGGGGCGGGAGCCCTGGCCAAGGGGGAGGTGGCGGTGGAGAGCGGGGCGGGGCGTCCGGCGCCGTCGGCATGGAGGGGACGCTCTGAGGAGCGAGCGACGGTTGCGGAGGATTCTCGGTGGGGCCGTCGGAGGGCCGGTCGGGGCCTCCGACGTTGGGGCTTTCATAAGAAGACCCTGGTGCCTCATAAGAAAATTGTGAGGATTCCATCAATACCGGCCCATTTCGCACTGCAGAACAGTTTGAAATGCGACACTAGTGGGACAACGGATGGCGGCGGCATCAGGGTTCGCCCAGCTCGATCGAAACCCACCGCAGCCTCCTCGACATCGATGGAGGGATCATGGAAACGGATTGGATGAGCGTGGGGAAGTGCAAGGAGCTCTCCCCCACCATTTTCTTTCCGAGCGATGGTGTAGGCGTGCAGGCCGCACAGCGCATCTGCGCGGAGTGCCCGGTAGCCGACGCATGCCTCCAGTACGCCCTCGACGAACGCGTGGACCACGGGGTGTGGGGCGGGAAGTCCGAGCGCGAACGGCGTCGGATGCTCCGCCGCCGTCGGGTCGAGCGCGCCGTGACCGTCTGAGGCGAGAACCCGGCGGGCCGGCATGCCCGGCACGGACGCACCGGTCGAGTGCGTCATCAATGTCAGTGAGGGCAGAAGCCGCTCGGTCGTCGATGCCCTGCGCACCGCTGCGGGTGCGACAGTGCTCGACGTGCACAGCGACCCGCAGCACAATCGGTCGGTCCTGACCCTCGGCGGTGCCCTCGACGCAGTGCAGGAGGCGGCCCGCTCCGTCGTCACGGTCGCGGTCGACCGCATCGACCTGCGAACCCACTACGGCATCCATCCGAGGTTCGGCGCAGCCGACGTCGTGCCCTTCGTCTCGCTCGACCGGACCGGTTCTGCCGGGGCCACGTGGCGCCGGGTGATCGGAGCCAGGGACAGCTTCGCCGAGTGGGCCGGGACGCGCCTTGCGCTCCCCTGCTTCCTCTACGGGCCGGAGCGATCCCTCCCCGACGTCCGTCGGACGGCATTCACCTCCCTGCTGCCGGAGTTCGGCCCTCACGTCGCCCATCCGACGGCAGGAGCCACTGCCGTCGGTGCCCGACCGGTGCTGGTCGCCTACAACGTATGGATCTCCGGGCCGCCCGACCGGGAGCCCCTGGCCGTGGCCCGGGCCATCGCCGGCGCGTTGCGAAGCCCGACCGTCCGCACGCTGGGACTCCCGGTGGACGCCGGTGCCCAGGTGAGCTGCAACCTGCTCGATCCGGTCTCGACGCCGATGACCGCCGTCTACGACGCCGTGGTCACCCGGGCGGTGGCAAGCGGCTGCTCGGTGGACCGCGCCGAATTGGTCGGCTTGCTTCCCGAGGCTGCCCTCCGGGCAGTTCCCGCCCGACGCTGGACCGAGCTCGACATCGGCGAGGAACGGACGATCGAATTCCGGTTGGAGGCCGCCGCCCGGCTCCTCGCCGGTCAGCTGCCACCCTGATCCGCGGACCTCTCCTGTGGTGACGCCCCAGGCAGTGGCCGGCGAGGAGCGAACCGAGTCATCGGCGCGACTTCGGGGCGCGGACTACCTAGAGTCCACCGAATGGTCGAAGTCGCGACGCGTGCGACGGGCCCGATTCTCACCGATGCGCCGACCCCCGAGCCGGGTCGGCTGCGGCGGCGGTGGCGGGGGATGTGGCCGATGCTCGTCGTCATCGGCCTGTACCTGGCGTGTGCGGTGGTCGCCTACTGGCACGCGTGGCCGGACCCGACGTCACGTGTGGTGGCGCCGAACGCGTCCGATCCCGAGCGGATGATCTGGTTCCTGGCGTGGATCCCGTTCTCTCTCATCCACGCCCAAGACCCACTGCTGACCACATGGGCCAACGCTCCCTACGGGGTGAACGTGCTGGCCGACACCAGTCAGCCCCTCCTCGGTTTGATGGCGGCACCGGTCACGATGTTGTTCGGCCCCATCGCCTCGTTCAACGCCCTCCTCACCCTGGCATTCGTCGCTTCGGCCACTGCCGGGTACGCGCTGTCCCGTCGCTTCACGACCTGGCGACCTGCTGCATTCGTGGGCGGACTCGTATACGGCTTCTCGCCCTACATGGTCGGCCAAGGTGCGGTCGGGCACCTCAACCTGGTCTTCGTCCCCCTGCCGCCACTCATATTCCTGGTCATCCACGATCTCGTGGTGCGTCAACGGGGCCGACCTGCGCTACTCGGCTGCGCACTCGGCCTGCTTCTGGTCGCCCAGTTCTTCATCTCGACCGAAATTCTGGCTGGATCGGTGATCGTGGCCGTGGGAGCCATCTGCGTCCTGGCCATCCTCAACTGGCGGTCGGTGCACGACAAGCTGCAGTTCGCTGCCGTCGGCTTGGGCGTGGCCGCCGTCCTGTCAGCAGCACTCCTCGCGTACCCGGTGTGGTTCACCCTGGAAGGTCCTCAGCACATCGTCGGGCCCATTCAGGCACATCCCCAACAGTTCCGCTCCGACCTGGTGGCGCCGTTGGTCGCGGACAGCCTGCAGAAGTTGGCGCCGGCGTGGCTGGGACGCATCAGAGCGCGCTTCGATTCCGGCAACATCGCCGAGGACGGCTCGTACCTCGGCGGCCCCCTTCTCGTCGTGTTGACCATCGGCGTGGTCATCCTGTGGCGGCGGCGCATTGTCCGGCTGGCGGCGATCATGGCGCTGATTGCGTTCGTGCTCTCGCTCGGCGCACGGCTGGTCGTACTCGGCACCCCGGACATCGACGCTGCAAGCGGCCGACTGATCCCCGAGGCGATCTTCGGTCATGTTCCGCTGCTGAAGAATTCCCAACCGTCGCGGTTCTCGCTCTATGCCACCCTGTTCGTCAGTGTGCTGCTGGCGGTCATCCTCGATGAGCTCTGGCACCGGCTGCGACGTCGGCCGTGGAGAACGCCCAGAGCGAGACGCGTGTTCACAGATGCCGCGTGCGCACTCGTCTCGTTGATCGCGCTGGCACCACTCCTTCCTGCCTGGCCGTATGCCATCGGGGCCGCCGCGACCCCGCGTACTTCACCACCGACGGCGTGAAGGCGGTACCCGCAGGGTCCTAGGTCCTCCTGTACCCGTTCCCGGCATGGGCCGTGGACGGCGCCCTGCCCATGACCTGGCAGGCCAGTGCCGGCATCAGATTCCGCATGGTGGGCGGATACTTCCTCGTGCCACAGGCTGGAACGGGAACGGTGACCGACGGCCGCGCCAGTGAAACGGCGACGGTACTGGGAGACCTTTACTCCCAAGGGGTGCCGCCGCTCACCCCAGCGCTCCGTGGTCGGCTGCGGCACGAGCTGGCGTCGTGGCATGTCACGTCCGTCCTGGCTGTTCCCGCCGGTGTGGACCCGGCGGGATCGCTCGCCTTCCTGACGTGGCTGGTCGGGCATCCCCCTGTCTACGCCGGGGGAGTCTATGCCTGGTACCGGGTGACGTGGCATTGAGGCCGTCACCGGTCTGCTGCCTCTTCATCCGGAGCGCCCACTCGACGATGCCGGCTCAGAGGTTCGACGCGTACGTCGGATCCGGCAGGCCGAACCTCCGCCCGAGAGACCCAGCGGACAGTCGCCGGGTCCGGTGGCCACGGTCGAGCGCCCGCATGACGGTGCGATCCCCCGCTGCCACATTGTCGTCGGGTCCCGTTTGGGATCAGACCTGAGTCGAGCCGACGGGCGGTCGGCGGTCGGATCGTCACCGATCGGCGCAGCCCATCAGGCCGACGCCGCGCCTCCCGCGAGACTACGAGGCGCTGGAGACGGCCCGCCGCTGCATGGCCCGCTGACGGCGCAGCCTCCGGCGCTCCCGTTCGGACAGCCCACCCCAGATCCCGAACTTCTCCCCGTTGGCCAGCGCATACTCCAGGCAGTCCTCGCGGACCACGCACCCCCGGCACACTTCTTTCGCCTCACGGGTCGACGCCCCCCGCTCGGGGAAGAAGAGATCGGGGTCCACCCCCATGCAGTTCGCCTTGGTCTGCCAGCTGCGCTCTTGGGGCCCGTACATCAATGACACCATGTCCATTGACAGGTCTCCCTCCCAGTCATCCACACGGTTCCGGGCGAAACCGCATAGCACGGATGTAACTACAGATATGTCATCTTTCACCATCCGGGAGGGAAACGCAAGAAAAATCCTGCTCGGGAACGGCGGGGGCGTCCGTGGTGGGCCCGGTGCACTAACCGGTCGCCACTTTTTGCTGGACGCCGAACCAGACGTCGACCCCGGCGACACGGTCGGGCGGGGTACCGATGGCCTCGGCCAGCAACGTGAGCGCGGCGTCGGGATCGACACCGACGGCCGCGCCGATGACGGTCTCCACACGGTAGCGCCGGAGGAAGGCACGGATCTCGGCCGGCGTCGCGGTGGTCGTGCCGGGCACGACGGTGGACGGGGCACCGCCCACCTCGTCGGCCACCAAGGTCGACGGCACCGATGGGAGGTAGGTGGGAAACGGGTTGTAGGACGACTGGCG
>Ga0224558_1004183_pt1 | contig 11387 bp, 14 predicted proteins | sample 714S32024metaG_FD_180682 | JGI IMG/M metagenome (GOLD analysis project Ga0224558, IMG submission 180682) | Peat soil microbial communities from Stordalen Mire, Sweden - 717 S3 20-24 | ecosystem: Environmental > Terrestrial > Soil > Wetlands > Peat | place: Sweden: Norrbotten County, Stordalen... | reverse complement strand
AAAGCGGACTTGGACGCTCTGGGTTTTGGAGGAGATGTCAATGCCGTGCTCAATCGCGGCAACTTGATGGGAACCATGCCCGAAGCGCAACGCAAGCGATTGATCGACATGTGGGAAACGATCAAAGCCGGAGGTTGATTCGGTTCGGGCGGTCTCAGACATCATGGATTGCGACATTCTCATCATCGGGGCCGGCATATCCGGTGCGGCCGCGGCCTATGCGATCGGCGGCAGTCGGCGCGTCATCATGCTGGAGGGCGAATTTCAGCCCGGCTACCACGCGACGGGCCGTTCGGCCGCACTCTACGAACCTGCTCTCGGCACTGTCACCGTACAGCGATTCAATGCAGCGAGCGGGTCCTTCCTGCGCTCGCCGCTCTTAGGTTTCGCCGATCGGCCGCTGATGACGCGGCGTGGCGGCCTCACGATTGCGGACGCCGAAGGCCGGCCCGCGCTCGACCGCCTGCTCAAGCTCGATGTGCCTTCCGGCCATGCGGTTCAGGAACTCACGGCCGAAGCGGCGGTCGCGATGGTACCGATTCTGCGCCGCGACCTCGTTCACTGGGCAGCACTCGAACCGGGGGTGATGGACATGGATGTGCATGCTATCCACCAGGGATATCTGCGCGGCTTCGCCTCTGCCGGCGGCAAACTGGTCTGCGATGCGCCAGTGAAGCGCATCGAAAGACGCAACGGCCTTTGGGAGACCGAAGCTGCCGGACAGAGTTTCCGCGCGCCCATCGTGGTGAATGCCGCGGGCGCCTGGGCTGATGAGGTCGCGCGTTCTGCAGGCCTTTCGCCGCTCGGACTGCAGGCGAAGCGGCGCACGGTTGTGATCCTGTCGGCACCCGACGGTCTCGACACGCGCGAGTGGCCGGTCACCACATTTGCAGGCGAGGCCGGCTACCTGAAGCCGGAGGCGGGCAAGCTGCTGGTCTCGCCCGGAGATGCAACGCCGGTCGAACCTCAGGACATCCAGCCGGAGGAGTTGGACGTGGCACTGCTTGTCGACTGGTTCGAAAACAAGACGACGATGAGCGTCAAACGGGTCGAGCGGCAATGGGCGGGCCTGCGCACTTTTGCTTCCGACGACAGCCCCGTGCTGGGCGAGGATCCCGACGCCGCGGGCTTCCATTGGCTGGCGGGCCAGGGCGGTTGCGGCATCATGATGTCGGAATCACTCGGCCGCAGCCTCGCTTCCCTGCTGCTGAGGGGCGAGCTTCCCGCCGACATCCGCGCTCTCGGCGTCGATCCGGCCGACATCTCGCCGCGGCGACTGCGCGTTGATAACTCTCTCAGGATACGCCGCGGCGCTACAACCAGTTCCCCATCAGAGTGAAAGGTGCCCAAAAAAAGTGGATGAGCACAGGGCACCGTGACCGCCTCCCTGATCTTGCGGAAACTGGCCGCCTATCCGCGGCAAAACAGCCTGGCGACGGGGCTACGGGAATACGGTCGATTGGAGCGAACACTGTTCACTCTCAAATGGCTTCGCGATCCGGCGCTGCGACGTCGTGTCACCGGCGGACTCAACAAGGGAGAGGCACGCAACGCGCTCGCGCGGACGGTGTTCTTCCATCGGCTGGGCGAGATCAGGAGAGTACCCGGATCCTGGGGGTGTGCTATGCGGCACGTGTCTCCTCATGCTGGCGCCGGAGATCGGGATACCATCGTTCGAAGCTTGTTCGTAAATCATCATTGAGGGCCTGGACTCGGATCTGCAATAGAAGATGGGCACCGCGTGGGGTCCATCGCATCTGCTGTTTCTTAACAAACCGTTTGGCGATGAGCTGATTGATCGTCGATTCCACAAACCCAGTTGATATGCGCTCCCCGCACCGATGCCGCTCCCCGTAGTTAACGATACCAGAGGCGTTGTTATCGATATAGGTCCCGAACTCCTCAAGGGCGCGGGCCAATTTCTTTAATACCAACTGGGCAGGCCGTCTCGCCTCGCGATCTTCTTCAATCGCGCCGTCCACCTCAAACATCAGATCGGTCAGCGTCTCATCAGCGCGGAATACATTGCCATGCCACAGAAACCATTTTACGCGCTCAAGTTCTTTGAGAAACGTCTCTTTGGCGATCAGGCATTCATAGGTGCCGCGGAAACCCCGCGCCATCTGCGAGAGCTGGCCATTGGCACAGACCTGGCCAAGGACTTCGCCCCGCTCACTGGCAAGACCGGCGTCGAATTCGAGCGGGAGGCGCTACTCATATTTTACAACGCGCTCAACGAGCGACGTCATCTTACCGGGGCGATGGTGGGGCTCGAAACCGACCGTGCCCTGAGGAAGTTCCTGGAGACGACCAAGGCCCAGTTGGAAGCACGCTACGCGAAAGTCGGGGCGCTATTGAACCGCCGCTATTTCACTCAGTGAGTTGCGTCGTCTCGCGTGGAAGGTCCGGATGGTTTCTTGAGGCGCAGGTTGGTTGCCCGCCTACTGAACTCTTGGCCCCATCTCGCGTCTGATTGAACACTACTCAATACGGCGGAGGAACACCCTATGGCGAACAAGCCCGGATTCGACACCGACACAGGCCGCGGCGGCGAGACTCACCAGCGCGTGCCCAAACGGGGTTCCCATGGGGCTGAAGGCCACCTGACCACCAATCAGGGCATCCGTGTTTCCGACAACCAGAACAGCCTCAAGGCGGGTGTGCGTGGGCCGACGCTGCTGGAAGACTTTGTGCTGCGCGAAAAGATCTTCCACTTCGACCATGAGCGCATTCCGGAGCGCATTGTCCATGCCCGCGGCTCGGCCGCGCATGGCTACTTCGAGCTGTACAAGAGTCTCGCCAATGTGACCAAGGCGGACCTGTTCCAGCGGGCGGGGGAGAAGACGCCGGTATTCGCGCGCTTCTCGACGGTGGCTGGCGGCGCGGGTTCGGTGGATACCCCGCGCGATGTGCGCGGCTTCGCGGTCAAGTTCTATACCCAGAAAGGCAACTGGGATCTGGTCGGCAACAACATCCCGGTTTTCTTCATCCAGGATGCGATTAAGTTTCCGGACCTAGTGCACGCCGTGAAGATGGAGGCCGACCGTGCCTATCCACAGGCGGGCAGTGCGCACGACACTTTCTGGGACTGGGCTTCGCTCATGCCCGAGACTACGCATATGCTGATGTGGGTGATGTCCGACCGCGCAATCCCGCGTTCCCTGCGCACCATCGAAGGTTTCGGCATCCACACCTTCAAGCTGGTCAATGCCAGGGGCAAGGTTACATTCTGCAAATTCCACTGGAAACCGAAGCTCGGCATGCAGTCGACGCTGTGGGACGAGGCGCTCAAGCTCCAAGCCGCGGATAACGATTACCACCGTCGTGACCTGCACGAATCGATCGTCAGTGGCGCCTATCCGGAATGGGAACTGGGTCTGCAGATGTTCGATCAGGAATTTGCGGATGCGCAGCCTTATGACGTGCTCGATGCGACCAAGCTGATCCCCGAGGAAGACGTGCCGGTGAGGCTGGTGGGGCGTATGGTGCTTGACCGCAATCCGGACAACTTCTTCGCCGAGACCGAGCAGGTGGCGTTTTGTCCGGCCAATATCGTGCCCGGAGTAGATTTCTCCAACGACCCGCTGTTGCAGGGCCGGCTTTTCTCCTATCTCGATACGCAGAAATCGCGGCTGGGCACTGCCAATTTCCATCAGATACCGATCAACGCGCCGAAGTGCCCGATGATGAACTTTCAACGCGACGGGCAGATGCAGATGAACGTGCCCACCGGTCGTGCCAACTACGAGCCGAACAGTCTTGCCGCACACGGCGAAGAGGGTGGACCGCGCGAATGCCCGGTAACCGGCTTTGCCACCGCCCACGGTCGCGTCGAAAACGATGAGCAGGGCGACAAGCTGCGCGTGCGCGCCGAGTTGTTCGCCGACCATTACAGCCAGGCGCGCCTTTTCTGGAAATCGCAGACCGATAGCGAGCGGGCACATATCGCATCCTCGTTCACTTTCGAACTGTCCAAGGTCGCGCTGGAGGAAGTGCCGGTCAGAGTGGTGGCTAACCTGCGCAATGTCGATGAGGAACTGGCAACGCGCGTGGCGGCGGGGCTCGGCATCAAGGTTCCAGCTAAAGCTAAGGCGGCGCGTGCGCCGATCGACATGCCGCCCAGCGATGCCCTGTCCATCCAGAAGAACATGAAGGCGACGATCGAGGGCCGCACCATCGGCATCCTGATCGCCGATGGTTCGGACGGCGGCGAAATCCAGAAGCTAGTAAAAGCAGTCAAGTCCGCCGGCGGCAAGACGATGCTGGTCGCCCCGAGGGTCGGCAGTACCAAGCTTGCCGATGGCTCGACGCTCAAGGCGGACGGGCAACTGGCCGGTTCTCCTTCGCAGATCTTCGACGCCGTGGCGATCGTGCTGTCGGAGAAGGGCTGCCTAGCGCTGCTCAAGGAGGCCGCTGCCGTGCAGTTCGTCATGGACGCTTTCGGCCACCTCAAGGCGATCGGCGCCACCAAAGCGGCCACGCGGTTGCTCGACAAGGCGGGTGTCGAAGCGGACGAAGGCATCACCGGCCTAGGTAACGCTTTTGTCGAAGCCGCTGGCCGGCGTTACTACGCGCGTGAGCCGAAGGTTCGCACTCTTGCTTGAGGCCGCTGCTGCGAATGCCAGGATCGAAAAAACGAACTCGGGTAGGAACTGGTGATTGGGAAATCTGCGAACTGTCCATCTTTCCGCTCGGAGGACAGCGGCACTCGATGCCCCGTGCACGCAGGGCAGTACGGTGAGCCTGCGGCCGTAGCTATGTCATCTGCCATGACTGCGATGTCGCTGATCGCCACGCTAAGCAAGACGGCCAGAAGCAAGCTGGTCAGTTTGATGATGAGGTCCCGCTAGGAGATGGCTATTGAGGACCGTGATGATACCGTCGGCTCACCGGCACACTTGCGTCGAACTACGCAAAGAAATGCCAAGGTCGGGGACGATTCGCCTGGAGCTGCTGGCCGATGACGATGCGAGCCTCTTGACGTGGCTGCCACATGCGTGGCGCGTAGGTCACGAAGCAGCGGGTGCGGTACTCTTGGCGTTTTTGATGCAGTTCTTCATGAATTCCTTGTGCGCGTCGCCGGGCGCGATCTTCTGATCATCTGCCTGCTTCTTGCACGCGGCCCAGGCCGGGTTGTGATGCCGGCCGTTCGCGGCGTCCGTTGGCGGCGCGGAATTTGCCGGCGGCGCCTCGTCGGCAGCAGCGATATTCAGGCCCAGCGTCCCTAACGTCAGGGACGAAATGGCGAGGGCAGGCATTAGGGCGGTCAGTTTCTTCACGCAAGTCATGACGACACCTCTTGGAAGATCACATCTCAAGATGATGTTACTGCTCTATTCGTGTGATTGAAGCCATGGCGATGCAAAGCTTTGTCAAGATCTGTCGTATTTCGAGTTCCTCTCAAGGCATAACCATCACCTTGATCGACCTGCGCTCGTGCATCGGATAAGAGAAGGCTTGCGGGCATGGTCGGGGCAGGACAGACCATCGTAATCATTGATTCCTACGGCAGTCCGACCATTCCCGCCGATCTCGCCGCCTTTGACGCGGGTTATGGTTGTTCCGAACGGCTACAGACGATCGGGAACTGGCGGCGCTGCAGAAATTAGCCAACGCATGGCTCTCGATGACGTCCGCGCAACTGGAACATGCGGTTACCGAAAGAGAATTGGTGGAAATTGCCGATGAAGAAAAGTCGAATCCTCACTGAGATGAACGAGACCGCCCGCGGTTTGAATCGCATTGGCGTCCTCGATCAACAAACGATGCGGGACTTTGATGTACTCACCGTACCGCCGGTCCGATCGCTCTCGGCGCGGCAGATTTGGGCTATTCGAGCCCGCACCCGCATGAGTCAAGCGGTGTTTGCGGCGATCCTCAACACCAGCGCCCAACGGTGCAGAAATGGGAAATTGGCGCGAAGCGCCCGAGTGGGCCCTCGCTGAAATTGCTCAACGTGATCCATACGAAGGGAGTGGACGTCCTGTCGTAAACGGAATCTTCGGCACGGATCGGAGTTCGTCCTGAAAAACTCGCATTTTGGACATAATCAATGATTGCGTAGTCCAAAGTATTTCTCTCAATATCAATAAGAACGGAACGAAGCTCGCGAGTTTCTCTCAATGACGCATTCTGACACTTATTAGCCCGGATTTCGGCTAGCCAAACCGATTTGCTTCGTTGCGTCATCAAATAGTGACTTTTTGCACTGAATGTACTGGAAGGCCGAGCCTTTCCGCACGAGCTCTCCGGCGGAATGGGCCAACGGGTGATGCTCGCCATGATGCTGGTCAACGGCCCGCGCCTGCTGATTGCCGACGAACCGACGTCATCGCTCGACGAATCGCTGCGTGACCAGGTGCTCGAGTTGATGACGTCCCTGGTCGAGCAGCGCCGAATGGGATTGCTGCTGATCAGCCACGATCTGCAGCAGGTATCGCGCTTTTGTGAACGGGTGTTGGTGATGTACCGGGGACGACTGGTCGATGAACGGCGGACCGTGGATCTGGCGAGCGCCGACCATCCCTATACGAGGACCCTGTGGTCATGCCGGCCGGGCGGCCGCACGTACGGCACGCAGTTGCCCGTGCTGGTTCGCGATGCCGATGAGCGGGCGGAGACGGTGTCGTGACGGCGATACGCATCGACGGGCTCAGCGTTCGATATGATCGCCATTCGCCGGGTCGACGCGTGATCGACGCACTCGACCTCGAGGTCAACGAGGGCGAGACTTTCGGCCTGATCGGCCCTTCGGGCTGCGGGAAATCGACGCTGCTGCGCGTACTGGCCGGCATTCACCGCCACTGGCAGGGACGGGTGCGACTGCTGGACCAGGCTTTGATCCCGGGAGGACGCTTTGGCACCGCACTGCGCAGCAACGTGCAAATGGTATTCCAAGATCCCTATGGCTCCTTGCATCCGCTGCACACCGTGGAGCGAACCTTAAGCGAACCGCTGCGGGTCAATGGCGCCGCGGAGGTGCGGTCACGGGCACTGCAGGCCTTGGAGGAAGTCAGGCTTCCGTCGGCGGTGTTGCTGCGATTCCCGCACCAACTGTCCGGCGGTCAACGCCAGCGCATCGCCATCGCGCGTGCTCTGCTGCTGCGGCCGAAATTGCTATTGCTGGACGAACCGACGTCGGCGCTGGACATGTCCGTGCAGGCGGAAATTCTGAATCTGCTGAACCGCCTGAAGGTGTCATACAAAATGACCTACCTTCTGGTCAGTCACGACCGCAATGTGATCGCCCATATGTGCGATCGGGCCGCCGGGATGCACGCCGGAAGAATAGAGCGGCTTATCGGTCGCGATGAACTGAGTCAAATCAATCCCAACGACATTCACAGGAACCTCTCATGAGCAACGCAAGGGCCATCAAGGTACCGTCTCGTATCAGCATACGGGTCGATGCCGACGGCATCACCGCCATCAACGACCGGGGCGATGAAGGAGAGTAACTGTAAGTTGGGGGTTGCACACCCCCAGGATCCGGGTACTCTCCTTTCACGAATACGACCTGGCTAAAGCCTCCGGTCTGGCTACTCGATGGCAGCCACAGCTGCGACGATCTTCTCAACAGGCCGTCTTACCGCCATCGACCACCCAGGTGGCGCCGGTCACGAAGGCTGCTGCATTGCTGGCGAGAAACGTCACGACAGCCGCAATATCAAAGGGTGTCCCGAGCCGACCGAGGGGAACAGCGGCAATCTCAGTTCGGCGGGCTGTCGCCCCATCGCCGGAAGCGGCAAAATCAGCCTCGAGAAGGGCCGTGCCGATCGGCCCGGGGCAAACCACATTGACGCGAATACCGGCAGGAGCGAGTTCCACGGCAAGCGCTCGGCTCCAAGCGAGTACGGCCCCCTTGCTCGCACAGTACGCCGCGTAGCCGGCCTGGCCGATGAGAGCCAGTTCTGATGCGATGTTGACCACGACACCCTGCTTACTCGCCCCGAGTGCGGGTAGGAAGTGTCGAGTAATGCGAAAGGCCGCGATGAAGTTGACCGCAATCAGGTAATCCAGCAGTTGATCATCGGTGTCGCTGAACGCGCGAATCGTACTGACGCCGACGTTATTGACGAGAACATCGCACGAGTCACCGAGAAGAGCAGAAATTACCGTGATTGCGCGATCAGTGGCTTCCCGGTCCGCGAGATCGACCTGATGCGGCACGAATCGCCCGGTCGACCTGGGATCGCTCGTCACGATCTCATCCAGACGCATCAGTGCGTCGAGATTGCGATCCAAGCCGTGTACCACAGCGCCACGCCGGACAAAATCCAACACGATTGCGCGTCCGATTCCGTCCGCCGCACCAGAGACCACGGTGCGAGCCCCATCGAGTGATTCGTGCATGGCCTGGCTCCGCGAACTAGAGTTCCCGACTGGCGGAGGCTCGCGCCTCCTGTGAAACCTGCGCTATTTGCATATCGCCGCTACTCCACCGCTTGCCGAACACCACGAACAGGCTCGACGCGAGTACAGCGGCACCGATGTACCAGGCCTGATATTTGTCTTTAGGATCAGCCGGCTCGATACCCGCGGAGTACATCAGGTAGCCGAGTACCGCCATTGCCAACAGCGGCAGCACCGACGCCGCGACGGCTCGCACGTAGCCGTGGCGTTGGAACATCAATCGAGTGAATGCCGCAAGCGCCGACATGTAGGAGAGCGCCAGCGTCACGACTACTGCGTTATAGTAGAAATTGACGTCCGACAAGGGCTTGCACCAGACGAATCCGATCGAGACGCCCGCGATGACCGCCACGGCGATCCAGGGCGCGTGGTACCGGTTGGTTTGCCCAAAAATGATTGGCAGATGCCCTTCACGCGCCATGCGATACGCGGTTCGAGCGCCTGCGGTCATGGAAACCTGCAGCCCCGCCATAGCGGAGGTTACCACCACGAACACGGCAATCCAGGAGAAGGCGGGCGGCAGATATTCCCGGGCGACCGCACCGATCGGTCCCCCATCACCGTTCTCGACAATCCGGGAGAGGACGTCGACGGGTACGGCGCGCTGCCAGCCGATGGCCGCGACCGTGTAAATCAGAAATGCCGCACACAGTACTAAGAGCAGTGCGCGCTGCACGGTCCTCACCGGAATTCGTGCCTCTTCGATGTAATTGATGGCTGAATCAAAGTTCGCTAGCATCCACATTCCAAGCAGAACACCGGAGCCAAGCACCGACCAGCTACCGGGGATCGCATAGAGACTACGCATCGGCACTTGGACATGGGGCGATACGATGCCGAGAATACCGAGACCAACGACCACGGTCACCTCGCAGGCCAGAAACACCGTCGTTACCCGCGCAGTCAACGTCACGCCTCGCAGGCAAACGAACATAAACAGGACGATCAGCACGGTTCCAATGACGTTGGCGGCGAAGGGACCTTTGACACCGGGCAACAGTGCCTGAAGGTACTCGGTTCCGATGATGGCGGTCATCGGTACGACCGCGGCACACGCGATCGTGTAAGCCCATCCCAAAATCGTTCCTGCGGTGGGGTGCAGGAATCGACTGCTGAACGTGAAGATGCCGCCGGCAGACGGCGCCTCGCGAGTCAGATACACCAGGCAAAGCGCGAGCACCAGCATCGGAAACAAGAAGGCGATCAAGATGGCGAGCGGCGCCGCACTGCCGACGACGGAGTAGAGAATCGACATGGAAGCGGCCGCGACCCAGGCGGGCGCGTTGAAACCCATTGCCGCCAGTGTGACGTCGCGCGTATTCAATGCGTTTTTTTGCAATGTCGTATTGATCTCGCGAACTTCGCCATGACGATCGTAGCCGAACGATTTCAAGATCATGGTGATGGGGCCGTTCATAAACCAAACTCGACGCGCACCGCGGTCGATACGCGCGTAATCACTTCGTCAGCAATACGAGCCCCTTTTTCTGCGGTCGCCCCGCGGGCGGACGATAGCACGCCGCTGGCTGGCACCCATTCGGTGCGCGTGGGATACATATCGTACGGCGGGAACTCGGCTGGCGGCTCGTCGGGAATCAATTCGATCCGTACGAGTTCCGGATGAAAGTGCAGCATCATGGAGGTCTCGATCACCGCTGCGTGCTCGAGCGCAAAGCCGGGGAATCCGTTGGGAAAGATGGAGGTCAGCGTTTCTGTGGTGCAGAAATCCCAGTATTCGAGGCGCATCACAGAAAGACGCGAGGCGCTGCATTCGCGAAGTGCGAGATCGATCCCCTCGATCATGAACCACTGGTTCTCGTAGTGACCGTTGACGAGTACCAAGCGTTCGACACCGTGTCGCACGAATTCCCGAATCGTATCGCGGACCTGACCGATGAGAGTCGCTGCGTCGAGGCTTGTGGTACCGCAGAAGTGTTGTCCACCGCCGCATTTTGGCTGGGATTTATACCCGTACGACAGTGCAGGGGCGACGATGCCATCCACCGCAGAGGCGGCGCCGGCGGCGATGGCGGTCGCCAGCAGAGCATCCGTCCCCAGCGGTAGATGCGGACCGTGCTGCTCGAGCGCTCCCACCGGAAGAAATATCGGGGACTTAGACTTGCTCACCCGCTCCCGATACTGGTGCCAGCTCATGCGATTCATATGTACTTCCGACATGGTCAGCTCCCGATCAGGGGGGTTGTTGATGGTCGACCGATCACTCCAGGACTGCAGCAGGCACTGGAGTACCGGGAGAATACCAGCCGGACCGATTGAAGGCCGTTCAATTCATCACCTCGCCGTGGCTCACCACGAGGGCCTGCCCGCTGATGGCCCGCGCACCGTCGCTTGCGAGAAACAGAAACACCCCCGCAAGATCGGCCGGCTGCAGAAACGTCGGTGTTACTTGGCCCGCCAAGGTTTCCTTGAGAACTTCCGCAGGTGTTCGCGCGCTAGCGGCTGCCATCGCCTCCAGCGACCGAATTGCGGCGTCGGTCTGTATCCATCCTGGGCATACGGCATTGACGCGGATCCCCGAAGCGGCGAGTTCCCAGGCCAGCGATCGTGTCAAGCCAATGACGGCGTGCTTGCTCGCCACATAGGCAGAAAAGTCCGGCACGCCCTTCAGTCCCCAGATGGACGACTGGTTAATGATGGACGCGCCGCGGCGCACCAGCGGCAGGAGCGCACGCGTCCAGCGCACCATGCTGCCGACGTTGTTGCGAAGCAAACCATCCCACTGAGCCATGAAATCGTCGGCGCCATCGCGTAGAGGGGTCGGGAACTCCGTCCCCGCGTTGTTGACGAGTACGTCAACACCATCGCAGTGGGTTCGAAGTCGAGCGACTGCTGCAGCCACCGAAGTGTCGTCGGTAAGGTCCGCCTCAACAACTATCGATTTTTCAGGCAGCGAGTCCGCAACGGCCCGCAGCCGAGAGTGCTCGCGGTCCAGCAACACTAGGCGAGCGCCTTGT
>Ga0224558_1004182_pt1 | contig 11387 bp, 18 predicted proteins | sample 714S32024metaG_FD_180682 | JGI IMG/M metagenome (GOLD analysis project Ga0224558, IMG submission 180682) | Peat soil microbial communities from Stordalen Mire, Sweden - 717 S3 20-24 | ecosystem: Environmental > Terrestrial > Soil > Wetlands > Peat | place: Sweden: Norrbotten County, Stordalen... | reverse complement strand
GAATACTGCAAGGATATTATCAAATATTGCTCGAAGACGGGAAGCGTTTGGTCTCCCTTACCGAACAGGGACATCAGGCCTACCAGGAAATCGGCCAGGCCTTGGAAGACGCCGGATACTTCCAGCATACCCTGCCGCCATTTCATTGTAGCCTCTATCATTTTCACAGCCCGAGGCAATGGTCTGCTGAACGCTCTGGTAAGTGATGCGGTAGCGATCGGAATAACCCTCTCGCTTGGCGAGCAGACTCTTACGGGTTAGCTCCTTGATGTTCTGCTCCGGGAATGTATTCCATAGGGCGTGATAATCGAGGTTGGTCTCCAGATCGGGATTGATTATTGCAATCTGCTGCAGGGTCTCCAACGCTCCGGGTGAGAGAATCGATTTCACCGCCCGTTGCAGAAACTCCTCTTCGGTTGACTTTTCGCTCTGCAAGGCTGTTTTAATATCGTCGTAGTTCACATCCTGATAGTTGTTGATCAGGATTTCCATTACCACCGGGTGCCCCTCGGAGAGAGCAGCGATCTTTCTTATCGTATTATCATCAACTGGTTTATCCAGGCGGGATGCTTTGCCCATGACCATATCCATCCGCTTCTCCTCTATCACCCCGCCCAACTCGATGCGCTGCCGGCCATGCGGCAGATCTTCCTTGCCAGCCAGGATGATGCCGCCGTCAACCTGTTGCACTAGCTCCTTCACATCCGGTTCGGCCAGATGGAAGTCGTCTATAAAAGTGAGGTGATCCCTCTCTTTTAGGTGCGCCAGCAGGTGCTTCACCAGCTCTTCTTTTCCGGCTTTTAAGATATCATCCGGCACCTTGAATGCCTCTGCCAGGTCATACAAAGAAATGGTTTCTGGTTGTTGCGTTACTTGGCGATTCACGGCATCGCTTGAACGGAAGTACGAATAACCAGAGCCGCTAAGATAGGACTGGCTCGGGCCGATGGCAACGATCTTCTTGCCTTGCATCGCCTGCAACAGCAGGGCTACCTGTATTAGGGTGGTCTTGCCGATGCCGCCAACACCATGCACCAGCACCCGTTCGTTACTATCTATCTTTTGCATCAATTCCCTGAGTATTTTGCCTCTACCATAGAAATCGTTAATTTTAATCTTGCCTTCTTCATACCACCTGATAATATTTTTAGCTAGACCGGATGTAATCCGATCAAACTGGTCAGTATTGATCTCATGTATTTCAGGTGCCATTTCTGCCGCTTGAATTTCTTTCTTTAAGACATCATAAAGGCTTTCAGCATCAGCGTACCTCCGTGCAAGCTCCGGCTTTCTTGTCGCTGGTTCGACCATGTAAACCATGCGCGGCTTATTCTCGGCAACGGCAAACCTGTACTCGCAGTGGGTGTAGGATATGCCCCCGCGGGGACAGTCTTTGGCTTTGCAATCAGGAACAATACAAGATCCTGATTCTAGCAGCAATCCATAGTAGGGCGAGATGAGGAAGACGGCAGCATCGCTTCCCCTCAGGTTCTCAATGGCGACAGCCTGCGATTTCCGCCCGTCCGGGACGAAACTCTCCATGCGAACCACATCTAGAGCGGGCGAGATCTTCTTCATCAATTCCCCACGCTCATCTTGCAGGTCCAGGAAGGTGGAGCTTAAGAAAACTTTGAGCATTAGCATTATTATCTCCCATAAACATCCTGTCCCAGGCGTGCTTGTAAAATAATATAAAATGTTCGTACAATATGCATATAATTCCTTCCTGAATAGATGGGCCGAGAAACAAATAATACCGGTAAGCTTGGCTGTCTCCAATGGGCTGCAAAAAGTTGATGCAGGCTATATGCCCACTCTGGGAGGCATTGACTCTGACACAATAGGTATTAAGTCAAACACGCAAAATAGGCTTCTACATAAGACATCACAAGGCATTCCGGTGTCTGCTCCCGGGCCAGGCCGTGACTAGTTGGCTATGAGTCAGACACAATACACGGTACAAATTCATTATGTCAGATCCGTTTTTCCCATGCGATCGATCAACATTTGCATTTCTTTATTAATTCGATTGATTCGTTCAACGTTGTGCTCGAAACACCGGTACGGCCCCCAGGCCGTCCCGGCAGGCTTATCACATCCAGGCTCGATACACTTCTTGCCCGTGTGGTGCTGCAGGCCGTTGCCGGGATCATTCGGATCATCGTATCCCATGTCACCACCTTTCTATAGGCAAGTGGCAATGTAAACGCTGTCAACCTCGTCCTGCTGGACGCCGATATAGCGAAGAGTGACTGCCGGCGCCGAATGGTTCAACGCCCTCATCAGCAGCAGAATATCGGTACCCTGGCGGTAGGCATGATAGGCCCACGATTGCGCATTGCATGACTTCCGATGCAACCGGCAATGCCGACTGCCCTAGCCGCGTCGCCCAGTATTACCCAAGCCTGCTGCCTGCTGATCGGTTTATTGACACCCTGCCTTGACCGGAACAGGTACGCATCCGGATTATGGCCGTCACCCTGGATATATACTTCCAAAGCCTTTTTGGCGCTCTGGTTTAGCCGAAATAATTTCTCCTTACCGGTCTTTTTCTCCCTGATTCGGACAGCATCCAGAACCCGTCCTCGGTTATCGTAGACATCGGCCTGTCTGAGACGCAACAGATCGCTCACCCTGAGCGCCGAATTGATACCAAGAACAAACAAGAGCCAGTCACGGATAGACTGGCCACGCAGGACCTTCTTCATGGCATCGATCTTCGCCAAATCGCGGATCGGCTCTACCGTATTCACTGGCAATCGCCTCCTGACGGGGCTGAGAAAAAATCTGAGTTGAGGATTAGCAGCTCGTTCCAGTCCTTTGCTGGCGCCGGGCTGCATGTTTGCACGTTATGGACATTATCGCCCAACTCTAACGTCCACCCAAAGGCGGCATCTATTCCTGGGTCGTCATTGTCGAGCGCCAGAATGACCGTCTTAACATCACGCTCATCGAGGAACCGATGAACGCCGGCAGGAATGAGGCCGCCAAGCGCCAGGATGTGATCTGCCCGGACTTCCGGCCTGATTACGGCCAGGCTCATGGCATCGATGGGACTTTCAGTGATCACCACCTGGTCGCTTCCTCCGCCAGGCGGCCAGTGCCAGCCGTAGGAAGCGTCGCTGCCCTGCGCCCGGGCGACATAACGGACATCGGTGTACGTTCCTCGAATGATCGCTCCTTTTGGCTCCCCACGCCGGTCGAGGCAGGGGAAAGCACAGTTCCCGTTCACGTCCTGGTAGAGCAGTTTGGAGCGTATCAACTCAATGACCAGTTCGACCGGCAGACACCTGGCCTTGGTAAGATAGGCGATCACTCGCCGATGGTTCCGCCCCCGCTGCGGCAGTATAAGTTCTTTTTCTGCCACCGCCGGCGCTCTGATCGGTTGCTGGGCCGGCCCCGTATGGATGAGCGTCTGCACGGCGTCAAGGAAATTCATGCCGAAGATGTTGGTGAGAAAGTCAAGGCTGTTCCCCCCGGTACCGCTGCCAAAATGCTTGAAATGATTACCCTGGATCAATAATCCGGCAAACCCGGGCAATCTCCAGTTCAGGCCCTCTCTTTTCAGGTCGTGTCCATGCGCTTGCAGCCAGACAACCAGATCGGCCTGACGGGCAGCCTTGATCTGGTCGGCTGTATAGATACCCAAGGCCATCGCCCCTTTCGTTAAAAACAAAAACCGGATCTTTCAATCCGCTCCTGTGATCGCAACCGACAACATAGTTGACTCACGCATGTTGTCGGTTAATATATGGCTGGGAAATTAACACAGTATTTTAAAACCTACAGTCCTTGCAAACGCTCAATTCATATTTTTACCCAGCGGGATCCCGACCTGTTCGATCGGTTCCATGGCGAACTGCTCCGACAACGCGCTCGCTTCTCGTTCGTTGGCGGCCTCAGGTGATAGAAATATCTTGATATTTGTCTTCCAAGGTTGGAACAAAACCTTTGACAACCGCATTCGCGAACCAACCCATTTCGTTGTGTACCCTGTCCTTGCCACCCTTTCGCCTTCGGTATTCGGCGCCGGCGCCCTTCAAGGCCTTGCAGACCCGATCCATATCGCCTTTCCCGGCATAAAATAACGCCTGGGCGGCATCAAGCGTGAATTTAATCCCTGCGGTATCTTTTATCAGGGCAACGATTTTATCTAGCTGATCACGGGACGGCGCCGACTCCGATAATGTTGCTTCGACTTCGGGCCAGATAGGCTTTCCCGTCAATTCGCCAGTATCGCTCTCCGGTCGGGTACCTATTTCCTTTTTCTCAGCCCCGTTATTTATCTGCGTGGGCGTCTGCCTCTCGCCAGGGTCCGTCGATAGAACAGCTTGAATAGATCGGTCAACAACAACGACATTTTGGTCGTCGTCGGCCTGATCTACTATCGATCTGTGATCACTGATCGGTTGTTGTTGTTGTATTTCCATGGGTATTATTTCATGGGTATTGTTACAGTCTGCCTCAGCACCTACCTGGGCGCTGTGAGCACCCACCCCCTCGCTGCTGTGAGCATCTACCTGGGTGGCCTGAGCACCTACCTGGGTGCTGAGAGCGCCTACTATACCCCCTGTCGCCACACGACAGGGTAGGCGCTGTGAGCACCCACCCCCCTTTTCATCGTCTTTTATCGCTGTATTTGATGGCGGATCGCAAAGGTGGTAATGATTTGGCAGGTATTCACCATCTTGTATCTGAACGCTTTTGACGATCCATCCTGACTCAACAAGCTCTTCGACGGCTCTCTTCACCGAGTCGCGGCTGATTCCACAATCCTTCGCCATTTTGCTGTATGACGGCCACGCTTGGCGCTCCTTGTCAGCGCATCGGGCAAGGTAAAGCCTTACCAGTTTGGAGTATGGGCTGAGATTGCTGCTGAAGACGTCATTATAATCCCAAAACCAGCCTCTTCTGCGTTTGTCGATCAGTTGCCCGTCTGAGCTGTTAGGCATTAGATAACACCTCACCATCCAAGCGATATCCAAGCTCATTGAGAAAGCCCTGACTCTTAAGCTCCTGGATGGCAAAATAAGCCGCATGTTTACTGATTTTGCATTTCACTGCAATGGCATTAATAAAGGGCCATGACTCATGATTGTGGGCACAGAAGGCAAAGTAGATGCCAACCACTTTTGCGTGGACGGAAAGGCTCCTGTTGGCAAAAAATCTGTCAACCAGGATTAGATCTTGATCATCATCGGATGGCGCCGGTAAAATAAATTTGTAGGTTTTTGCCCGTTCCCGAAGCGGTTTTCTTTTTTTCTGAGACGGCATTGTTTTCCCCTCCGCAAATATTGTGTAGTTTCTCGGAAACTCCAATCGCTTGCTAATAGGGCACTTTCCAGCCCTATCTTTCGGTTTCACCTCCAATATCCCAGTGTACGTAATGCTATGCAATAACGAGATATTGGAAGTTAATTTTAAGCAAATGAGTATACCTCTCTACGGTTCAAAATGTATTGCTTCGCTTCCCCATGAATCATTGACAATTCTACCTCCGAAGCCGGACAGAAAGCATTAGAACGGCGGCTCCTCCGAACCGAAACCGTTATCGAAATCTCCCGGGTCCTCCGCATCAGGCGAGGACACATCTTCGCCAGCCGCCTTTTGGGCACGGTCAAGGAACCTGACGCTCTCCGCCACCACTTCTGCCGAGGTGCGGTTCTGGCCCTCCTTGTCCTGGTACTGGCTAATCTGCAGCCGGCCATCGACGGCCACCAGACGCCCCTTTTCCAGATACTTGGAGCAGGTCTCGGATAGCTTACCCCAAACCACGATACGGATGAAATCCGTCTCACGTTCACCCTGGGCATTGGGTCGCTGCCTGTCAACAGCCAAAGTGAAGTTGGCCACCGACGTCCCCGAGGCAGTACTGCGCATCTCCGGATCTCTCGTGAGGCGGCCAATTAAAACGACACGATTCAGACTAGACATGCTCAATCCTCCTTGATAATTTTTATTTCAAGCTCACCATAATCCCGTCTCTCATACGCAAATGATCTGGCAATTTATCCGGGTCCGCCGGAAGTATTTCGTAAAAGATAATGTCACAGTCATCATCGTCACATTGATAAAGAGTAATGTCATATTTATCGTGCTTATAGCTAACATCACAAAACGTGTTCAACCCTGGGCAGCCACATGGGCAAGGATGATATTCGTCATCACTGCAGGGAACATAACCATTGCTCTTTAAGAATCAACGACATCCTGAAGACTTTTGCCGGTTAGATCGAGATTCATCTCCATTCATTAAATTGACTTGGACGCCATGTAAGCTGACGCCATGTAAGCTAAGAGTTGGTCTTTGAGGTAAGCAATCAGGCGTGACTTTCCCTCCAGGGCGGCATCGACCGTGGTCTGGTGGTCAAGTTCAATGTATTCGTTACCGACCATGCATTCGTTTGGCCGGATATATAGGTGAGCGAAACCTTGGCTCTCTTTGGCAAGGAAGGAACCCTTGCAGCCGATACAGAGATACAGGCTTATTTCGGCGCAGTCAAGTTTGACGCCGAAGGTTTTCTCCGGGTTATAGGATATTGACCAGACGTAGGAGTAGCCGAATACCCCCTTCTGACGTTCGGGCGCTATCCGCAGGGCTTCCCGGAGCCGCTCTTTAAGGGTGTGCAGTTTGTCTTGAGCAAGCAAGTCTTGATTCGACTGGTCGAGTTGCATATTCAGTTGCTTGATGAAATCATGGTGGCGGGGCATCAGCTTGGCTGAGTGAGCCTGCGCCTGAGTGAGCAACTCCTGCAGCGTCTCAAGTTCCAAGCTGTCAATCTCGATTGTGGTGGTGTCCTTTTGAAGCTTATTTACTTTCATCTCAGCAGCATCCCTCGGATGTAAAGCGCAACTCCGGCTCCCTGACGAGACGGCCGATCAAAACGATACGATTGAGGCTGGACATGCTTAATTCCCCTCTCTTATATTTATTCATTCAACCCTGGTTGCCTCATCAAGCTCATGAATCATGGCCTCGACACGATATTTCACGCAATTTGGAGTCTTTTCCAGGTGCTCTCTGAGCGCATATTTCATCGGCACTAGATCGATCATCGAATCGGTGGTAATTGTCGCCTCTTTTAAATAGCTGGTAGAGTTTCTATCGATGGTGATCTTCATGGCTTCACCACTTTCGGCTTGGCTGCCATGTAAGCTAAGAGTTGGTCTTTAAGATATTTGATGGTAGTAGTGCCCTTTTGCAGTTTATTGACTTTCATGATTCGCATCCCCTCCTGATATGGTGGCCAGTGCCGGACAGATACACGATTAACAACAAACAATCGCCTGTTTACAACATCTGCTGGCGTCGATCACCTCCTCAAAGCTTTGTACCCCCCGGATGGGGGGGCAGGGGGCGAGCTTGTAAGCATCCCCCCAACCCCAATCCTTTTTGGATGGCCACAAGGCACCCTAGTGAGGAGCGGAGTCAAGAATTTGAGGAGCTAGTCGCCGTTGGAGCCGGAGGCGACTTACGACGACTTGTAAGGAAATTCTTGATGGAGACGACGAACGGGGTATAATCATCCGGCCAAAAAGGATTTGGCTCTTTCCCGTCCCGCCAGGAAAGCACTTTCGACCGAAGGGAGAGTGTGCGCCATACAGATCAGCCGCACTGTGCGGCTGTACCTCTGGAAAGCATCTAGCGGAGCTGAGGAAAAATGTCAATCAAGGATGCAATTTATGAAACAGATCCAAGAACAGGCTCACATATTTCCCGTCAGGATTGAGAACGGAACCAAAATCGTAACTGTCCAGCATTTCCAGGATCAACTTTTCGACAACCAGGTCTCTAGTCCGGAATTCGGAGAGAACTTTCAAGCTTGCGTGCCCAACCGTCCAAACCTCACCAATACGGGATCTGATGTCCGCAGCCTTCACGATCCTTCTGTTTTCGGGAGAAGGAAAAGGCAAGCAGAGTTGTTTGTAAATACTTCTTAGCGCCGAATCCTCGAATTCGCTGATCAGAAACGACTTGAAGGGGGAAGGAATATCCCCGACGTAGATCTCTCCTGCATCATGGAGCAGAGCATGTATTGCAGCCTGCTTGGGCACCAGATATGAAACCACGAGAGAGTGCATGAGCACCAGCCAGAATGTTTTGCAGTTGCCGGCGAACCTGCAGATGCGCCCCAGGACCATGCCGACGGTGCGGATGTCGAGGGATGGGTACTCCATGACAAGGTAGCCGTCATCAGGGAAATCAAAAGCCTCGATTGACATGAAAACACCTCCGAAAATAAAAAAGCCACGCATACGTGGTTTGTGCAGGTTATAATAAACGAAGCACTGGTCTACGAAAGCCTTATTTCCTCATTTATGATGATGTTCATAAAACGTCATATTTCTCCTTGAGCGGAGGTTTAAGGTGATTAAGCAATTGTACAAAATAGGAAGTTCGGCGGCCCCAATGGAGAATTGGGAGCCGCAGTGCGCTACCTCTCCCAGCGCTACACCATGCCCACCGGGCGCGGCAAGGGCGTGCTGACCGACATCGGCACCGAGGAACTCGCCCACTGGGAGATGATCGCCACCATGATCTTCAAGCTGACCCAGGGCGCCACCATCACCCAGATCGAAGCGGCAGGCTACGGCGGTCACTACGCCATCTGGGACAGCGGCATCTTCCCCAGCGACTCCAACGGCGTCCCCTTCACCGCCGCCTACATCAATACCATGGGCGACCCGGTCGCCGACCTGCACGAAGACATGGCGGCGGAGCAGAAGGCCAGAGCTACCTACGAGAACCTGATCAGGCTGACAGATGATGTGGATCTACAGGACGGGTTGAAGTTCCTGCGGGAGCGCGAGGTCGTGCACTTCCAGCGCTTCGGCGAGACCCTGGACTACATCCAGGGCTACATGGACAGTAAGAAGATCTTTTAGAGTGGCAGTAAAATTATGAGGAAAAGGCGGCTCTGGAGTGGTCAGCGCTCTCTGGAAGCCGCCTTGTTGCATCTATTCTCTCTTAATGATCGGCAATGCCTCCCATTTTCCAACCAATCTGAGGATTCGAGGATGCCACTAATGTTCGCTTAAGGTGGTACTGTGCACTAAGGGTGATGCTTTGCCCCTGATTTCTTTCTTCCAGGAACCCGCCCGCACATTTGACCTTGTCATCGACGATAAGACCCGGGGGCTTTCTATATAGTGTGCTTAGACATGCGCCTCCATGGGCGACCCGGTCGCCGGCCTGCACGAGGACCTGGCGGCAGAGCAGAAGGCTAGCGTGACTTTACTGTCACAATCGCTATAATTCTTGGTACGACTGGCTTTTCGAGACATTTCGTGTATAAACTAATATCCAATAGAATACCCTTTACCACCGCCTGAATCAACACCATGGACAGCGTGCATACAAAGCTGCAATACACGAGGCGATTGCACAGCTTCACTCGCTCCAATTTTGCAGTGCCAGGCCGGGGATGCGGCCAAATTCGCCGGTGTTGTTTGTGACCAGGATCAGGTTTTCAGAGAGAGCATGTGCCGCGATCAACAAGTCGCAAGAGCCGATAATCTGTCCTTTTATCTCAAGCGTAGCACGAATTTCTCCGGATTTTACAGCGGCTTTATCGGAGAGAGGCAAGATCTCCAATGGTGCTAAAAAACTGGTTAAGGCAATCGAATTCTTCTCCTTTTGCTGGCTTTTAGCGACTCCGTATGCAAGTTCGGCCAGCGTGACGACGGAAACGCATACATCTCTAGCATCCTGTTTTTTCAGGGTTTCCAGAACTTTGCGCGGTTTCTGCTTAATGATATAGATGCACATGTTTGTATCAAGCATGTAGATCATTTAGAGATCCTCTCGCTTTTGGGCTTCCTGCTGGTTCCGGTCAGACATGAAATCTTCCGAAAAATATTCTAAACTGTCCTCCATTGCTTTCCAGACACTATTCTTAGGGATTAATAGCACGATATCGTTAATTTTTTTTACAAACACTTCGTTATCCTTAAAACGGTATTCTTTTGGCAACCGCACTGCCTGACTGCGCCCATTCTCAAATATTTTAGCAGTATCCACAAGTGGCACCTCCTCTTCAATAAATGGTATATATCATAGTATATATCATGCTTGCAAGAATGTCAACGTGCTGTGATCGCGCCTGCGATCGCGCCGCTACCGGGTGCGCTTTTTAAAGAAGATGGCATACAGAGAAGGAAAGCCCCCACTGAAGCCAAGAACTCGTTTACCGAGTATTACTTGCTGACGGCACGCACTCTGTTGTACAATATAACCATCGATAATAGAAAAGTAAGGATGGTGAGATCATGGGTGAAGTAACGATCTCCAGTAAATTTCAGGTGGTCATTCCCAGAGATATTAGACAACAATTACGACTGAAAGTTGGTCAAAAACTGAGGGCAGTGGTGGCAGGCCAATCTATCAATCTTGTACCGGAAATTCCACTTCCCGAAATGAAGGGTTTTCTAAAGGGAATGGATAAGTCTGGACTTAGGGAAGAGGATGAAAGACTATGATCATCATCGATTCCTGCGGCTGGATTGAATTTTTGGTGGACGGCGAAAATGCTGCGGAATATGAACAGTATTTTCAAGATAGCGAGAGTATCGCCACCCCGACTATCGTAATTTATGAGGTTTATAAGAAGGTTTTGAGGGAACGCGGCGAGGAGTCGGCAGTCATAGTTGCTGCTCAAATGGATAATACAAGGGTGATTGAGTTATCCGAGAGGTTATCGCTGCTTGCCGCCAAGCTCAGCATCGCGCATCGCCTCCCAATGGCCGACGCCATAGTTTACGCAACGGCAAAAGCGTCAGAGTGCCAGGTGGTTACGAGCGATAAGCATTTTGTAGACTTAGACGACGTTATTTTTATCGACCCTCCCCCTGACGCATGAGTTGCTGGCCGTGATCAGTATAGGCGCCGGCAAGAAGGACAACCAGCGACTAAAGATTTCTCCTTCCTTGATGCCTTCCTTGATGCCTACCAAGACGTATCACCTCTACATTACCGACACCACACCAAAGCAGCTTTCAGCTGAAGATGTGGCGCTCCTTTACCGGGCGCTTAACCAGATGCGGCTTCTGGCGCCCGAAAAGAGCGAGCGTTTTACTTCTTTGCGTTGGGCAGAGACCTTCTACGCCGCGGCGCCCTGGGTAATGACCCGGGTGCTTGAATATGAAATAATTGACGCAGATCCTTTAATGCTCTTGATGTTTTTTATGGATGAGAGTGTCGACCCCAACGTCAATCGAAAACGCTTGTTGTCACCCTGGGTCAAGGCGGCGAAATCCCAGTTAATAAATACTACTAATTTACATATCTAGTAAACTGATCACCAACGCTTTCAGGACTAACATGCGATCACCCCCGCAGGAATTTGACGTTTTGTGTAGAATGATCTTCATAAGGAGTTCATCCCTTT
>Ga0224558_1004181_pt1 | contig 11389 bp, 10 predicted proteins | sample 714S32024metaG_FD_180682 | JGI IMG/M metagenome (GOLD analysis project Ga0224558, IMG submission 180682) | Peat soil microbial communities from Stordalen Mire, Sweden - 717 S3 20-24 | ecosystem: Environmental > Terrestrial > Soil > Wetlands > Peat | place: Sweden: Norrbotten County, Stordalen... | reverse complement strand
GCAAGATGGCCGAGGATGGCCGCGTGGCAGTCCGCCACGTCCGGCGCGACGCCATGGAGCAAGTCAAGAAACACGGCCACGACAGCGGCATCACCGAAGATGCGGCCAAGCAGGCCGAGAAGGAACTGCAGAAGTTGACTGACGAATACATCGGCAAGATTGACGTCCACGTCGCCCACAAGGAAAAAGAGATAATGACGGTGTAGCGGGCGCGACGTCCAGCAGCCTGCTAGCCCCCTCACTTCCGCGAGGTACTGTTCGTCGATGGTTCCTCGAAGCGGATCACGATTTCACCGGTCTTGGCGTAGCCCAATCGTTCCCGGGCCAGCCGTTCCACCGTCTTGGGATCTCGGCGCAAGGCGTTAATCGAGGTCGTCAACTGCTTGCCGGTTTCCTCCTCCTTCTGGATCAGGGTATCCAGCCGCAGGATCTCCTTGCGCATCCGTTCGTTCTGCCTGATCAGCGGCAGATACCAGATGGCCACCAGCAGGATGCCCGCAATAAAGAGCAGGAAGATCACCACCCGGGTCAACTTGTCCCAGATGCTTAGATCAACTTTCATTGCCCCGAGTTAATCACGCGCCGCGCTGCAACGGAAGCGAATAAATCTCAGTGACGAGTGTCAGGCCGCTATTTTATTGTCAGCGTGGGGCTCTATCGATAACACTTCCGCTGGATGATCAAAGCGCTGCTGCTGATTGTTAATCCGATTGCAACCTGGGACGGCATTATCCGTGCCCAGCGCGGCGTCGTCTTCATTCTGGTTGTTTACCTCTTGCCGCTGCTCCTGCTCACCTCGGCGTGCGAAGCGTATGGGCTGATTCACTGGGGCAAGTTGCAGCACGAGAGCCTGTTCGAGAACATGGTCCACATGGGCACGGGGCAGCATCAGATCGCTAGCCTCAAGAAGTTCTCCCCTGACGAAACCCTGGTCATCGAATCGGCCCAGTTGCTCCTGTCGCTCGCAGTGGTGTTCGCCGGCGCCAAGCTGGTGAAAGCAGTCGGCGAAACCTTTCGCGGCCGGCACACCTTTAAACAGGCGTTCACGGCCGTGGTGTACGGCCTGGGTCCGCTGTTCCTGCTCCGCGCGTTCAACGCGTTCAGTGGCATTTCCCCCTGGGTGCCCTGGGGCGTCGGCATCGTCCTGTCCATCGCCGTCCTGTATCAGGGCTTGCCGCGGGTGATGGAGCCCGACCCGTCGCACGCGTTTGGGCTCTACTTTATGAGCGCCGTGCTGCTCGTGTTGGTCACCGGCCTGACCCGGTTCGTCACGGCCGGGTGCCTGGGAGGCGATTTCCCTAAGCTCCTGGCGATCGTCTCCGACATAGCCGCTCGACTGCCTTTTTGACAACCCATCCGCTGCGCTCCAACTCGCGCTGCGCCGTCTCATAGTCTGCCCGGGTCAAGTCCCGCACAATCCTCACCGCCCGGTCCTGCAGTTTCACGTTCGCCGGGTTCAGGTCAATCATCAGGTTGCTCCGCACCTTGCCCAACCTCACCATCGCCAGGGTGGTGAACATGTTCAAGAGCAGCTTCGTCGCCGTCCCGGCCTTCAGCCGCGTCGAGCCGGTCAGCAGCTCCGGCCCGAGATTGGGGGCGATGACGATGGCCGGTCGCATCGCGTGCGGAATCTGCAAGAATGGGTTGAAACAGACTAGCACCGTGGCCGCACCACGCCGTTTAGCCTCACGCAGCGCGCCCCAGACAAACGGTGTCGTCCCGCTCGCCGCGATCCCCACCACCACGTCCTTTCGGTTAATGCCGCGAAACCCAATAGTGCGCGCCCCGGCGTCCCCGTCGTCCTCCGCTCCTTCGACGGATTGCCACAACGCCCTCTGGCCGCCGGCGATGATGCCCTGGACTAGCTCAGGTGGCGTGCCGAACGTGGGCGGACACTCACTGGCATCCAGAACTCCCAAACGCCCGCTGGTGCCCGCGCCGATGTAGAACAGCCGGCCCCCGCGCCGAAACGCCCGTACTATAGCGCCGATCACCCGCTCGATGCCCCGGCGCTCCGCCAGCAGTCTCTTCGCCACCCCCGCTTCCTCCGAAACCATCAGCCTCACTGCTGCCTCCAACCCCAGCTTGTCCAATTTCATCGAGCGTGGATTCCGCCCCTCAGTTGGCGACTGCCTTGTTGACCGCACTATCCCCACACCGGACCTAGCCCTTCGCACTTCGGACTTCGGACTTCGGACTTCAGACTTTAGACTTTGGACTTCAGACTGTAGCCTCCGTCTGGCCAGCTCGACTGCCCCCCAAACACTCTCCCGCTTAAGCGGCGTAACCAGCGCCTTAGGCCAGAGCCGGCGCAACTCACGCCCAACTTGCGCGCCAAAGCGCGGCTGCTTCAGCAAGATGCTCCCGGCCAGAACGAACCGTAACCGCGTGCCGGGCGTAGCCACTCTTCGCGCACAGGCAGCAGCATCCCGCGCTAGGCTCCGGGCAGCGTTGTCCAGAATTCCGGCAGCCAGCCTGTCGTTGCTGCCCCAGGCGGCGAAGACCTCGGCGGCCAAACTGGCGATCGCCGTCTTATCCGCCGCTTGCGCCCAGTCAATCAAGTCGTTCGGCTCGTTCAGTTCCAGTGCCTGGAGCAGGCATCGCCCCAATTCCGGCCACACCAACTCCTGGTCATAAGCGTCAATGACCGCTTGGAGCGCGCATAGCCCGATGTCATACCCGCTTCCTTTGTCGCCCAGAATATGCCCCCAGCCGCCGACCTTGACTCCCTTGCCTTTCCGGCCTTGTCCGTAGCAACCCGAGCCGGTGCCGCTTACGACCAACACCTGCGGGATTTGCGCCATGCCTGGCCCGCCCGACGCGGCGGCGAGCCCAGTCTCCAAATCATTGGTGGCGTAGCACGGGATGCGCGGCCAGACCTTTTCGGCGGCCGACCGGATCTTCTGAAAATCCTCCTCCACCCATGCGCCGGACAGCCCAATCGCCGCTGCGTCCGGGAGTGGCAAGTTGGTCGCAATCGAACGAAAACGCCGAACAAGCTGCACCGCCGTCAGCAGTTTCATATTCGCCGGCCCTGTCTCCAGTCGGCGCAGCGTTCGTCCGCTGCCGTCGGCCAGCAGAGCGACGGTGCGCGTACCTCCGCCCTCAATGCCCAGGTATTTCAGGCCACCCGACTCTGGATTGCGCTTCATCGCCGGAACTATTCATTAGCCCCCCTCCCTTTTAAAGCCCTAAGTAAACGCATGTGAGCTGCGATCATCGCCATCTCCCATCTGCCGTCTCCCATCTGCTATTGGCTATTGGCTATCGGCTATTCGCTCTCAGAACCTCTCCGCCCGCTTGCCACCAGTAACCCCGACCCCTTAACTTCTTCCTCATGCGGGACGACACCATAGCTGCGATCGCCACGCCGCTCGGCGAAGGCGGGCTGGCCGTGATTCGCATTTCCGGTCCGGATGCGCTGGCGGTCGCTGACCGCTGCTTTGCGCCCTCCGGCCAAGCTTCTCCCCTGCCTTCCGCGGCGGCCACGCATACGATTCACTTCGGCCACGTCGTGCGCGATGGCCAGCACGTGGACGAGGCCCTGCTCGCCGTGATGCGCGCGCCGCGCACGTTCACCTGCGAAGATGTTGTCGAAATCACCTGTCACGGCGGGATCCTGCCGGCGAAGTTGGTGCTGGATGCCGCGCTGGCCAACGGCGCGCGCCTCGCCGAGCCCGGCGAGTTCACCCGCCGCGCCTTCCTCAACGGGCGCATTGACCTCGCCCAAGCCGAAGCTGTAGCCGATCTAATCCGCTCGCGCACCGAGCTGGCCTTGCGCGCCGCCAACGAACAGCTCGCTGGCAAGCTCTCCCAGCGTATCAACACACTCCGCGACGAAATGCTCGATACCCTGGCCCATGTCGAAGCGCACATTGATTTCCCCGAGGAAGACATCGCGCCCGATACTCGGGACCAGCTTCTCGCCCGGCTCGAACACGGCGTCGCCTTCATGGACGAACTCCTCCGCACCGCCAACGAAGGTCAAATCCTCCGCCGCGGCATTCGCGCCGCGATCATCGGCCGCCCCAATGCCGGCAAATCAAGCCTGCTAAACCAGCTTCTCGGACACGACCGCGCCATCGTCTCCGCCATTCCTGGCACGACGCGCGACACCATCGAGGAGACCGCCAACATCCGCGGCCTGCCCGTGGTCTTCGTTGACACCGCCGGCCTGCGCGAGCCACGGGACGAGGTTGAAGCCGAGGGCGTTCGCCGCAGCCGGCAGACTTTGCAGCAAGCCGAGTTTATCCTCCACGTGTTCGACGCCGCTGAGCCGCTGACCGCAGCCGATGAGATTCACCTTGCGGAGTTTGCGGACAAGAAGCGTATCCTCGTGCGCAACAAGGTTGACTTGCCGGGCCGGCTCCTATTGCCGTCCGGCCTGAAGGCTCCGGTCGTCGAGGTGTGCTGCCTGACCAGTCAGGGAATCGAGCCGCTCAAGGATGCCATCAAGGAGTTGGCCTGGTCCGGCGAGATCAAGGCCGAGATGCTGCAAGTCATGATCAACTCGCGCCACCAGGACGCCCTCAATCGCGCCCGCGCCGCCACGCTGCGCACCCTCGACGCCTTGCGCGCCGATCAACCTCTCGAACTCGCCGCGCTGGACCTGCGCATCGCCGTCAACGCCGTCGGCGAAATCGTCGGCAAGACCGCCACCGACGACTTGCTGGACATGATCTTCAGCCAATTCTGCATCGGGAAGTAGCCAAAACCTTTGACACCAAGACCGGATTGGGCCACTTTCGCCTCACTTGCATGGATTTGCCCCAAATGCGGACAAGGTGTAAGTGTGAACCAATTATATGGGCAAAGCGTTAATCATTGCCGAGAAGCCGTCCGTCGCCGGCGACATCGCCAAGGCGTTGGGCGGCTTCAAGAAGCACGACGACTTCTACGAGAGCGACCAATACGTCCTTTCGTCAGCGGTAGGTCATTTGCTGGAGTTGTGCGTATCAGAAGAGTTCGAGGTGAAGCGCGGCAAGTGGTCGTTTGCCAATCTGCCGATCATCCCGCCGCATTTCGACCTCCGGCCGATTGACAAGAGCGAGGGGCGGCTGAAGCTGCTGCTCAAGCTGATCAAGCGCCCGGACGTACATGCGCTGATCAACGCTTGCGACGCGGGCCGAGAGGGGGAGCTTATTTTCCGATACGTCGTCCAATACGCCAAGGCCAAGCAGCCCATCAAACGCCTTTGGCTGCAGTCCATGACCCCAGCCGCCATCCGCGAAGGCTTCGCCCAACTCCGCGATGACGCCTCGATGCGCCCGCTTGCCGACGCGGCGGTGTGCCGTTCCGAATCCGACTGGCTGGTCGGCATCAACGGCACCCGGGCGATGACCGCCTTCAACTCGAAGACGGGCGGGTTCCACCTCACCACCGTCGGACGCGTTCAGACACCCACGCTGGCCATCCTGGTCGAGCGCGAAGACCGCATCAAGAAGTTCGTCCCCAAGGATTACTGGGAGATTCACGGCACGTTCGCCGCCAAATCGGGCGAATACCCAGGACGTTGGTTCGACGAGAAGTTCGCCAGGAAGGACGGCGAAGGCGACCTGAAGCCCGAGCGTGTTTGGGATGCCAAAGTCGCCGAGGCCATCCGCGCGAAATGCCTCGGGAAGCCAGGAGTCGTTACGGAGGAAAGCAAGCCGACGACCCAATTGTCGCCATTGCTCTACGATCTCACGAGTCTGCAGCGCGAGGCCAACGGCCGGTTCGGCTTTTCGGCTAAGACCACCCTCTCGCTGGCCCAGGCGCTCTACGAGCGGCACAAGGTGCTCACCTATCCGCGCACCGATGCCCGTGCCCTGCCGGAGGATTACCTGGATACGGTCAAGACCACGCTCGGTATGCTGGAGCACACCAGCTACGGCACCTTCGCGGACCAGATTCTTAAGAGCGGTTGGGTCAAGCCCAATAAGCGCATCTTCAACAATGCCAAGGTCTCGGACCACTTCGCTATCATCCCGACATCCCTCGCCCCCAAGCATCTCAACGAGCTGGAAGCCAAGCTGTACGACATGGTGACCAAACGGTTCCTCGCCGTGTTCTACCCGGCAGCCGAGTTTCTGGTGACCACCCGCATCACCCGCGTGGAGGCCGAGCCCTTCAAGAGCGAAGGTAAGGTCATGACCAACGCCGGATGGATGGCGGTTTATGGCAAGGAGGTCCAGACCGACGACACACCCACGCTCGTGCCGGTGCAGCCGAGCGAGACGGTGCAGACCACCAACGTCGAGGTCATCGCCACCCAGACCAAACCGCCGCCGCGTTTTACGGAAGCGACCCTGCTGGGCGCGATGGAAAGCGCCGGCAAGCTGGTCGAGGACGAGGAATTGCGTGAGGCGATGCGCGAGAAGGGACTGGGCACGCCCGCAACGCGCGCCTCCATCATCGAGGGCCTGATCTACGAGAAGTATGTCCTGCGGCAGGGACGCGACTTGCAGCCGACCGCCAAGGCGTTTTCCCTCATCGCGCTCCTGCGAGGGCTGGCGATTCCCGAACTCTCCTCGCCGGAACTGACCGGCGACTGGGAATACAAGCTGCACAGCATGGCGCGCGGGCAAATGCGGCGCACCGATTTCATGCAGGAAATCGCCGACATGACGCGGGCGATCGTCGCGAAGGCCAAGCAGCATGAAAGCGATACCGTGCCGGGCGACTTCGGGACACTGAAAGTGCCGTGCCCCAAGTGCGGCGGCGAGATTCACGAGAACTACAAGAAGTTCCAGTGCCAGAAGTGCGATTTCAGCCTGTGGAAGATCGTGGCGAGCCGCCAGCTCGAGATTCCCGAGGTCGAGGAACTCATTACCAAGCGCCAGGTGGGACCGTTGCAAGGGTTTCGCAGCAAACTGGGGAAGCCCTTCTCGGCGGTCATCAGGTTGACGCCAGAACTGAAGCCGGAGTTTGATTTCGGCCAGGACCGGCTGGAGGCAAATGGCGCGGTGGCGCAAGTTGATTTCACCGGCCAGGAGCCGCTGGGCAAGTGTCCCAAGTGCGGCGCGCGCGTGTTCGATACGCCGATGAGTTACATCTGTGAAAAGGCCGTCGGGGCTAATCGCGCCTGTGATTTCCGGTCGGGCAAGATCATCCTGCAGCGGACCATCGAGCGGGCGCAGATGCAGAAGCTGCTGGAGACCGGCAAGACCGATCTGCTTGAAAAGTTCATTTCCAAGAAGGGCCGTCCATTCAAGGCCTTCCTGGTGGTCAAGGACGGCAAGGTGTCGTTTGAGTTCGAGGCGCGCGAACCGAGGACCCGCAAGGCTGCCGCCAAGACCGGGGAGGCCGCGAAGCCGGAACCTAAGATTGATTTCACCAGCCAGCACCCGTTGGGCAAATGTCCCCTGTGTGGCAAGCGGGTGTTCGAGGGCGGCGCGGCGTACGTGTGCGAAGGCTCGCAGGCGGACAAGAAGCCCTGCAAGTTCAAGATTAACAAAGTCATCCTGCAGCAGCCTATCGACCAGGACCAGGCGGCGCGATTGCTCTCGAAAGGCAAGACGGATTTGTTCCGCGAGTTCATTTCCTCCAAGACCGGCCGGCCGTTCCCGGCGTATCTGGTGATGGACGAATCGGGCAAGGTCGGCTTTGAATTTCCGTCGCGTGAGACTGAGACGACGCCAGTCCCTGCTAAATGACGCCGAAGGGCTATGAGCTTAGGCAACACCCAACGCCTGACACTCGATGTCCAAGGATGGCCCAGATGACCGCCATTGGGTGTTGGATGTTTTCCTTCCGTTCAGTTCCACAACCTGCGAAGCCTTCGCCTCCGGGAATTCTCGCCCTCACCTGACATGCCTGAGCCGCAGCAACCGCAGCCGCCAGTCAACGACGAGTGGATTACGAAGTTCCTGCAGCACCTGGCTACGGACCGCGGTTCGTCAATATACACCCAGCGCAACTATCGCCAGGCGATGTGGGAATTCCATCGCTGGCACCAGGCGGAGCGCCAGCAGCCGCCCGCATGGGAGCTACTCCAGCGGGATGACTTCCGCGCATACCTGCGGTTCCTGGGGCGACATAATCTAAGCCGGGCAGCCATCCAGCTCCGCTTCTGCGCCTTGCGGACCTTCTACCGGTTCCTCATTCGGCATGGGGCGGTGGCGGCTTCGCCCATCAAGAACCTTGCCCTGCCAAAGATCGGTAAGCGACTGCCCAAATTTCTGACGCCGGAACAGATGGCTGATTTGCTGGCCGCCCCGGTCAAGCTCTTGCCAGCCGAGGGCGACGCGGACTCCGACCGGGCAGCCGCGGCCTTTGCCTGCCGGCGCGACGTGGCCATCCTGGAGACCATTTACTCCTGCGGCCTGCGCATTAGCGAGCTATGCGGGCTGGTCGCCCAGGACATTGATTGGAGCGAACGCCTCGTGCGCGTGCGCGGCAAAGGCAAGAAGGAACGCCTGACTCCCATTGGCCAGACGGCGCTGGGGGCAATCAAAAACTATTGGAACCTGCTGCCGCAGTTGCCGGCGGGCGAGTCCCCGGTCTTCCTGGCCGGTCCGAAGAAGCGCTCCCCCGTCTCACCTCGGCACCTGCAACTGCGCCTCAAGAAATACCTCGCTGTTGCCGGCCTCGATCCCAGCCTGACACCGCACAAGTTGCGCCATAGCTATGCGACACACCTGCTCGACGGGGGCGCTGACTTGCGCAGCGTCCAGGAGTTGCTCGGGCACGCGCACCTGGTCACCACCCAGGTCTATACCCACCTGACCACCGAGCGGTTGAAGCGGGCCTATGACGCGGCCCATCCGCGAGCGTAATCTCCCAGGGTTTGGCCGCCAACAGCCAGTGCTTGCTCGCCGCCGGATTATGATTAGCAATGCTTTTCTATATCGAAAGAACTATTTAATTGCAGGCAAACTAACCATTCGGGCAGAATATGCCTAACGAATAAGCCGTCTAAAAATTATATTATGAATAAAGCAATACTGATGACCGTGGCCGCCTGCGCGGCGATGGTGGTATCCGCCTCCGCGGCGGATGTGAAAGAGAACTGGGACAAGAACTGCAAGAAATGCCACGGTCCGGAGGGCAAAGGCGACACGACCATGGGCAAGAAGCTCGAGATCAAGGATCTTACCGATGCCAAAGTCCAGGCTTCGCTCAAGGACGACGCGATGTTCAAGGCGATCAAGGAAGGGGTCAAGGACGGCGACAAGACCCGCATGAAAGCAGTGGAAGGCCTGAGTGACGAGGAGATGAAGGCCCTGGTGGCCTATGTTCGCACCCTCAAGAAGTAGATTTTGGTGCGCGGGTGAGCTACTGTTGTCCCGCTGCGTTCAACAAAGGGCAGCGGGAAGTGTCTAAGAGAACAGAGCTAAACAAGAACAAGAACAGAGTCATGAAAAAACTAATCATAGTCAGCGTGGCGCTCCTGATTGCGGGCGCCGTAACCGTCCGCGCGGCGGACGTCAAAGAGAACTGGGAAAAGAATTGCACCAAGTGCCACGGGCCGGATGGCAAGGGTAAGACCAAGATGGGCGAAAAGCTCGGTATCAAGGATTACACCGACGCAAAAGTCCAGGACGACCTGAAGGACGATGCGATGACCAAGGCTATCAAGGACGGCGTGAAAGACGGCGAGAAGACCAAGATGAAGGGCTTCGGCGACGTGCTGAGCGACGACGAGATCAAGGCGCTGGTCAAGTACGTCCGGGACTTCAAGAAGTAGCGCCGGGCGCGCCCTGCAATTTGGGGAGCCGTTACCGGCTCCCCATTTTTCTTAATCAGCGGGACAATAAACGGTAATCAATCAGCAAGGAAAGGGAAGCGGGCACCAGGGAGGCGCGTAGATTCTCTTGCACTGCATTGCGCAAAAAATGACAATCATTGCCGCCAACAAGAAATAGCCAGAACCATGCGCCGCCTGTTCAACATGCCGCCTCAAGTGTTCCGGATCTTCCTGCTCGCGATCGGGATTGTGGCAGCCTATTCCGTCGCGCGCTACTTCCTGACCCCACCCTCGTTCGGAGAGTATGGGTGGTATCGGGGCGCGGCGTTGGCGGAACTGGCGACGCGGGACCGGGTTTACGCTGGCAAAAAGGCCTGTGAGGAATGCCATGGGGATGAGTATGAGAAGTTGGTGAAGCACGAACACAAGAGCCTGGCCTGCGAGTCCTGTCACGGTCCGGGCGAGGTGCACAGCGGCGACCCCCGAAAGGACAATATCGAGAAAAGCAGTTTCGCCGTCTGCCTCCGATGTCACGAGGCCAATCCGTCGCGCCCGAAATGGCACAAACAAATCGTAGCCAAGAACCACTACACCGGCTCGAAATGCACAGAATGCCACGTGCCGCACAGCCCCTCGGAGGTCCCATGAAGAACAACGTCTCCCGGCGCAGTGTGCTTGCCAAGATCGGTGCGGCTGTAGCGGGCCTGCTCGCAACGCCCGTAGCGAAGGCAGCCAAAACCGTCACCCAGAAAGTCCTGGTTGCCGCTGACGCGCCTAAGGGCTATGACCCGACCCAGCACAAATGGGTCATGGCCATTGATGCCAACCGATGCATCGGCTGCGGGTTCTGCGCCGAAGCGTGCAAAAAAGAGAACCACGTTCCGGAAGGGCCGTATTTCCGCACCTGGGTCGAGCGCTACATCATCACTAAACCCAAGCCCGGTTCAGGCGCCGCGCGCGGGGAGACGCTGGTGGATTCTCCGAATGGCGGCATTAACGGCTACCCGGAAGCGCCGGTGCCCAAGGACGAGATTCAGCATTCATTTTTCGTGCCCAAGCTCTGCAACCTGTGCCATCACTCTCCGTGCGTGCAAGTGTGCCCCGTCGGAGCGTCATTTGATGCGCCGGACGGCACCGTGCTGGTTGACCCGAGCTACTGCATTGGCTGCGGCTTCTGCATTCAGGCGTGCCCTTACGGCTGCCGGTTCCTGAGCCCCGTGACGAAGACCGCGGAAAAGTGCACGCTTTGTTACCACCGCATCACGCGCGGCCTCAAGCCTGCTTGCGTCGAAGTCTGCCCGACCCAGGCCCGGATCTTCGGCGACCTGAAGAACCCGGCGCCGGACGATCCGATCCAGCAGTTCTACCAGAACAACCTGGTGACGGCCCTCAAGCCGCACCTGGGCACCGAACCGCGCGTGTTCTACGCGGGCATTGACAAGGAGGTCCGGTAAAATGACGAACGCCGTGACCAACATCGTCGAGGTGGTGATGCCCCATTTCGAGGGATACGTTTATCCCAACGAGGCGACGCAGCAGCCGCTCTGGAGCGTGCTGATTGTGCTCTACCCTTACATAACGGGCCTGGTGGCGGGGGCGTTTATTATGGCCTCGCTGGTGCGCGTCTTCAACGTGAAAGCGCTGGAGCCGGTGTACCGGCTGTCGCTGCTGACAGCATTTGCGTTCCTCTTGTGCGCGCCGCTCCCGCTGCTGTTTCACCTA
>Ga0224558_1004180_pt1 | contig 11390 bp, 8 predicted proteins | sample 714S32024metaG_FD_180682 | JGI IMG/M metagenome (GOLD analysis project Ga0224558, IMG submission 180682) | Peat soil microbial communities from Stordalen Mire, Sweden - 717 S3 20-24 | ecosystem: Environmental > Terrestrial > Soil > Wetlands > Peat | place: Sweden: Norrbotten County, Stordalen... | reverse complement strand
TCTCCACCTTCGACTTTGAGACGGTTGACGTGGCTACGCCCCTCAAAGAAGCCACCATCAGCGGACTGGCCGCGAGCGCAACCGGTGATGGGACCAAAGCCGTTGTCGTCACGCGGCCTGAGGATCTGCGCAATCACCGCCTGATCGTGATGTTCTTCGACCTGACTTCCATGCAGCCCGAAGATCTGGATCGCAGCGTTGACGCGGCGCAAGACTTTCTGCGCAACAAGATGCAGCCCGCCGATCTGGTGGCACTGGTTTCGCTCGGCGATACGCTCAAAATGGACCAGGACTTTACCGCCGACAAGAAGGCACTCATCAACGAGGTCGCCGTCTACAACGGCACCGAGGGCGAGGGCTTCGCCCAGGGCGCGACCTCCAACTCGAATCAGGTGGAAGACACGACCGGCTCCACGGCCGACGAGAGCGAGTACAACGACCTCAACACCGACCGCGAACTGTTCGCGCTCAGGGCCGTTTCCAAGTCGCTCGAAAAGATTACCGAGAAAAAGTCCTTACTTTACTTTTCCGGCGGCATCTCGCGCGACGGCATCGAGAACCAGGCCTCTCTGCGCGCTGCCATCAACGCGGCAGTGCGCTCAAACCTCGCCATCTATAGCGTGGACACGCGCGGACTGCAGGCCATCTCGCCCTTGGGCGACGCCTCGACCGGCAGCCTGCGCGGAACAGGAGCCTTCAACGGCGGCGCGCTGATGAACAACATGAACGCCAACTTCGCCACGCAGGAGGTGATGGCCACGCTCTCGACCGACACCGGCGGCAAGGCTTTCTTTGACTCCAACGATTTTGCTCCCGCCTTTGCGCAGGTCCAGCGCGACACTTCGGCCTACTACGCCATCGGCTTCCACAGCTCGAATCCCCTGCGCGACGGCCGCTTTCGCAAGCTGACCATCAAAATCAATCGTCCGGGCGTGAAACTTGAATACCGGCCCGGCTACTATGCGCCGGCTGACTTCCGGCACTCCGGCAAAGAAGATCGTGAGCGCGATCTAGAAGAGCAGTTGGCCAGCGACCTGCCCGCCACTGACATGGCCGTCTATCTGGATGCGCTCTATTTCCGCTTGGACGAGAACCGCTTCTATGTGCCCGTCTCGCTCATCGTGCCCGGCTCGCAGATTCCCTTTGTAAAGGGCGGCGACAAGGACAAGGCCACGCTGGATGTCCTCGGCACGGTGATCGACGAGGCCAAGCGGCCCATCGGCCAGGCACGCGAGACGGTCAAGCTCAATCTCGACCCGGCTTTGCAGGCGCGGCAGAAGAACATCCAGTACACCACCAGCTTCAACCTGCCGCCGGGCAAGTATCACCTCAAGTTCGTGGTGCGCGAAAACCAGACCGGCCGCATGGGCTTGTTTGAGGCCGACATTACGCTGCCGGAGATGAAGAAAGCGCCGCTTAAAATGAGTTCAATCCTGCTGGCCAGCGCACGCCAGCCGAGCAAGAAAATCAGTCCGCTGATCCGTGGCGGCCAGGAGTACGTGCCCAACATCAGCCACGTCTTCCGCCAGGACCAGCATCTTTATCTGCTCTACGAAATCTACTCGCCTGCGCGGGAAAAAGCGGCTAAAAATCTGCCCAAAGGGACCCAACCAGGCATTAATCTGCTCAGCAGCCTCGAACTCATCCAGGGCACCACAAAGGTCTACGAAACGCCGCTGGTGCAGGCCCGGGCCGTCAACGTGGAGGGCCGCGACACAGTAGCCATCGAGCTGGATGTGCCCTTGAATGGACTCAAGCCCGGCCAGTACCTTTGCCAATTGAACGTGATCGACGACGCGGCCGGAAGCTTAGCCTTCCCGCGCTTCGCCGTGCTGGTGCGCAAGCCGCTGGCCGCACCGGAGGCAACCGTCGCGCCGCAATGAGAAGGCGCGTCCGGCGAATTCGGTAGAATCAAGTCATGACACTTTCCGCTGAAGATCGCGCACGGCGCATCAAGATCATTCTTTTCGACGTGGATGGCGTTATGACGAACGGCCAGATCTGGCTGGTTCCCGCTCCGGCGGGCGTCAACGCCTCGACCCAAGGCCAGTTGGCCGCAAAAGAGGGCCAGATGGGCTTCGCTGTTCAATCCACCAAACTGGTGGAAGCCAAAGGCTACTGCGCGCACGACGGCGCGGGCGTTTCGCTGGCGCGGCTGGGCGGCCTGAAGCTGGGCATCATCACCCGGCGCATCTCGGAAACCGTGGCCGTGCGCGCCCGCGATCTCAAGCTCGAATTCGTCTACCAGGGCGAGGCGCTCAAGATGCGTCCGGTACGCGAGATCATGGAAAAGGAAGGCGTCACGCTGGACGAAATCGCCTACGTGGGCGACGACGTGATCGACCTGCCGGTCATACGCCAGTGCGGCTTTGGCGTGGCTACGGCCAATGCACGCGAACAGGTGAAGGCCGAGGCGCATTACGTTACGCCTCACGCGGGCGGCGATGGCGCGGCACGCGACGCCATCGACTTCATTCTCGAATCCAAGGGCGTACTCAAACAGTGCATCGAGGCCTACATCGACGAGAGCCATCCGCTCCCAGCTTCGATGGACATTGGCAAAGGCGGAGATCTGAAGTAATGGAAAATGAGCCAAAAGAAGCGGTATTGAAAAATAAGCAGAAAAAGGCCGTCGTTCTACTGAGCGGCGGCCTGGATTCGTCCACGGTGTTAGCCATCGCCAAAAGCCAGGGCTACGAGCTGTATGCGCTTTCCTTCTCCTACGGCCAGCGGCACGTGATTGAGTTGGAAGCGGCTCGCCGCGTCGCTGCATCCATCGGCGTTACGGACCATCGCATCGCGGCCATTGACCTGCGCGTCTTTGGCGGCTCGGCGCTGACGGCCGACATCGCCGTTCCCAAGGGCCGCGACACTACCGAAATGGGCCACGGCATTCCCATCACCTATGTTCCGGCGCGCAACACCATTTTCCTCTCCTTTGCACTGGCTTGGGCCGAGGTACTTGGCTCGAGCGACATCTTCATCGGCGTCAACGCGCTGGACTACTCTGGCTACCCGGACTGCCGGCCGGAGTTCATTGAGGCCTTCGAGAAGCTGGCCAACTTGGCCACCAAAGCTGGGGTTGAAGGGCGCCAGCATCTCAAGATTCACACTCCGCTGCTCGCCCTGACCAAGGCCCAAATTGTGCAAAAGGGCACCGAGTTGGGCGTGGATTACAGCCTGACCAGCAGTTGCTATGATCCCTCGCCCACCGGCCAGCCGTGCGGGCAGTGCGATTCCTGCCTGTTGCGGCAGAAGGGATTCCACGAGAACGGGATGGAAGATCCACTGAACTACGGAAGATTCGGCTCCTAGAGCGAAACCACAGTAGGTGTAACCTAACAAGATTCACGAGGGTTGCCGCTCCTTGTTGGTCGCGTCAACTTGAGATCTTGGGTTCCGGGATATAGCAACTGTGGTTTCGCTCTAGCCTTTAAGGGGACCCCGGACCTGGGGCACCCAGTGTTGGTGTGCACCCCCACCCCTATTTTGTAGGGAACATCCTTGTTTTCTTTGGCTTACGGGTATGGTTGCGCTGTAGAATCGTGAAAACAATGAAGTTCCCTGCAAAATCGTCCAGGAAAAGGAGTTACACGCAATTTCGACCTCTGTCAACTGCTTCCGGCTGGAAAGCTGCGACGGGCCGGGACGATGATTGGGAGAAAGACTTCCAGGATCATTGTGCAACGAAGGTTGGAAATATTCTGCAAGCACCTGCGATGCTGCGGGCGCGCTTTGCGCATGGGTTTTGTGGGCTTCTAGAGCGAAACCACAATAGGTGTAGCCTAACAAGATTCACGAGAGGTTGCCGCTCCCTGTTGGTCGCGTCAATTTGAGATCTTTGGCTCAGGGATATAGCAACTGTGGTTTCGTTCTACCCGTAGAAAAATACGCGATAATGATATTTTTACTTGTAGAGCATGGGCAGCAGGTTCAACCACGCACAACAGGTTGTGGTTCGTGACAGGGGCTAAAGCCCACATCTTTATTTTGTTGCAGTTACGGCACGACTAAAGTCGTGCCCTTTCAAAACATCAACTTGTTCAGCGTTTCCTTATTGATCCGGCACGATTGGATTGCGACACGAGAGAAGAAATAAACGCAGGTCCTTCGACTCCCGTGGCTACGCTCTGGTCGCTCGGGATGACAGATTTTTGGTGCTGTAGAGTTATTTACCTGCTTCGGATCTTCTCGATCCGGGCCTAAAGGCCTCGATTTATGGGAGATTTTTCAGGGGCCTGAAGGCCCTTGCTCCCTCCGAATCGCCGATTTACAACTGTAGTATTAGAGTTTATCCGCAAATTAAGAATGAATTGTGCGTTGATCTTCAAACCTGCTGTACTGGTGGAGTCCACGCCGTCGGCTGTGCTACCAATTTACGGATAGGTTCTTTGTTGCTTCTACTCGTTGCAGCCAATACCAGCCGTAAAGCCTTCCAGAAGTTCCAGCGGCAGGCTGTCCTGGCAACGTTCCTTCATGGCGGCTTGAAGAGCGCGGAGAGATTGCGGGTCGCGGAAGGCCGAGGTGCCTCCGCTGGCAGTGGTGGACCATGCGCCGCTGAGATTGCCGCAGGCAAGCGCCTGCTCGATGGACTCGCCTCGCAGCCAGGAGTGCAGGAAGCCAGCATTGAAGCTATCCCCCGCGCCGACGGCATCCACGAACTGGACGGGACGCGACGAAATATGCCAGGACTGCGATCCGGTAAACGCGGATGCGCCTCGAATGCCGCGCTTGACCACCAGCAACGGAACTAGCGAGCGTAGGATAGCAATCGCCTTGTCCAGATCAGGCTCGGCGGCCAGCAGACAGGCCTCGCGTTCGTTGGGCATCAGAATATCGACGAAGGGCAGCGACTCCAAAATGCAGCGGTCCCACTGCTGCTCGGGATCGTCGTTCGGATCAAGCGAGATGGTCAATCCGGCCTGCTTGAGCGTGAAGAACAACTGCGGAATCTGCGGCGTGAGCGAGCGCTGCAGATAATAGGACGCCATGTGAAAGTGGCGCGCATCGGCCAGATAGCTCAGGTCAAGGTCGTCATAGGACAGATGAAAGGTGACGCCCGGATAGGTGAACATGTGGCGGCGAAGCTCGTGCTGAAGATGCACGGTCACGCCGGTCTGCGCCTGCTTGAGGGCCACAACGCGGGAAAGATCCACCCCAGCCTGGCCGAGTTCCGCCTGACACAGCTTTCCCAGACTGTCTTCGGCTGCCGTGGTGATGAAGCCAACGGAGTTGCCCAAGGCAGCCAGATTGTGCGCGGTAATCGCCGCTGAACCGCCCGGACGAATCGCCATGCCGCTGGCCAGCAACTCCCGCTCGGAAGGCAGATCTTCACTGAGCCCATAGAGCAGGATGTCGAGATTGGCATCGCCCGCCAGAGTTACATCGAAACGGCGGGAATCTTTCTTCGCCGGAGCAGAATACTTCATACCGTCTCTCCGGGAAGAACCGTGAAACGGCGGCGGACGACGAAGAGCAGAATGCCAATAGCCGCCCAGATGGTTCCCACCAGCCGCGCCAACGGGCCGAGATGAATCCACAGGAAAAGGCAGGTTGCCATGCCGCCCAGCGACAACAGCATCGGGAACCACTGCGACCAGCGGCCATGCCGCCATCCCCGGAGCATGGAAGAGAAATTGACGCCCATGAAAGCCAGCAGCGCGCCAAAGTTCAGCAACTCGGTGCCCAGTTGATAGCTGAAGACCATCGCACCCGCCAGACAGATGGCGCCGATCAGCAGGACGTTGTTGCGCGGAATGCGGTTTTTGCGGCTGACCGCGCCGAAGAAGCGCCGGGGTAACGCTCCATCCTGTCCCATGGCATAGAGCAGGCGCGCCGCGCCCAGTTGCGAGGCCATGCCGGAGCCGATCGTCGCCAGCAGCAACGCGGCATTGACGATGAGAAACAGCATCGGGCCGCCCATGCGCCCGGCAACGTGAACGTAGGCGGTGTCAATGTCCGGGAAGGCCATTCCGCGCGGCCAAGCTAGCTGCGCCACATAGACTTCGATGCTGGCCAGGACGCCGGTAATCAAGCAGGTGAGCACAATGGCGCGAGGCACGCTGCGAGCCGGGTCCTTGGCCTCGTCGGTGAGCGTGGAGATGCCGTCGAAGCCGATGTAGGTGAGCACTGCGATCGAGGTGCCGCGCAACAGGCCACCGGAGTCGAAGGTGGCACGATCATAAAAGGGATTGAGGAAAAAACTAGCCGTGGGATGAGACAACATCAGGAGCCAGCGCACCGCAGCCGCCAGCACCAGCAAAATCACAAGGCCCAAGGCCGCCGCCATGCCTGCATTGATGCGCGCCGAAGTTTCCACGCCGTTCAGGTTCAAGGCGGTAAAGAAGATGGTGAAGAAAATGGCAAAAGCGATGTATGGCACGCCGGGCAGGAAATTCATGGCGGCGCGGCTGCACCAGATGGTGCAAATGAGCGGATTGAGGGTGTAATCCATCACCAGGCACCAGCCAGTGATATAGCCAAGGCTGGGATGAATTTCCTTGCCGACATAGAGAAACGCCGAGCCGCCGTGGGGATAAGCGCGCGCCATGCGTCCATAGCTGAAGGAGGTCAGGAGCATGGCCACCATGGCCAGCAGGATGGCCGTAACGACATGGCCGCGTGACTCCTGGTAAATGACGCCGAAGACGGGCATGGGCGCCGTGGGCTGGATCAGGATGATGCCATAGAGAACCAGATCCCGAAAGCGCAGACTGCGCTTGAGGCCAACGATTCCCGGTTCAGTGCTTCCCGCGGTGATAGCCATGCAAATCCCTGTGGTGCTGACGGGCGCTACGAACCGCGCCTATTCAAACGATTCAATACTGGAATATCGCCCATTCCCGCGTGATCTGTCAAGGGCGATTTGATTTTTTCTCTTTGAGCCGTGCCGGACGGGTCGAGGACATGCGCACCACCAGCTCCGGCGGCGCCTTGTAGAGCCGCGGCTTCTGGTCGGCTATTTGCTCCAGCGCTTCGACCATCCACTGGGCAGCCCGCATCCCCATCTCCTTCAACGGCTGCCGGATGGTGGTGATCCCGGGCGTTGCCACGGCGGAGGGCAGCACATCGTCAAAGCCAATCACGGAGCAATCTTCCGGGACCCGCAGCCCGGCCTCCGCCAGTCCGCGCACCACGCCCAAGGCCGTCAAATCATCGAAGGCGAGCACGGCCGTGAAACGACGGCCAGAGGCAAGCATCCGCCTGGAAAAAAGCAGCCCCCCCTCAAAGCCGGAATTCGGGTCAACCACGCCGGGCAGTTGAAAGACGAGTTTCGGATCGAGCGGAACGCCCGCCTCGGCCGCAGCTCGCTGTGCGCCGGTCCAGCGCGGCTCGCTGTCGAAGAGCTCTTTCGGCCCGCGAATCACAGCGATCTGCCGATGGCCGAGTTCCAGCAGGTGGCGCATGCTCAGCGCGCCGCCCGCGTCGTTGTCAACCAGCACGGAACTGATGTCACGCGCGGTCAAATCCCGGCCCACGATCACCACGGGGACGATGTTCTTTTCGATGTCGGCCAGCAGGTTGCTTTCCTCGAAGATCCAACTCGCGATGACGATCACGCCTTCGGCTCGCCGCTCCAGAATCATATGCAGATAGCTGTCGAAGAGTCCACGCTGGGTCTGCGCATCCATCAGCAGCGGCAGATAGCTAGCCTTCTGCAAGCCAGCCTGAATCCCGCGCACAGTCGGAATGCAAAACGGATCGGAGAGATCAAAGGCCAGGACGCCGATGGTCTGGCTGTGCTTGCACCGAAGCGAACGGGCAAATGCATCGGGATAGTAGCCCATCTGCTGCGCGGTCGAGCGAATCAGTTCGCGCGTCGCAGACGCCACCTTCAGCGAGAGCGGCGCCTCGCTGAGCACAATCGAAACTGTTGACACGGCAAAGCCGCAAGCCTGCGCAATGTCCCGCAACGTGACATGGCCGGATCTTCGTTTGACCACTGCCCCTTCTCTCCACCAGCTTCTCTCAAGCAATCATAGTTCAGCGTTATTCTTCCACAGTTGCCCCAGTCGAGGTTCGTTTGCCTCAAAAACCGGCATTCGAAAATACTTTCTTCACAAGAAGTCCTCGTCAGAAGCTCTATCAAAATAATATTGAAACTCTGAAGCATTTCTGCCGATACATATGTGATTTGCTAATGAAAGCCCTCCGGCAGATTCGGAGGCTTTACGACATACTCCGGGAACTGTCATACTTTGCTATCACTCCGGCAGAACCAGGGATTGCCCAACGGATCGAGCAGGCATAAGCATCAAGCCACAGCTCGAGAGGAATCCGCAGAAATGTCATCGCCGAGCAGCATCCGCAAATTCGAATACCGTCCCTGCCGCATCACAACCGGCTTTGACGTCGATTTCATGCCCGGCAGAGAGACATTCCATGGAGTATGCAAGAATGTCAGCCATGCAGGCATTCAAGCCGCTTTCTATGATCCAGTGCTCGCCGGTAATTCCGGATTATTGATTCTTCGCCATCCAGTAGGCGTACTCGAACTCGAAGCCCTGATCGCCTACGTTGACGAGAGTCAAGTGGGATTTGAATTTCTCTTCCAGTCACCTCGGGAATGCGCCATGACGGCAGAATATATGGATTCGATCATGGATCAGGCAGCCTCTACGCTGATCTTCCGCTTCCAATAGGCTCTGACAAAATCATTTCGTTTCATTGGGCGAGAAACGCGGGTTGGGAAACCCGCGCTACAGCCGGCCAGAAGGCCGGCGCTACATTTAGGATGGGGACATCTTCATATTGTCAGAGACTGGTTTGTGCCTTCCAAAGTCCAAAAATCGGGACCTGGGGCAGCCAGTCATGGTACACAATAATGCGGTCAAAGATGTCGCACCGAGCCAGCGAACGATCACTTCACATGCGGCAAGGCCCCTGTGCTAACGACTGCAGGCTGATGTTGGGCAGTGTATTGAATGATGATGGTAACCCTGCGGTTGGAGGAATCGAACGGCTGCTTGGGATTGCGCAGATTGCGATCGGCGTAGCCACGCACTTGCGCAATCTGTTCCGGACGTACCCCCTTGATCTCCATCAAGCGTCTGGACGCATTTGCGCGGTCTGCCGACAACTCCCAGTTGCCATACGTAGTCGAATCGGAATAGGGCTTGGAGTCGGTGTGCCCCTCAATTGAAATCGGATTCGGCAACTTCCCGATTTCTGGAGCCAGAATCGCCAAGATGCTCTGCATGATCGGGGTTGGCACCGCGCTTCCATTTTCAAAAAAGGTTCCATGAGGATCCTCCATCAATTCAATCTTCAGCCCTTCTGGAGTGATGGTCAGTTCGATCAACTTCCGCAATTTGTCGAAGTTCGGCATCTTCGCCAGGGACTTCAACAACTGCTCTTTCAACTTGGCCATCTCTTCATTCTGCGCGCTGCCAGGCTTGCTAGCCACACTCATGAGCAGTCCAGGATTCTTCCCCGTGCCATTCGGATCACGAAAATATCCACCAACAGCTTCCTGTACGGGCTTGCTTGTGTTCATCAGCCATAGAACGATAAACAACGCCATCAGTGCCGTCACAAAATCGGCATAGGCAACCTTCCAGGCAGAGCTGTGAGAGCCGCCGTGGCCGCTTATCTTCTTGATAACGATGATGGGTGGTTCTTCGCCTGGCATGGTTATCTGTACCTATGCGGCCTTGGATTCTGCCGCAGGCTCGCCGATTTTTTCCCTGCACGCCTTCTCTACTTCAAAGAAACTCGGGCGAACATGCTCTGGGATGGCGCGACGCCCCATTTCAACGGCCAGCATGGGAGCGGTGCCTTTGATAAAAGCGAGCATCATGACACGAAGCACGTGATAATAGCATTGTTCTTCCGCAGCGGTCCCCGACATATTCGCAGCCAGCGGCCCTACCAGTCCGTAGCACAGCAGGATTCCGAGGAAGGTGCCAACCAGAGCAGAAGCCACCTTGCGTCCGATTTCCTCCGGCGGCCCACCGAGCGCTCCCATCGTCACCACAATGCCGAGCACTGCGGCCACGATGCCCAACCCAGGAAGCGCATCCGCCATCGTGGTCAAAGCTCCACTGGGCTTGCTTGTTGAATGCTGATGAACTTCCATATCGAGTTCCATCATCTGGTCCACGTCAAAAGCACTCACGCCGCCGGTAATCATCATGCGCAGCGTATCGCACACAAAATCGCGGACATGGTGGTTCTTCAGAAATTGTGGATAACGCGAAAATATTGTGCTCTGGTTCGGCTCTTCGATGTCGTTTTCGATGGCAATCGCACCGTCTTTACGGGAAACGGTTAGTAGGTCAAACATCATCTTGAGCGTGTCCAAATATCGTTTTCTTGTATAAGGCGATCCCTTGAAGACATCCACGATTCCTTGAACAATATTTTTTATCACTTGCAACGAGTTGGCTGTCAACAAAGTGCCAACCGCCGCGCCGCCAATGATGATCAACTCGGCCGGTTGGAGGAGTACGGCGATTTTACCCTTTTCCATAAGGTATCCCCCCAGCACACAGGCGAAGACGAGAATGATCCCGCCGATTGATGACATGCTCTAGTCCACCTTGTCTGGAAGGATTTTCCGTCAACTCCGGAAGACCGGGAAGCCACAGAATCTCCTGCGATGAATAGATCCATTCGCTTGCCCCTCCATCGGCAAAACTGAACATCTCGTTCAACGGGAGACAACAGAGAATCGCTATTCCCTACTCAGACGCAATTGTGCCCGCGATCCCGAAGAAGACATCCAGGCGGTGGATGACGCCTGAACGCTCGAAGATTGCGGCGCTAGACGCGGCATCTAGTTCGAGCGCCTTAATCGTATGAAGAGCCCCGTCGGCGCGGGTAATTTCGATTCTCCGAGGCCCCGAACTATGGGCCACCACGGGCACCTGGCAGGTGGTAAACGCCATCGTGCCTGGATCGAGATCGAGACGGCATGGCCGACTATCAACATCATAGAAATGGAAGGCGGTTACCGCCGTCAGGAAGTCTTCGCTGCGAACCAGATGCTGGCGGAAGCAAAGCCGTCCGCCCTCGACGACCACGCCCATCTCGCCCAGCCGCGAGATGATGTCTTCCTTGACCTGACCGGTCATGCCCGGCTGCTGCGCTCCGGCGAATCCCGGCGTGTGGGAGTAAGGATCGGTGGGAATCGCGCCGTAGAGCGCGGGCGATTTGTGCACGCCGAGGCCCTCGCGAATCGCGCGATAGTGGCTCATCAGCCGCTCGGTCACGGTTGCTTCACCGCCCGCTTTTTCGGCACGGATCATCACCTCCTGCACGGCCAACAGCAACTTGGAGACCATGTGCCAATAAATGCAGCCCAGTCCTTCGTATTTGTAAAAAGTGCCGGATCGGCCGGTAAAGGATTGGTGATCGAAGACCTGCTCGTAGAGCGCGAGGATACGCGC
>Ga0224558_1004179_pt1 | contig 11390 bp, 9 predicted proteins | sample 714S32024metaG_FD_180682 | JGI IMG/M metagenome (GOLD analysis project Ga0224558, IMG submission 180682) | Peat soil microbial communities from Stordalen Mire, Sweden - 717 S3 20-24 | ecosystem: Environmental > Terrestrial > Soil > Wetlands > Peat | place: Sweden: Norrbotten County, Stordalen... | reverse complement strand
CGGAGATCTTGCCACCGCGGATGCGCGCGCGACTCAGGGTCTGGCCGCGAGCCAGCGCGTTGGTGATCGTTATTATGTGCCGCGCAACCTGACGATGCTCGCTGATTTGAAGGGGCGTCGTGGACACTTTGCCGAAGCGAACGCTCTCTACGAACAGGCGGAAGATGTGATTGAGGGAATGCTCATCAGCGTCGATGAGCCATATTGGAACAGTTCCGTTGCCGCAGCGATGAGCGAGACCTACCTGCGACACTTTGAACTTGTCACTAAGAATGGTGACGCGCCCGGAGCGTTCGCGGTTCTCGAACGCGTTCGAGGCCGAACTCTCGCATGGGCTCTTAAAGATAGAAAGGCGCAGCCCGCAACGGAATCAGATCAGACAGCCGCGCTGGAAGGCGATGTTGCAGGTCTCCAGGCGCGACTCATGCAGACCAACGGCGCACCTGAAAGAGAACAATTGCTGGACAACCTCGTTGAATACGAACGACGGCTAGGTCTGGCGTGGACCAGAGAAGACGTTCCCAACCGACGACTTCCGGTCCAGCCAGCCGCGTTGACGAATGTGGAAAACGACCTGCGTCCAGATGAAGTGCTCCTGGAGTACGTGCTGGATGATCCCATCTCCTTCTGTATTTCGGTGACACGCCGGGGCGCACACGTTCAAGCGCTACCGATTGGGCGCAAGGACGTCGAAAAACTAGCGGAGCAATTTGTCGGTGAGGTACGCGCAAAAGGTGCGGGGGTAGAAACCTCGAAACGCCTTTTCCGGGCACTCCTGGAACCGATCCCCGAAGCGAAGACAGCAGCAAGACTCATCATTGCGCCGGACGGAGCCTTGAACCTGCTTCCATTTGAAGCGCTGCGAGATAACCAAGGCGAGTATCTGTTGAAGTCTCGCGTGATAAGTTACGTGCCTTCCGGAACCATCCTTGATGTCTTGCGTAGAGCGAGGAAGAACGAAAGCGCGGCGAGTCCGTTTCTCGGTGTAGGTGATGTTGCTTACGAGAATCAAGGCAGAGAGGGCAGGAGAATTCCGACTCCGGACACCGTCCGCGGACGCGTTCTTCGCGGCATGGCTGACCTCTCCGGGATGCGGCTTCAAGATCTTCCTCAAACTCGGGAAGAGGTCGAGGAAATCGGTAAAATTGTTGGACCGGAGGCGGTAATCTTGCTGGGTAAGGATGCCACGGAAACTGCATTCAAGAAGGAGCCGCTCGACCAGTTTCGCGTTTTGCACCTAGCGGTCCACGGGTTCGCAGATAAGCAGTATCCGGAGCGCTCGGCACTGGTGTTGGGGACAGACCCGAAATCTGGTGATGATGGACTCCTACAGGTACGCGAGATCATCAGATTGCGACTGAATGCCGAACTGACTACGCTATCCGCTTGCGATACAGGCGTGGGCAAACTGCAGGGACAAGAGGGCGTTAGCAGTCTAGTGGAGGCGTTCTTGGTAGCAGGTTCGAAATCGGTCGTCGCAAGTTTATGGAGCGCCGACGACACTTTCGCGAGTGCGCTGATGAATCGCTTCTACCAACGGCTGGGCAAAGGTGAGGATACCGGCTCTGCGCTCCGAGGAGCGAAGATAGACTTGTTGGCGAAGTATGGCGAGCAGGTGAGTCCGTTCTATTGGGCGGCGTTCATCGCCGTTGGAGAGGCTTCCACGCCAGTTGGGATTAAACAGCAATGAACTTGACTCTCGAAGAGCGCACGAAGGTTTTCGACAAAGTCTGCCGCTTGGTAGAAACCAAGCACTTCAATCCCTCCATGAATGGAGTGGATTGGAACGCGCTGGCAAAGAACCGTCGCGACCGCATTCTCGCGTCCGCGGAACCGGAGACTTTCGAGAAGGAAGTTCAGAGTCTCGTGGCTGAGCTTAAGACTAGCCACACGGGCTTCCGACATGCCGGAATGCGAAACATCCCGGCTCGGCACGCCATCAATGCAACCATGCAGCGCATCGCGGTGAACGGGAGTGAGCGTTGGATGTTTCAGGATGTGCACCAAGGAGGTCCAGCCTATTCTGCGGGGATACGGCCTGGAGATTTGTTGCTCGGCAACGGTGAGCGGGAAATTCGACCTCCGGAAGATCTAACGTTTTCGGTCGGCGAGTCGGCGAGCCTACTGATCGAGAAGCTCCACGGAGGACAGCAAACGGTTAAAATCCAACTTCCCGTTCCGAAGTCAAAGACACATCCGGTCACCGCGCCCAAGGCCGTACACGCTGAGCGGTTGAGCGATGGAATTGGGCTACTCAAAGTCGCTATGTTCCCTGGCGTGATCGGGATTGATGTTGCGAAAGATATTGATCGTGCTATTAAGTCCCTGGAAGGTTGTAACCGGCTCATCGTGGACCTTCGAGGAAACACCGGCGGAGGAATTGGCGGGCTGCGCCTCATGAGTTATTTGACGCCGGGAAAAATGGAGGTCGGCTACAGTCTCACGCGAAAGCGCCGCGAACTCGGTTATCGCCGTGAGGAACTGACCCGATTCGGACGGATTCCATCCCACAAGGCGACTCTCATATGGTTAGCGGCTCGATATGCCTTCGTTGAAAAATCAATCCTCGTGGTCACCGAGGGACTCGGCCAGCGACGATTCCACGGTCGAGTCGTGATCTTAGTAAACGAGCACACCGCGAGCGCAGGAGAGATGGTCTCAGCGTTTGCGGAGGAAAACAATCTGGCGACCATCGTGGGAACGACGACGCCCGGCCGTCTCCTGAGCGGCAGCGCATACAAAGTTGGCCACGGATACATTCTTGGCCTCCCGGTTGCCGCTTACCTGACTTGGCAAGGACGGATGATTGAGAACAATGGCATCACGCCGAAATTCTCGATTGAGCTCTCTCGCGACGCCTTAAAGGAAGGAAGAGATACACAACTCGAAACTGCTGTCGAGGTTGCGAAAGCTTTGTGATCGTGGAATTCCCGTCCGCGATATTGGGAACCGTTCTGAGGTTGATTTCCGAAGTGTCGAATGTGCCCCGAATCTTCTTAGGACACACTATTTGTCTTCCGAGAAACCGAATGTGAGCTGCGAGTCGGGCACGGTCAAGGAAAGCTGTTTCGGCCGAACCCGAAGCCGGACACTACCGCGCAAATCTGCCCCGATTCTTGTGAATTCAACGGAAAGTGTGAATCCTTGTTTTTCGTCGTCGAGTGGTAGGTCGAAGGAGGTAGTCTCTTTAGCCGTACCCACCTTGTTCAGCTCTGTTTCGAATGTAAAGAGCTTTTCCAATTCGTGCGCGACGTTTCTCAGATCTGGTCTTCTGTACGGCGCGTTCGACGGAATATTCGCCGCATCCGAAATAACTGGTGTCAGTGATAGGCGTGGCGAAATTGCGAGAGAGCCTTCACTTTGCAGCAATGGGGAACTGGATAGGGAATGCGGAGTAGCCGTCCTACGAAGCATATAGCCACGCTCAAAGCCGCCGCGCCGCTTGGATTTGTCCACTCGTTCCTTTTCGAGTTGACCCCTGTTCAGTTGCAGCGCGTGGACAATAGCGTTTAACACCTCCTGGACGTCAGCTAGTTCCGCGATAAGATCGTCTCCCGCTTTTGCATCCAGCGCTTCATACGCCTCTTCCACCAATTTCTGTCGCAGGCCGGCAAGAAGCGCATCCCCGGTGAGTTGCACGACTTCTACTTTCTCGCCTCGACTCTCAATCACCGCGGGTATTTTGTCTCGAACAACTTTGTTGTATTCAACAACATCTTCATCCGCTCCAAAAAGGTCGATACATTCAACCTGTGCTCCACTACGTTGGAGCACGTAAAACGCATGCGACAGAACTCCGCCAGCAAGTTCAACAACGATGTTCTGCTGTGCAGCAAATTTCGCTAACTCTTCTGCAAACTCCCTGTTGCGGATTAGATATGGATCTGTCGGTCTGACGACAATGCGTTCGATGTGTCGTCCCGAGCCTATTTGCTGTTGTAACTCCTGCCAGTCACTACGTTTCTCAACCGTATGATCGCGCGCGATGGTCAACTTTCGACGAGGCGCGGCTTTGGGCATTCCCTCCAGTTCTGACTGATTGTGAAACCAGGGTAAAACCGCGTGCTTGGATGCGCGCCGATCATTGTCGATGAACCACATCACTGCAGTCGCATGCTCTTCGCGATCCGCTATCATCCTCGTCGTTGAGGCAATCTCAAATATCCACTTCTCGCGGGTGATACTAGGACGCCAGTCGTGACGTGCATCCGTGTGATAAGGAATCCAATGGCCGTTCGCGTCAGGTGCAACAAACGTTCCTTTATAACGAAGCCGCTTCCAATAAGGATACTGGTCCTTAGGTTTGAACAGTGTGCCTTCTTGGGTGTCAACCTCGAAGGTATCGTGTGAATACCAGTACAATCCTTCGGGTAGACCCCAAAGTGATTCGATGCGGACCATTCGCCTTCCAGGTTCCGCTCGGGCCCATGCAGCTGCGACCGACGGAATGAAGTGATGAGCAATCAGACAAAGGGACGCGGATTGCAGTTCGCTCGCTTCGATTCGTGTGCGGAAGTCGCCGAGTAGCCAGTCCTGTGCTTCGTCCGACGATCGCAATTCGTCACTTCTAGGTAGCATCTCGCGTTTTTCAGGTGGAATATCGGTACCATCAGTCCTGATGATGAGAGGGCGCCTCGTCAGTTCAGACAAGTCGGATCGCAACGAGCGCGGAATCTCGCCCTTCAAGATCGCACTGATGACAGCTCGGTCGCTCAGTACGTAAAAACGGGGCATTTCGTAGCCAAGGTCGGAATAGAGCTTCGCGTTTCGCAGCTTGTTGTAAGTCGAGAAGTGGTGATCCGCGGCAACCTGAAAACCCGCGAGAGCACTTACGGTGATGCCTGGAACATCGACCGGCAGAAGTGTGGTCGGATCAGTTCCGCCGACCTTGTCAGCGATGTCTGCCTGAACGAGCCACAGCCTTGCACCGTCCCATACCCACTCGAAATGCACGCGCTCAGCGGACGCCGTCGCCCACCTAGCCACCCTCCGCAACCTCAAAGTCACCTGCAGCTCCGACACGCAGCTCAGATCTCGATTGGAAACATCTGCGCCCTCACGCCACTTACGAACGCCGAGGGTGGTGGCATATCCGACCAATTCTCCTTGTAGTTCGACTTCCGCGATCCAATCTCTGTTTTCGTATACCAGGTGCCTTTCGTTTGAGAGATGACCTCTTCGGCGCGTCGTTTGGAATGTCTGAACAATCCAATGCACTTTCCCAATCTCTGGGTCGGCAATGAGTGAGTGAAGCCTCGCAATCGTGGCGGGAACTTCGTCCAGCGTACAGGTCTGCGACACCAGGCGTCCGCGGTTTCCCATAGTCTCCGTGGCACCACTTGAACGGACTATAACGATCGGCCCTGTTACCCCGGTCTTCCCAACCGCGGCCCCAATCTGGTCCCGAATAGAAGCATCGCATTCGTGTGCGCAGTCGGCATCGATGACGAAAAAAGCTGGCACCCATTCCGCGGGTAGACAAGTCAGCCCGAAGGCCTTGCATCCTACTTTCCCTGCGGTGATTGCGACCGGATCGATGGCGTGCGTCGCATTGCGCTCAACAATAACTAATGATCTATTTGGTCGAAGCACGACTGCCATTTTTTTCGGCGGTTGGGCATTCTCCCTTGAGTCTTTGTCGGTCCGCATCTTGGGAAGCTCCCGAGTAGCTACGACAAGCTTATCGGATTTGTAGGGTGCCTGGCCTATCTGTAGGGACGCTCAAAAGCGGCGAAAAATAGATGATTTCATTCCCTTGGTGTGCCGTCCTAGCAGTATGCAGCAGCTGTACGCGCCTAGCGCGGTAACCACGGTAGAGCCGGCGAATGGGGGACACATCGTCGTACGAAACCACCCAAGGACACCGAAGGGCAGAGATTCGATCTCTAACGAATTCGTGATCTGCTGGCCCGTAGGCGTTGAAATAAAGATGCCTTCCTGCTTCGAAATAAGGCGGGTCGAAGTAGATCAGCTTACTTTTTGCCCGTCCCCGGCAGCGGATAAACTCCAACGCATCTAAACACGAAAGGTGGATTCGGTTCTTGTAAGAGGCGATCCTCTTGACTCGACGAATGAGCTCCGTTCGGTTGAATCTGGCATCCACTCGCCATTCGCCTTTCTGCCGTTTGCCTCCAATCATGCCGCCGTTAAGGATTCCAGAATGATTGGTTCTATTTAGAAAAAAGGTCGCAAATCCAAGCTGCAGATCGCCAGCGGTTCTACGTTCAGCATAGAGCCGCTTTTGTTCTCGCCACTGGCGAGGCGTTACTGGAGTTTTTTCGATTAGTTCAACAAGCGCGTCCGTCTTTTCGAGAACTGATAACCAGAAGGAGTAGACCGCTGGATCCAAGTCGTTCAGGTAGACTTCGGCAACTGTTTCAGAAAACAACAGACTCAACGCTAAACTAGCGCCTCCAGCATACGGTTCTAGATACGCTGGTGGTCGTTTGAAATTGCGCAGGATGAGGTTCCGAAAGAAAGCGGTGAACCTCCACTTGCCACCCGGATAACGAAGAGGGGAGGCGTCCCTCATGCCTTGTCCTTTGATTCTGTGGCGACAACCAGTACCTCTCCTGTGCGGTGTTTTTCTTTGGACCGACTCGTGCCGAACAAGGTATCAGCGACCTCGGAGAGTTTCGCGATCGCACTATCTGAAAAATATCCGACCAAAAAGCCGACGCCGACGAGCAGCGCATAGCTATTTGTGGCGTTCTTGTCGAAGATGCGGATCACACCCGAGGCGATCAGCGCCGTTACCCCGAATGCCAGGCCTCCCGAGATGTGGGGCGTGAACAGCCGCCAGAGTCTACGGTCCATGTGCCAGAGTTGGCGGGCCACCGTATGATAGAGCCATTTGATGGCGAACAGAGTCCCGCCGAGCGTACCCGCCCCCCACGACAAGGCGTACTTCAAAATTGGGCGGTACTTGGCGTCAGAAAGATGGAACCAGTTCTTAGGGAGTTCCAGCCACAATAAACACATCAATATCGGAATCCCGAAGAGGAGGACAGCTAGGTAGACAGCTTCGATCCGGATTTCTTTGCGCGCTTCAGGGTCTTCGTATTTCGACCGCCACTCAAGCAGCCCGCGGTTGTCAGTCGGATCTGCCTGCCCAAAAGCAGAGACATCAGGCGGTTGCGCCATTTGGCTATTGCGAGATCACCGCTCTTGAAGCCTCGATGGTTCTGTCAACGACATCGAGTCGGGGATGCTCTCGCCAATTGAATTGGTCAAGTACCCCCAATCGAGCAGCGATCGCCTTCCGGAATATTTGACTCCCAAACTCGGGGTGGAATGCAATACGTCCCCCGCCTACTGGCTGCTCTACGTACAGGTAGTCGAGGCCTTGCTCCCATGCTGAACGACAGGAATCGTGATCGGCGTCAGTCCATGAAATGTCTGTTGGAAGGAACTTCGCCGCGGCAGCCAGCAGGCCAAAGGGCAGAGGCAAGATGTGTAGATGTGCGTGATCGACACCACATCCAACTTGACGGTGCGCCTGACCTGGTCCGTGTTCGAAGATGCATACTGACCCGTACTTGGAGCTGATATGAGTTGTTACCGTCGCCCTTAGCGTTTTGTACTCGGTTACCAGTTCCGGCCTCAAAGCGCCGGTACACAGAAAGTGCTCCTTCGGTGCGAGCAGCATCCATCCTTCGACGAGAGATCCAAGCGACGGCAATACTTCGAAGTTTGGAGACTCGAACAATGCCCGATCCCAGGGTGCGCGACCGGCACGGGAGGCCAGCGTTGAACACAAACAGCAAGCGCGCAACTCAGCAATCTCCGTCATCGAAATCAAAAAGACTAATCTCCCAAATAGAGTTTACTGCGCAGCGCCTCAATCGTCCAGAGAACGGAATCTTGAAGGAAACTCTCCGCTATCTCAAGTGCCTTTAATTCCACTCTAATGTCCATATCGCCGTGAAGAGACGCCTTGTGAGACCGCTTCCTACCGATTCCAACAAAGCGGACCTTTATGCGTTGTCTCCCTCTGGCTGACCTCGTTCGCGTACTCACGGCTGTAGCGAACAAAAGGCGAATATGTTAAGCTTTTGCATGTGGTTCTGCGAACGTGCACGGTTGCGGTCAGGGATCTTCGAGACGTTGAGCACTCCATAGAGGTCACCGCGGAGACACTCTATGAGGCGATCGCTACCGCTCTTGCGGCCTTGCAGCAGGACAACTGGGTAGGAGAGATCGGCCAGGGATTTACTACCGTGACTGTTGTTGTCCAGCAACCGCCTGTTAAGCACGAAGTCAAAATGAAGGACTTTGTCTCATGGCTCGGACGCCAAGGACGTTCTCCCGCAGAGGTCATGCTGAAGCAAAAGCTGGAGAAAATATTGGGCAAGGAAAAACAGGCGAGGCGGTGACCGAGAAGGCTAAGCAGGCAAAGCGCCGGAAAGAGATCCCTGAGGTCTCACTGGTTCGGAGTCCGAACCGCTTTGTGAGAGTGCTTAGGCTGTTGCCCCGCTTGCGCAGCACCAGCTTTGACGTTAGTGGGCTGCTCGATGGTCGCACCTGGCGCGAAGGGGTTCTTTCCTTGGAGCACCGAAGATGCAACGAAACCAACCAGTATCATCCCACTCAGCAATCCCCATACGAGAACGACCGGCTTCCAGGGAACGAGAATGTACATGGCAGACCTCCAGGGACGAAGAGCGGCCCACGATTACCGCTATTATACTGCGAGAACCCCAGACACCTTTCGCGAAATATCGTGCTGGTCGTGACCACGATGGGGTTCTCCGCCAGAGATTCTGAGCATTGTTAGAATTGGGCTTCAGAGCACGCGAATAGGAAATCGCATCCACTCCGTGCCTCGCTGGCGCAAGCCGAGGAAGTACGAACCCGGAGACACGCCGGCGAGATCGACATCAGCTCTCAGGACCACAATGTGGTCTTCGAGTTTAGCCATAGCACTCGTGCGGAAAAGTTCAGCTCCACTCGGATCGAGTAGCGTTATATCGTACGGTCCCTCGTTGCTTCCGATTGGCAACTCCAAGTTCAGACTCCTTGCGTTACGAGGAGCCTGTAATGGCGACTGACTGGTCTCGGGAGGGTTTTCTCCGCGAACTGTCGCACGGCCACGCAAATCGAGAACTACAACCGCCGCGGTTTGCACCTGCGGACGAGATCGCACCCAGAACCACCCCGCTATCGCAAAGATGAAAACCGCCGCCGCGGCGAGCCAAATCTGAGTACGCCGTCGATCCACTGCCTGGTTACGGAATTGGGTGAACTCTTGAAAGCACGGGCTGCAAGAGCTGAAGTGATTGAGCCAACGATCCGCTTCTGATAGTGGTACCTTGTGAGCGGCTATTCCTCGGAGTACCGCAGAGTCGGGGCAACCGACACGTTGCGGGTTTGGAAAATCTCGGGATAGACCCCTCCCCAGTAGATCCAATATCCGCTTTTCTTCGCCGTTGAATTCTTCTTGTGCCTTCAGAACTTGCCTGCTTCCGGTTGAAGTCGCCTCACAAAAGAAAAGCCCAGTTTAACGCGACCAATCAATGCAAACCACTCTGGCTCGACGCAACAATCACGTAGCGCCGCCCAGTCGAGCACGGAGCTTACCGATTGCATAACGAAATCGAAGTTTAACCTGGGGTTCGGTCAGGTCCAGTTGCGCTGCGATTTCCCTCCACGAATATCCGTACTGTCGAGCAGCCCAGACCTTGCGGGTCCACTCGTCCATGTTCCGAACGGCCTCTTTGAGCTGGATTGATTGCTCCAGATCGCGCACCGCCTTTGAATCGTGGGCCTGCCGCAAGCGCTCCAGATCACGACCCGAAGGAAGATGCTGTATCGTCTGTAACCTTCTACGCTCCTTCTTCAGAGCGCGGTTGAACCGATGATGGAAAGCACCGAAGAGATAGGCTTCCATATTCTTTATTCGCCAGTTCCTCCCGATGGAGCGCTGGATTGTTTTCGCGACCGAGCGCAACACTCCCTCCCAGACCTCAGAAGCAAAAGCTAACGCTTCGTCAGAGCTTTTCCCCGGCTGTTCTCTATGAGCGTGAGCCTGAACGCGTGGCCACAGGCGCCGCGCGACGACAATCAATTCGCTTATCTCGTGCTGGGGAGCCGCGATAGGGGGGATGAAACTCGAAAGAACCCATTCCGGGCTCAACTCGCGGCTGGACATCTGAGAGGGCCTCAACCCGACTCACAAATTAGATGGCCAGAGTCAAATCGTGTCATGCCGCCTAGTCAGTGTCAAGCATTCTCCTTGTCCAGCGGCCCTTTCGGCCCAGTGGGGAAATAATTCTTTCTTGATACTTTTCCGCGTTGCCGGTTCCTTGACTAGATGTAGGGCAATTAACCAATCTCTGCCGGTCGGGAAATGGAGCTTGGAGCAGTGTTCCCCAAGGTTGAAATACGTCACCTCCACGCAGTCATCGTCTTGGCCGAAGAGTTGAACTTCACTCGGGCCGCAGACAGATTGCACATTACCCAGTCTGGATTCAGCAAACAGATAAATGAGGTCGAAGCACTGCACAGATTTCAATTATTCATTCGCACGAACAAGAAGAATGTAGAACTCACCGAAGTGGGCCGTATCTTCGTCGAAGAGGCTCGTCTGGCACTCTGGCACATGGACCGGGCCGTTGATGCTGCTCGCGAGGGGAGCGACAGCATTTTGACCATTGGGCACTCGCCCGACGCCGACCACGCCTGGATTTCAGCCATTCTCGCAATCCATCTGCCCATGTACCCTAAACTCCGCATTCAGCTCATTAGCGAGTTCTCAAGCGAGTTGGTCCGGCGCGTCATGGCAGGCGACTTGAATCTGGCATTGGTGACGGCACCGCCAGAGAGCTCTCGGATCACGGCTGCGGCATTCGCGCAGACGCATCTCTATGCCGCACTCCCGCAGACCCACGTAGCTGCTCAAAAGGAGGACATTACGTTCCAAGACTTGGCAAAAGACGAATGGATTCTGTTTGCCCGGCGAACTCATCCCGTCGTTCGTGACGCAATCATGGACGCGGCACAACGTCAGGGCATCGCTCCGAAGCACGCGCACGATATCCTCACCGCCCAAGAAGCAATTTACCTGGTATCTCAGCATGTTGGAGTGGCAATCGTGACCGAGCCTGCCTCAGTGGGCCTCAGCGCTGAAGGTGTGGTTATAAGGCCGCTGTCGGATCCATCGTTGTCTTTCGAAACATGCTTGATTATGAGAACCGACGATGATTCGCGATTAGCGAACGAGTTCGGCCGCTCCTTCCTCCGCAGATGTGCACCCCAGCGCATGCCACCAAAGCAAATGGAATTTTGGCTGTCACAGCCTGAGTTGTCGTCTTGAAAATGGCAGTTGGTCCGGCGTCGCCATTGACAGCACAGAGTCTCCGCGCCGTCTTCGTCACATTGTGTCTCTTTCC